>Ga0209096_1000669_pt1 | contig 43153 bp, 59 predicted proteins | sample AD_UKC034_MetaG_FD_184407 | JGI IMG/M metagenome (GOLD analysis project Ga0209096, IMG submission 184407) | Active sludge microbial communities of municipal wastewater-treating anaerobic digesters from USA - AD_UKC034_MetaG (SPAdes) (version 2) | ecosystem: Engineered > Bioreactor > Anaerobic >...
TCGTTGCGTGTGCCCAAATGTCGGAAATTAGTGTTCCAAACGAAGATAGCGTACGAGTAGCATACCCCCATACCGCTGCTGGAATGCCACTTACATCTGCTTTATACTGGTCAGGATTATCCAAATCAGTCTGAATTGCAGCTAACTCTGTGTCGTATTCATTGGCAGGCGCTGGTGAAGCTGGCAAATTGTCAGTCTTCGCTTTGATAGCATCAATCAGCGCATCAATTGCCGCCAGCGTTTCCGTAGTCCACCCAACACCTTTGATTGCCGTCAGGGTTGCTTCAAGTGCAAGCCCTGCTTGAATCTCCGCAACCGCATCAGCTTTCAGGCCTGAAGCTGTAATCCAGTCAGCAGGCATAGTCGGTAAGTTCGTGAGGTTTGTGGTCGTTCCAACATTTGTTACATTTGCAACTGTGTCAGCTGCAGGGTCAAAGTAATCAGCAGCAGGCTTCGTGCGTGCATTAAACTCCGCCACTGTTGGGACATCCTTTATAAGCCCATCAAGCGTTGTGCCCGTGTCTACAAGAATGGCTGCCGTGTCAGTCTTTACTGTAGCAATCTCATCGCTCAATGTTTCAAGCGTATCGCCGTCCGCACCTGTGCGCGCAACCTGCGTTGAGCCAGTGTCAGCAGCCTTCAACGGAAATGCTGTGGACTCGTCAAAACTGGCAGCTTTGATAACATCGTTAGCAAGCGCTATAACATTCACATCCAGCGAGTCGGTCGAGCAGAGCGTATCATAAACATTTGCCGTCACAACCTGAAAGTCCTGCCATACTGGGAGCGCTCCACTTTTACTCACAGCAACCCGCAACCTGCCTAACGTGCCCGTATCGGTAGCATCCAACGAGATGTCATAATAGCCGTTTTCATCGTGCGTTGCGCTCGTGGTGCTGTTCTTTTGCGCAAAGTCGCCACCATTCTTACTCAGCCGAACATCCGCTTGCGCAATGGTCAAACCAGTCTCGGCACTCTTGCCATCCGTGTCGTCAATAAACGGTCCGAGCTTGATAGTGGTCGCCGTGCTTTGTTTGAGTATGTTCATTAGTTACCTCGCAGTCGTGCATAATAAAGAAAGTGTTTTGGGATGCCAGTAGGAGCTTGTACTTTAACATAACTTGCAGATTGAATATAGTTGATATAAAGCGTTTTCCCCTCAGCCGTCAACGCTTGCCACGCTGTTTGAGAAGTAGCATCGGGAGTATATCCGTATAAATATCCTAACCTTGAGGATGGGACGCTCCAATCAATGTTATAGTCTCCAAACCACCCCGTAGCAGAAGGAAGCATCAGCGAAGTGAGAGAGGAGCAGTCGTAGGCGTAATAGGTCATAAAATAGTTGCCAACACTCGTTAATCCTGAAGTGTCGGGAACGGATAATGAAGTGAGAGAGGTGCAGCTTTGGGCGTAGCCAGCCATAAAATAGTTGCCAACACTCGTTAGTCCAGACGTGTCAGGTACGGATAACGAAGTGAGAGAGGAGCAGTTGTAGGCGTAGTAAGCCATAAAATCGGTGCCAACAGACGTAAGCCCAGAGGTGTCAGGGACAGATAACGAAGTGAGAGAGGTACAACCGTAGGCGTAGCCTCGCATAAAATAGTTGCCAACAGTTGTTAATCCTGATGTGTCAGGGACAGATAACGAAGTTAGCGAGGTACAATTGTAGGCGTAGTTACGCATAAAATAGGTGCCGACACTCTTTAATCCTGATGTATCGGGAACAGACAGTGAAGTGAGAGCGGAGCAGCTTTGGGCGTAAGACCGCATAAAATAGTCGCCGACAGTTGAAATTGGAGTAGCAGTGGTGTCCCAGTTTACAACAACCGATGCTTTTATATTTGGCAATATCGCTGTTGAAGACGAAGACATTCCAGATAAAGGCGTTCTGAATTGATAGACTTTGCCAGCCGTCAGCGTGCAATCCGTGCTAAGCCAAGTTCCAGAAGTACCTTCACGCCATTGCGTACTTTTCACCATCTTTTTTGTAACCTGCGTGGCGTCACTTGCGGTTGTAATCGTGGCGATTATTGCATTATAAGCTTGTGCCATAGATAGCTCCTAATGCAGCTCTGGGTGCGCAGCCCAAAGTGCGTAAACTTTTCGCTCAAGTGTTGGCTCAACAGGCTGCTCGCCATAGCCAAAATAAGTGCGCACGGCAGTCTCATCACCATTCCAGCGGTCGTAATCCATATAAATTTTTGCCGTGCCAATAGACTTGCAGCGTTCACCTGTTTGGTGAATGAGCCATCGGCTTGCTCCTGCTGGAAGTGCTGGAGGTGGCAGCTTCTCGGGTGTGTATTGTGGGTCAGGCAGGGGTTTGAGATAATGCGCCAACCACCAGTCGGTGTTACTGGGCAGTCTGCTGACAATCATCTTACGATTGACCCACTCAGCCCGTGAATATAAAATAGGCAGCCGTCCCGTAACCGTGCGCAACTGAGCCATCAAGGTATTGACTACATCGGTAATCTGCGAGGCGGTGAGTGCGCTCTCCTCCTCGCAATCCAGCACGAGCCTGTCGTGTTCCCAATCCCAATCACTCGTTGCCGAGAGCAGGTTATCCTTTTGAGCTACTGCCGAAGTGCTGAAACGCATATAATGGTAAGCCATACGGCAAACCCCGATGCGCTTCATCTCTGCCCAGTTGCGAGTGAACTGCGGGTCTTTGAAGCTTGCTCCTTCGCTGGCTTTGGCAGCAATGAACACCACCTTAGGTGAGTGCGCTTTGACGACATCGAAGTTCACCACCCCGTTGTGATGAGAGATATCGACGCCGAATGCGTAGTCGTTAATATCCATACTCCACCTCGTTAGACCAAGGCTAACAGCTGTGCTATTAGCCAGGTTAGAACCGCTGCGCCAGCAATCCCGCAAACCCACGTGACCGTCTTAACGGTCTGCTGCAGATTCTCCACGTTCTTGGTAAGCTCGGCAATCTGCGCATCGTGCCGGGTTGTGCGGTCTTCCAAAGCACCCAACCGCGCATCAAGCACAGGGTGTGCACCTGCTTGATCCCGCTCGATCAAGCGGACACGATCGTTACTGCTTGCCAGCGTACTTTTGATCTCGGCTATGTGTCCCTCAATGCCCTTCAGACGTACCTCGATAGCGGCTAACTGCGCCTGAAGTGGCATATCGCTAACGTCGGGCGTCTGCGAGCCAGCCATCATTTCATCGCTTTCTTTACAATATCGGTGGTCGCGTCATAAATGCCGGAGGCTACCAACCCCAAGCCGAGCCCGTACACTACTGCCGCAAACCATTCGGCAAACCCAGATGGCACACCCAGACTCAACTGGTATGCGACACCGAACACGATGCCGATCAACATTGACGCGATTCGAATTGCGTTACCCTGCAATCCGAACTCCTTGAGCCACTCCACCAGTCCCATTACGACCAGAACCAATGGGAGCCCTGCTACAATTGCATCACCGAAGTCCATATTCACCTCCGTTTACTTGACTTCTTCTTCTTCTTCTTCTTGGTCTTACCCGCGCTTCGCATCGCAATCGCAACTGCTTGCTTTTGCGGGTAGCCTTCGCGACGCAGCATTCTAATATTGCTGCTAATCGTCTTTTGTGATTTTCCCTTTTTTAATGGCATACTCATCTCCTTTAGCGTTAAGCTATCTCGTAAAACCCTTGCGCACGAACTGTTTTCGTGCCACCCACTGAAAAGGCGCCATCTGCAAAATCTTTTGAGAACACAATCGTGCTGCTATCATTCGCTATTGTCCAGCGTCCGCCCGTTGCAGAAGCTATGCCGTTGTCTACGATTGTTGCACACGCGCCACCCCAGCTGAACGAGGCGTTAATGTTGGCACCGACAAACGGAGCGGTTATTGTCGTCGTTGAGGAGTTGGATGTTCCTGTAATGTACGCTTCCCAAAAGCAGATTTTACCCGCCACATATCGGCGCGCAACGCAGGTGTAACCATCTGCCCACCCAGTTACTTTAGGTGTCCAAAATGCCCAGGTAGCTTCACCTCTTTCTTGTACCTCCAAACGTTCGAGACGCCGTTGTACGTCGGCTAATTGCCTGAGTAAGAAACGCAGATCATCCTGTTGCATCTTCGCTCCTTAGCACAACCTCAATCTGTTCGCCTTTATCGGAGTCAACCGTAACCGCCACGCTCGAGATGTGACAGTCTACCGCCTCGTCCATTGCGTCGACTGTAACTATATCGCCAAAGTTAAAGTGCACTCCGTACATCATCATAGGCGAGACTATTAAATCGCCGGATATGATTCTGCGCGGTCGACAACGCCGCAACTCCGCATCCGCCTCGGCCTGTATGCTCGCCTCCGCGGAGAGGTGTCGACAGTCGTGAAACTTCTCCTTGAAATTGTAAGGATAACCCCTCGCGATTCGGACGTCATCCTTAGCCGTCTTAATGATTCTTTCTTCTTCCTCACCCTGCCCACCGGCATATATGACCGTACGCTCATCAGAATGCTCATACCGTTTCAAGGGCTTCTTTAAGTTGCCGTATTTCTCACCCACAAACCTGGGATCCCCTGAATCGCGCGAGTGATCTACCCCTCGCACACCCGCATACGTTCGAAACTCGAAATTGCCGGGTGTAGTTCTTATGGTGTCAAACACGGCATAAGTCCCTTCCTGTGTTGAGGCATCTGCCAGCTCCTGCAGCACTGTCAAAACGTTTCTGTGACTAAACCCCTTTGTAATCGACGGCAATAGCCCGTAGTTAGGCGCACATTCGAGCCCGGGCAGCCGGCGCTCGGCTGGCGCCTGGGATAGGAAGTTCTCACGCACGATTGCCTTCATAATGTCGTCAATGTGTCCTGTCTTTTCGGCTTGGGGTGAGCCAGCGGCGTAGTTAACTATTCGCGTGTCCAGTATCCAGTTAGCATCGACGGCGTATATGTCAACCAACAACTGGTCGTTATCGTCACGATAGACCTGCCAGTCCTGTACAAAGTAAGCGGTTTCACCCACCAAGGCAGGTGTGCCTCTGTACGCACGCCATATCTCCAAAATCTGATTTTGCCACCACATAGCGGGGTCGTAAAACCGGAGTGGCATAGTGAGTGTCATTGCGCCTACAGCATTTTCGCTCCTAACGAACTCCAAGTGCTCGAATGCCTCGAAGATATCGATACGTTGTTTGCTATTTTGATCGTATTGCTCAATGTGGTAGTTCATAAAACTGCTCCATCCAACGACCAGAATTTAGGCTTCCAACGAATCCAGGCGTTTGTGTCCGTGTCTGTTTCCACGGGCATAAACACGGAGATGTTGTTCACACCGGGCACGAGATTGAAATCGGCGATGTCAGAGCCGGCGGCTACATAATCTAATACCGGACCGCGCCCTCTCCAGCTCGACTCAAACTTGAGATCGTGCGGGTCAAGCCACAGATTGATATATTCGTTCCTCTGCACTTGCAACCCCTCAAAATTAATTTCTTTGCCCGTAGAAAAGTTGCGAATGTGTTGTAAGTATCCCGGCCCTTTTATCTGAATCACGGGATAAGAATCAGCCGAGGAGCTGCCATTGAACACGTTGCTAACCGTTACGCCAGCAACAACTGCCGTACCGGAGAAATCCCCGGAGATGTAAAGGGAACTATCCGAGCCGGAGCCGAGCCCATACAACAAACCCGAGCCGGGCAAGTCTATTCCGAGCCTACTCCACGCACCGTTTGAGAATTTTGCAACTCTATCGGTCAGCGATAAATTTCCAACTTTGTCGAATTCACCGATAACATAGTAGTCGGTTCCTAACCTAACCGCTGCTTTTGCATAATGATTTGGCGAGCCAAAAGGAAGACCTGACCAACTGTATCCGTTGTATATTCCAATGTAATCGTGATCAGGAATGCCATTTATGTCGTTAAAGTGCCCAAAGGCTAAAATCGTACCACCCAGACCAATAATTATGTCCTGGACATAGGTATTCAACCCAGAACCGAGCCCTCTGAGTTGCGTCCCGTCCCACCGGCAGATATTGGGCGAGCCGGCAATGTCCAACAATCCGCCGAGTATGACATTATTGTTGGCATACCCACATTTAATTTTGTATGTTGAGCAGTTGCTGTTCATTCCCATATCGTGCCAGCTTTTATCGTAATATGCCGCACCGTATATAGTTTTATTGTCAAGTTTTGTAAATGAGCCGCCAACGTAAATTGTTCCGTTCGCGTCTATATCGATAGTTCGAATACTGCCCAATATAGGCGCTCCGAAGCTGTGAATTGTCGGTGTTGAATCCAATCCCTTGATTATTGCCAATGAGCCAACCCCACTTCCGGCAAGGTTACTAAAAGTTCCACCAACATAGAGGTTACCCACTGAATCAAAACAAAGCGCCTCAATAAAATTGTCAGTTGTGCCCGTTAATACACTTTCCCACGCTTGGTTTTTCCTGCTCCAGCGTGCTATCTTTGAGGTATTAGAAACACCACCGGCCGACGTAAAGCTGCCACCGACATACATATCGCCATTAGGAGCTTCGGCGAAACAAAGCGCCCAGCCACCCTGCAACCCGGTGCCCATCGTATCCCATTCACCGTTGGGCTTTTGGCGCACGATGTAATGTACATTTAGTTGCTGGTTGTAAAGCAAGTATGACCCCTCATAGTAAGCACCTTCCAAAGTCGCGCTCAGGGCAGTGAAGACCAAGGTATCGACCTGGTAGGTTGTTTGGTCGGGAGGGTTTGTCAACATCGGTTGCGGCACACATACGATATCAACCGGTTGCGTGACTTCGTTGCCGTTGGAGTCCAAACCCTGGTAACGTATCACCAATGGCTGGTCAGTCTCATTGTCGGGACGAATTGCGTCTATGATTGTCTTGCGTTTTGTCTCGAGTTCTTCAACACTATCGCCAGTAAAACACGCCTGTATTGTAAACACGGTCGGTTTCTTGATGTGCGTTTGGTATACTGCACCACCCAGGGCAAGCTCGGTCCACACTTGATCGAAACTGCCCAGACCCAGCCCTGTTATAAGGCCTATCTCGGCATAGTCCTTCACACGTAACAAGCGCCCGCCGTGTCGTGTATGAGCTGACCGCACCGACGCCGAAGCGAACGGTGTTCCGGCCCAGTAATACTCCTTGTCGACGTATCCCAAGCCCTTCTCATAGCCGTAGATAAAGGTTGTGGCATAGGCCTTGTTCTCAAATTGCCAGCCGTCTGTCCAAAACGGCTCCACGCTGGCAACGGCATCGCGCTGAACGACCGCCCGCCAGTCGTCAGCAGTAGCTCCGGCACTCGCCAGCGTCACAGATACACGCTGCCAATGACCCGTAGCTGTAAATGTCGTTTGTGCTTGCACCGTTCCCGCGTCGTTTTGAATCATTACACGCATCGCTTGACCAGCCACACCCCTTACATCTACGCTAAATGTGTACGGCTGCCCAGAAGCTACAGGTAAGCCTGAAAAATAAACTGTGCTATTTTGCCCGCTTATAGGCACCATTTTTAGGCACGCGGGCCCACGGCGAGTATAAGTTGGATCAATGCTCATCGCGCCGTTAGTATAAGAAAAGCCGCCTGTGCTTTGGTACGGCACTGGATTAGTGACGTAGTTTACGCCGTATTCGGGAACGACGATGTAAAATTCGGTGTTCATAAATTACTCCCGTAGGCTTGCAATATCTTAAATGCCGTACGCACGTCCGCAGGACTGGACGATGTGGGCATATTGAGCGTGTAGTAGTTGTTATGTATTGTCGTCGACCCCTTCATACTGTATGTAGGTTCGAGCAAGTGCTGAGTCGCTCTCACGGGCAGCATACGTTGGCTTTCCATGCCCAGAGCAAGTCCACGCGTGATTTCTTCGCCAATTTTCATAAAGACCTTGGACGGCGAGCTTATCTGAAGTGCCCTTGACATCTCGTGTGCAATCTGAGCCGCCATCTGACGAGCACGGGCCAACAGGTTGCCGAATCGAGATTCCATACCGTTACGTATGCCGTCCATAATACGTTGCCCAATAGGCGTCGTGTCTCCTACGGAGGCGTCTATAGTACTCACCAGCATGCTCATTTTTGTTTGTGCATCCTCCTCCAAGAAGACAAACCCCTCATCAAACCCCTCAGTGAAATCGGTTGTCACTGAGGTGCCAATAGGTTGCATCTGGCCCTCGAGCAACTCTGCTACGTCCGGTGGTAGCGACCCAAAACTTGTGTTTACATTGTCAGAAAACTTCGGCCAAGCGGTTGTGAACCCACTTTCTGCATTTTTCACGAGGGTCTTGCCAACATTGGTAGCGCCACCCCCCTCGCCTCCACCATCAAGCATTGGTAGAATCTTGTTCGGCAACTTACCGAACTGAGTGCTAATTACTTGCGTGGTCGCTGGCATGGTCGTGTTAACGCCACTCTTAACGCCATCGGTCAGACCAGTGCCCCACCCTAACCCTATATTGTATGCGGGGAAGCTCGCTTGCACACCGGGGGACATTCCTGCCATCAAGGCTTCCAAGCTGCTTTGTGTGCTGGGCATGGTTGCACCGACGCCGCTCTCAAGCCCGTCGGTCAAGTCGGTACCCCATCCAAGTCCCATGTCGTACGCAGGGAAGCTTGCCTGCACACCCGGGAACAACCCCGCTACCTGCGTCTCCATATTGCTCTGCACGTTAGGTAGGTTGGTGTTAAACCCCTCGCCGAGTCCCTCTGCCAGGTTGTAACCCGCGGTTACACTGGTGTGGGTCAACCCCGCAAACGATTCCTCAAACAACGTCGCGAACCCACTCCAATCGCCGTGCAGAATGCCTTCTTTCAAGGCGCCTAAGAGACCCTTGCCAAACGCCTTGAAGGATTCGAGCAAGTTGCTCATCCATATGCCCGCTTGCTCACCGATTGCTAAAAGTCCCTTCCACAACTCGGGGATTGCAAGTATGAGTCCCTTGGCAATCGCGACTATTAAATCGCCACCCAACTTCAGAAACGTGGGCCCATAGTCGATGATGGTCATTATAACCATCTGAACAATCGAGATAATCGCGTACAGGATCGAAAGCGAGCTACCTTGCAAGGTGTCGATGATGCTAACGATTATTTGTATGATTGCTGCAACTATTAAGGGCATATTGTCGATCAAGCCCTGCACAAGTGCAAACACCATCCGCATGCCGGCGTCAATGATTGACGGCAGATTGCCTATGATACCATTAATTAAGGCGAATATTATCATTACGCCCGCATCAAGAATCGCGGGCAGGTTAATAAACACAACTTCCAGGAGGCCCGAGAAAAGCCTTGCTCCAGCTTCGAAGTATTGCGGCAAAGCAGCTGTGATACCCTCGATCAAGGCCATTACAAGCTGAATGCCCAAAACGAGCAACAGCGGCAAGTTCTTCACAATCACGTCGATCAACCCCAGCTCGAGTTGTGTCGCCGCGGCTGTGATCATAGGTATGTTGGATAATATGCCTTCAACAAGCGCAACCACCATCTGGAGCCCAACGGTAATAATTACCGGTAGCAACGTGTCCACTACAGATATAATTGTGGCAATGATTACAGGCAACTGCTCTACAATGGCCGACAACAGCCCTAATACGATCGCTACCGCTGCCATCAGAAGTTGCGGCAGCACGGACACAAGTCCTTGGATGATGGCCTGGAGGATCTGCACACCCGCTTGGACTATCTGGGGTAGCATAGCTATTACTGTACCCACTAAAGTGATTATGAGTTGCGTTGCTATCGGTATGAGAGCTGTTAGCACCGTTACCGCGGCAGTTGCAATTTGCGGCAGCAGTGCAATAATGGCTGGTAATACCGTTGCGAAGACGGTCGCAAAAGCCGTTGCGAGTTGTGGTGCTACTGCTGTAACAGTCGAGACGATTTGCGCTATCACGCCGGGCGCGTAAGCCACGATACTGTTAACAAACGTATCGATCACGCCTAACGCGGCGGTCAAAATGGTTGGAGTTGACGTCTCAATTAGTGCGAAGAACTGCGACCACGTGGATGCTACAAGGTTCAACAGGTTTGGTAGTTGTGTCGTTAGGCTGGTCGCGACGCCTTGTATGACCTGCAGGATGAGCGACCCCACCTTGGGCATGTGCGTTGCTATGGATGTCAAGATCTTCGCGAACAGGTTTGAGATCCAAGTAACCACATTGGGAATGGAAGCAATGGCGCCCTGGACCGTCGAGGCAATACCTTGCTTAATTATAGTGCCAATGTTACCAAAGAACGTCTTAAAGGAACCAACAATATCTTCCCCCCCTGTGAGATCAGCCGTGAGTTGATCTACGGCTCCCTTGACGGGTGCTGTCCACTTGCTCACTTTGGCCGCTAAGTTCTCGCCGATCTCAGCCAACCGTGGGTCCTCGTATATGGCCAGGAAGCTATCGAGCAATCGACTCAATATGCCCGTTACTTCATCAACCGCAGGGCCCAAAATGCGCGGCATTGTTAGCTGGAAAACGTCCTTAAAGGTCGACTTCAACCCATAAAGTGACCGTGCCATTCTCTCAGATGCGCCACCGAAGTAAGTGTCAGCATACTCCGCGAATCCTTCTGAGAAGTCCTGCCACGTGATCTTACCTTCGGCCCAGGCCTTATTGAAGTCCTTGATATCGTTAATCTCCACCCCCATCTGTACGCCGACTTTCTTCAGGACATCAAGGAGTGGCAAACCCGCCAGGGCCAACTGACGTACGTCGAGCGCGGTAACCTTGCCTTCCAACGCAATCTGGGCCAGGTTGTAAGCCATACGTTGGATCTGTTCGTTGCTGGCACCAAGACCGGAACCCATGGTCAGCAACCCCTGCGTAAGTAACGTAGCCTGGTCGGTAGTGCTACCGAAGGCAACCATCATTCGGTAGGTGTTAGCTGTGGCGTCCAGAGTGTACGGCGACAGGATAGCAACGCGGCCCAACTCGTGAACTAACTCTCGAGCCTTTGCGGTTCCCTGATCAAAGGCGTCCGCAACGGTTAGCGTGCCGTCGGACATCATAACGAGCTCGCGCGTAGCCAACGACCCTAAAGTAATCTCCAAAACCTGAACATAGGAGACAGCATTAAGGGCCTGGATGCCCATCTTCATAATGGCTTCGCCAATGTCCTCAAAGATGCGGGCAGTGGTGACACCAAGGGCTGTGCTCATGATCGACCGCAAACCGCGGTCAACACGATCGAACACGCCGCTGGCTTTATCTTTGCCGATTATCTCAAGGCTTAGGGTGTACTGAGTCATTCAGCCTCATTTGCGCTACGATATCTTCAGCACTCATACACGCTATGTGCTTCTGAATTGTTAACATATTTTCGCGCGCTAACTGTGACGGCGTGCAGTGGTACACGTCGCGACATAGCACCAAAATAATGTAGTCGATCGGCGCGGGAACTCCAGACGTCCACAAGTAGCCGGTAACGGCTTGCTTTAGAGTTAGGGAGTTCCCATCGTCGTCCTGCCCTACGTAGGGTTTGCGGCTTTACTCATCTCCGCCGAGATCTGTGCGATGACATTGGGCAGCTCGGTAATGGGAACATCACGAATGTCCCCACCCACAAGCCCGCGCTGCAGTATCTCTATCCTCTGTTTTAGAGGGAGCTGATCGTCGCCGAGATCCAGTATGTCGCCGACCGTGAACTTAGAAATATCGACCTTAATTTCAGTCATAGATCCTCCTTACGATTTTGTGATCGTGGCGCACTTAATCTTCACTTCGGTGGTGATTGCGTCACTACTATCTGCAGCACCCTGTGGGTACACAGGCGCCGTAACTACGCCGGCCGATGTTATATATGTGTAGCCGGTTCCTTTCGGTATCCACTTCACATACAGCGGTGATCCAGCCTCGTATGCGGTCAGGGCCATCGCGAACGGGTCACTGCCGGCCTCTGTGTAAACTGCCTTGACAGTTACCTCGAGCAAGCTACGCTTACCCTTGGTAATGATTGGCGTATCCCCGTCAACCGTGAAAAACTCGCTAACAGCTCGCTCGCCACCATCCACGGTAACCGAATTCGCGTATCCTGAGACGTCTGTCCAAGAGGTACCGTTGGTGCTCAAGAAAATCGTGCAGTTAGCAAAACTAATGGCATTTGATGTCTGAGGCATATCAACTCCTTATACTGAGATTACAGACTTCGTAATCGAAGCACACTTTAACTTTAACTCGACTGGAATGGCATCACCACTATCCGCGGCGCCCTGTGGATACACGGGCGCTACGACTTTGGCTGCTGACGTTGCGTAGCGGTAGTCACCGATCGCGCCGCCCTTTGGGCTCCAGCGCAACAGCACAGTATCTGTGGCGGACTCGTAAGCTGATAAGCCCATAATGAAGGGCGCATCCGCCGTGTCCTCTGTGTAAACCGCCTTAACGGTTACTTCCAACAGGCTGCGTTTACCACTGGTAACAATTGGTGTGTCTCCAGTCACAGTCATAAACTCGCTAACGGCCCGCTCGCCGCCATCGACCGTAACTGAGTTAGCAAACCCTGAAATATCCTTCCAAGTAGTGCCGCCATCAGCGCTTAACTCAATCTTGCAGTTTGCCCAACTCAGGGAGTTCAGTGTTTGGGTCATTTGGAACCTCCTTAACGGCTCCCATATCTATGAGAACCTTTGCATCCTCGGGAGACAACTCGATGGTCTCACCGGGGTAAATGAATTTGTTGAGGCTTTCGGAACTTAGTATCACAATCGCCTCATAAAGCTTCTTTTTCTTAAGCATCTCTTTGCACCTCCGCGATTACTTTAACGACCTCCAAGAGATATGGTATCCCTTGGTCGTCAAAGTGCTCGATAATGCTGGGTTGCGAATAGTTCAAACCATCCCAGTACCCAGCGACCACACGATTCGTCGACATCATATCGCATACCTGCGCCTCGATGTCGTCTAATAGGTCCTCTGCCTTGTCCTCAGTCCACACCTGTGGGTGCTGACGATCTGCCTGTAGCACAAGAATCAAAATGTCAAACCCAAACCGTGTGAATTTGCCACGCACCGTAAGTGGTGGCCGATCAGCCGAATTGCTGCGAACATACACGGCGGGTGTTACGCCAATGTCACTCGGTTGGTACGCCAGCACTTCCTGTGCGCTCGTACAACTCACCGCAAGCAGCTCTGCCAGCTTCGAACGAACATCCTTACGACTTATGGCCACGGTAACTCCTTTACTCTGCGCGCCAACCCGTAAACAAATCGGGTGCGATCGCCAAAATACTCTTTGCTGGTCCGTTCGTAAAACGCGTGCGTACCACCTCGAGCGTGCTCATAAATACCATACTCCGCAGGCTGCCGGATCTTCGTTTCGCTTTGCAACCAGAAGGACTCGGGGTTGATGTAGATGCTCCCTCGCATACGGTGCGAGTCATACTCGTAAGTGTGCGACTCCGCCAACGAACCGGTCTGGCGGTGCGTGATTTGTGTTGCGTAGTCGCGACCTTCGCGTAAGCGCAGGGTTATCTCATCACGAAACATTCCGCGATACGTACCGCGGTCGTTCGCCATAGCAATCGCGCGCTTTGCTTGGTCGAAATTGCTGACGTAAATCTCAACAATGGGTGTACCCATTAGGTCGTCACCGTATCCTTAAGAACTAACTCATAAAGCGTCTCGTCGCCGTCGTCCCAAGCGGCTACCCCGCAGACCACGTACTCAATGCCGTTGTACACCAAGATATCGCCCGACCGTATATCGTTAGTTGCCTCGCAATAACAAGCGTACACGTTATAAGGAAACTCGATCTTATAGGCCTCACGAATCTCCAACATTCGGTCTGAAGCAAACGGGTCGACGGGTGTCGTTTTCAAGGAGGAAATGTGCACTTCAGGTACGCCCTGCACACCATTGCTGGTCGCAGGGGGACGGCGCTTAATGGTTACTTCACAACGCATAGCGCGTTGCATCGACTTACTTATCATCTGTGTACCCGTCGACCCTTTTCAATGTTACCGAAAACGCCTTAGCAGACAGTCCTGTAGCTTGACCCATCTCCTGAGCACGCCTTGCATAGTGGAAGGAAATATCGCTAAGGGCCTCTTTACGAGGACCTACTGTGATGTCAACATATGTACCCCAAGCGTTCGATAGCGCCTTAAGGAGTACATACGTCGCAGCGTTGATGTCGCCATCGCAGTCGTTTAAGACGGCCTCGATTTCTTCGTCGCTGAAATTCTTGCCCTCCGGAAGTACCCCAGAGTCAGCTACGGTATCACCGAGAGCCAACCGAACTCGGGCTACGTCACGCTTCGTCATAAAGTTATACGTAAAGCTCACAGCGGCACCTCACACGGCCAAGGTCCGTTTGATTCTTTCGCACGGGCACTTAGCCGAACCACTATAATATTGTCGGGCTGGCGTAGTTGCCCGAGGACGCGAAGAGGGCAGCTGCGCCGGCGATACGATTGGCAATACCTACACCAAAGGTAAAGTAAGCAACAGCCTGCTCCAACGGGAAGTTGGACAACTCGCCGACCAAGGCAAGACCCAGAGGGAAGCCCTCTTCGTAACGCACCATTAACGGCGCGTCGGGACTGTTGAACCCTGTTGGCTTGAACATTCCGGCGTAGTCGGTTGGCAAGCGGTTGAGGGGCTTTACAAAGCACCAAGCACGATCCAGCTCTAAGACGCCGATGTAATCCTCCGCGATCTGTGCACGCTTCTCGACACCCATTGTCTGCAGCCACGAACGCTCTGGCTTCACAAACCCTGTTACTGTCGACCAAGTGCCAATATCCGCAGTAGGAATCCACAGGTCGTACGGTGGCATAATGCCGTGCTCATACAACGCCTCAGCCATCTTGCCCGCCGCGCTCAGGCGGCCCGCAGCATCATCTGTCTCGCGGAAGAAGTGGTTGTGGGTGTACGCGAACGTTTTGCCCTCAAACGAGGGTGGAATGTACGTGGGGTCCGCAGTACCGCCATCCGCAAATGGCATGGACCGTCCGCCAGCACCTACAGGATCGTAGGTGTTTTTGAACAGCCGGGTCATCAACGTGCGCTCCCAGGTCGCCGATGCGCGTTCGATCAAGCGCCGAATGTCGCGATCCAAGTGACCTGCGCGTGCACGTCGCAATCCCATATACGTCCACCCCAAGGAGCCGCCGTAATCCTTTATGGGGATCATGTGGCCTGTACTGCCAGCCAAGATCGGGTCGGGGTTATCGTACTCTGAGATCTCACTCAAAGCATCGGAGTCTCCACCGATGTCGTACTCAAGCGTCATCTCGGCCGTGGTCTGCACAAAATTTGAAAGGTAGTTGCTTTGCAACGACCCGTTGAACAGGCTCAGGGCGGCACCCATGCGCATGATCACTTGATCAAACGTGGTGCCATCCTTCAGTTGCCACTTCTTCATCTCAGCGAGATCCCAGTAACCTGGCATCCGTATGAGATGCTTAATATCAGCTAATCCGATGGTAGTCATTCTATCACCTCACTTTATGACACTTCGGGTACAGGATACCCGGGATGCACGTACAAAACATTGTTGGGCAGCCCAATACCGACAACACAGGGCGCGGTGCCGGCTGCGGTGTCGAGCCCACCAGCAGTATTGGACACATATGCGGGCGCACCGGCGGTTACCGTAAACCCTGCAATGGGTCCAAGCAGAACAACAGAAAGAAGGTCGCCGGCACCCGTGCCGGTGACTTGGCCCTGCGAGCCAATGGCTACAACAATGCCGATTGCGAGGGCCGATGCGGCGGCGCCACCTGCCGCCTTATACGCCTTACCATCGGCGGTCTTAATGTAGACACAATCGCCCACACTAACAGCCTCGCCCGCGGTAAGCTGGCGAATAAGGCACTGATTGGCACTAACGGGCCGCACATCATTTGGAACTTTTGCAATTGCGGTCATACTACTCTACTCCTTAACCTAACGGTTTGTAATTCCGAAGTCGCGTTTAATCTTCTCCAGATCGAGGCCTTCAAGCGCATCGCTTGTGCCTGCGTTCACGGCGTTGATATTTGGCGGCGTCGGTTTATTTAGGAGGTACGGACGGGCCTTAACGACATCCTTGACAATATCCAGAATGTCCTCGTCCTCGGCGTCTTCAGGCAACTTAGCCAACGCATCAAGAGCAAACTCAAACGCGTCGCGGCTCGCAGCTGGGCTTACAAACGAGATCTTACCCTTTGCGACCACGGCATCGTAGCGGTCCCGCAAGCTGTACTTCTTGAGCTTTGCGTTTGCCGCTTCGAGTTGTGCACGCAGCTCGGCTAATTCGCTGGACGTCGAGTCGGTACCCTTTGTGAGGTCTTCTATGCGTTTCTTTAGATCGGCGATTTCCTTACGCCTCCCCGCAGACTCACGGTTAACCTCACGCACACGGCGGTTGGCTTCCTCCAACTCAGCCAACGCTGTAGGAAGGTCCTTGACAGGTTGAGGCTCTTGTACGCCCTCGCCGGCTTCCTGCGGCGCTTCGTTAGGAACTTCAAGTTCCGGTTCGGTGCCAATCACTTGGTCTTCAGTTTCCATTTTCTACTCCTTCAGTGGACGCCAATCGCGTCCACGCATCAACTTTATCTTGGCCGTACCCCAACTCAGCCCACAGCTGTACTTCGGGTACGCCCAAAGATTGTTTCAGTGTAAGCTCTTCCAGACGTTCGCGCAGACTCTGTGCGCTCTTCCAGATGGGCTTAATGGCTACCCCCGCTGGGGGAACTTGATCAGCTACCCCATACGCTCGCGCCAAACGAGCGGATAAGTCCATACATTGCATAATAGATGTGCTAAACAATTTCTGACGTGCTTCGACTTTGGCGATTAACGGCGCCTCTTGTTGTTTCAGAGTCTCGTCGCTGGCAATTAGTTTCGTGGTGATGAAACGCGACACGGGAGTATCTGTTACAAGCGCGATCCACAAAATCAGTTGTTGTACCATATCCATAATAGGGGTTAACCGCGCCGGCTCAATTGCCCGAAAGTCAGCTTCGGCTTTTGTCTTTGTGGTGCCAACAATCACACCAGGCTCGATCTCAAGGGCGTTACTGCGGTCGCTGCGGAGCTCCAAACCATCCGACGTGGGGATGAACCCCAAGGCGACCAAAACACGATACGCAGTTTGGTCTTCGGTCGACAGCAGATCAACCACAACTTTGTTGGCTGCATCTTGTAGCGGGAACGCGTCATAGGCTTCGGGTAGCATCCCCTTGTTGTAAAAAGGCACAACAGCGATCCCCAACGGGTTACCTTCTGCATCTACCCAAGGAATGGGCCACGCCACGTCGTCCGGATCGCTAAAGTGTGCCCAATCACCCCCACCCCCTGTGCGAGCCCACTTCTCAACGCGGTCGGGATAGTATAAGGTACGGCGCTGGATGTATTTCCCCTTAATCCGCTCCGTCCAATATTTCACACCCATAATGGGGTCCAGATTGGGGTCATCTTGCTGGTAGTAAATGTGACACCCCAAACCGTCACCCCCAGCCATCGCCGAAGTGTATTGCTGTTGAGGAACCCACCGCGGGTACTGACTCTCGGCAGGCCAATCAACTATCACGTAACAAGACCCATCACGCAGGGCAGCTTCGAAGACGTCGTCCTGGCGCGAGTCCATCTGGTTGTGTTGCCAAACCTTCTCTGCCCACGCAATGGCCTCGGGTTCTTCGCAGTCGAATCCTACAACCCCCAACTTCTCTGTCACAGCGCGTACGATCGTTTTGACTATGTTCAGGCGGAACTCGAACCCGCTAAACGTCTCACCAACGTACTGCTTCAGACGTTCGGTCAGGGCTACGTTTTGGGACCCCGTGTGATACTTACGGGCAGCAATAATCTGACGCGTTAGCTTGACTTCCTCGTCAGACAATGCTTCAAGATAGGCTAAGTCTACTGCGTCTACCATATACCTTCCTATCGCGGGCTCGATTTGTGTAAGGGAACACAAAACTCGTAGCCGGCTTCAATACTGCACCCGTTATCGCCAATGCAAATGCAACCGCGTAGTCGTCAGCTTCATTCTCGGGAGCTCGTAGAGATGATCCCTCAATAGAGGTTAGCTGCACACGGGTGGTCTCATCACGGATCGTAACCGTGCCCGCACGCAGTTGATCTGCTAATATATCATACATCATTGCCTTACCGCGCACGCTCGACATCCACCCCGGGCTACCATCTAAGCCGTTCAAAAGTCGGGATCTCGTGCGCTCGGTTTCGTTGAGTCGCGCAATCACCACATGCCCGTGATTGTTGCGTTCTACCATTACCTTTGCGCCGTTGTAGCGATCGCTCAACGTCACTATGTAATCACTAAACACCTCTGGCTCGATTTTACCACTCAATACCGCAACCTGTTCCAACGTAGTACGATTGACTACTTGCGCAACGGAGTCGTCGCTGTGGGGGTTACCCTCAGCAGGGTCAACTCCGATGACATAGTCCTGGGTCAGCACCGGCTCCTCGTACACGCGTAACCCCGGTAAGGGAATTGATGTCTGCGGCAACCAAGGAGTTACGGCACTACATTCTTGAATCCACTGGTAGGGTAGCCGCCGGTCGAGCATTGGCGGCATGAGGGCTTCTTCATCGGTTGATGGGTACTGTTGGTACAGGTCATCTAACGACCCAGTGCGGGAGAGGATATCGCGCTTTTGGGTTTCGTACCATTCTTGGGTCCGGTCGGGACGCGCGTACCACGGCAAGAATATGGGGTTCCAACCGTTCGCACCCGCACGTGCACCACGATATATGCGCTTGAACTCGCTCCCAGGATTTGTCTTATCTGCGCGGCTTAGAAGTACCATACTACCTCCGCCGTCGATCGTAGGTTTCACTGCGTTCATTAGGCGGTTAAGGTCAGGCACCAGATCAGCTTCGTCTACGAACGCGAACCCCGCAGTGTATGAATCACCTGCGGTTGTAGGAAATCCGTAAGCCACTGACCCGTTACTCAGTACCCATTCGTGTGAGGAGTCGGCAACCACTTGTCGTGTCTTCATCCAAGACGGCAACCGACTGTAGATGCCGCGGAGGCGCTGCTGTCCTAAGAGATAGAGTGCTTCTGTCTCCCTCCGCGAGAACAGCAGCGCCGTGAACACAGGACGGTACAGCATGTTCCAAAGTACATAACACAAGACAAGCCACGTCATACCCAATTGGCGGGCTTTGAGAATTACGTTTAGGCGGTGTGTCTCAAGCTGCTCGATAACATCCATCTGTGCAGGCCACAAGTGGAAGGGTATCCAGCCACCACTGGCAGCGTCGTAGATCTTGCAGTAGGTGTAAGTGAAGTACGCACAGGACGCACTACACTTTAGCCACTCAGTCCTGCGAACCGACGTCGGTACCGTCGTCGCCGTCGGCGTCGGCGTCAATGATTCGGCCTCCACGTATCCTCTCTTCCCATTCTATAAGCGCTTGCTCGGCACGTTTCAAGTCGTCTGCCGTGTAAGGATCAATTCTCCCAACGCCAACCACCCGTGCACCTGGCACGCCGCCGCGATCCAAAATCTCCTTAGCCGCAGCGACTGCATGGCGTGGGTTGTCGAGGTTTTTCACAAGTGTTTCAGCAGCAGCTTCAGTACTCCGCATCAAGTAGTTACGCGCCCGCTCAACAAACGCGTAATTCTCCGAAGCCGTGAACAAGTCAAAAGCTTCCGCACGATCGCGCCAGTTCCACACACGTGCTATCTCCGACCACTTTTGGGGGGTGTTCACGTAGTGTGGCTTCGACAGCACTATCGCGGCCTGTTCGGGATTCTCCGACGCCAGGTATCGGACGTAAGCCCGTGTGAGATTGCGGCTGGGACCCAACTGCAAGTAGTAGGTCGAGAAACGCTCGTACCACTCGTCGGGCTCACCTTCCATTTGCAACCATATCGCATCGATCGGATCGCTTAAAACTAAGCTACTATCATTATCCATATTACCTCTATTTAATAATACTCTCGAATGGCTAAAAAAGCAACGAAAAATACGACCGAAGTACCTAAAAGGTGCAGTGTAAAAACACAAAGAAGCGCTTATAATCATTTTATCAATCACACCAATAGGAGGTACTATGAACCCTGAAAAGGAAGCTGAAATCATTGCGATGTATGATAGCGGACTGAAAGTAGCCGACATCGCACAAGAAGCTATGGTGTCGCAAAGTACAGTACGCAAGGTACTTGGCGAACGCCTTCAGCGTCGTCGAGTTAGAACTGATGAAGATGAAATCATAACAGAGTACACCAGCGACGTTCCGGTGCCACAAATACTGGTCGATCACGGGTTGACTTACTCGGCGCTCTATTCAATCCTGTACCGGAACGGTATACCGCCACGAAAAGTGGCTGTGCAGGAGATGCGCAACGAACGGCTTGAGACAGCTGTTCAGATGTACTTAGACGGCGTCAAGTTGTGGCAGATCTGCAACGAGACGGGTGTACACCAACCCACCCTTCACGCAGAGCTGCACCGACGCGGCATACCACTTCGCCGGGAGACTAAACGCAAGGCTACTATGCCAACCCCAACCCAACCACCCAGCGCAGAAGAACAGGAGGCTTAGAATGCACACTACCAAGATAGATAAATATAGTATCAAGACTGTAGCTTGGGACAAGAATAAAAGGGAGTACAATCTTAAACTTTTGTGTAGTGTGTTCGCCAGTGGCCTGATTGACGCGTATAGTATAGCTAAAAACTTATATCCTAAGATCGAACCAACCAACCTATTCGTACGCGAGGCGCGCTACGATTAGCGCCACTTTATTAGGAGGTCGCACGTGAAAAAGAGAATTGACGACAAGATAGACTCAACAGCCGCACGGGCAGCGAAGACTTTGGGATACGACGAGCTCGTTGACATCGCAGACCAGATGACAGCGGGAGAGCTATACATAGCCGACGAAGTCTACAAGCGTGCCCAGAAACTGGACATTCGTAACTTGGGTCAATACGGGATGCTTGAGCTCTCGCTCAAGCTCGCCCGGTGGCTCTACCCCCGCATATGCACAGGGCCGGCGAAGCCGGCCGACCATTTGGATTCCGACACGGGCACAATGCCCACCGACAGGAGGTAATATGTCACAACAAGCACACGCGCCAGTTGGGCGCAAAAATGGAGTTGCAGCCACAGCCACAGCCACAGCCACGGCGGCAATTGCAACCACAACCACGATCTGGATCGTAGCAGGGTATTTGCTTTGCCAGATCATCGCTGACGTCACGGCGGTTAAGGTAGTATCCTTGTGGGGACTTACGTTCCCTGCGGCTACGTTTATTTACGCCCTGACGTTTACAATGCGCGACTTGGCACACAAACAGATGGGCAAAAGCGCAACTAAGACGCTCATTTGGGCGGCTGCCTGCGTAAACGTTCTGATGGCTTTGTACTTCGTGTTCACCATCTGGCTGGAGCCGGCTCCCTTTTGGACGGGACAAGAAGCTTACGCGGCAACCTTAGGACTTGTGCCACGTATTGTAGGCGCATCAATCATCGCAGAGCTCATAGCCGAGCTTGTAGACACCGAGATCTACCAGTTAGTTTGGTCCCGACACCCACAGGCGCCGCAGTTTTTGCGTGTCCTGGGGTCCAATCTTGTAGCGTCACCACTGGACTCCCTGATATTTGTCTTTATTGCGTTTGCGGGCACGATGCCGATCGCGGCACTTTGGAGCCTTGTCTTAGGCCAAACCTTATTCAAACTTATGCTTACAGTTGTTTCAATGCCGGCAATTTATTTAATACCGGAAAACCCGGCACTCGATCCTCGTACAGGGGATCCTGTAGCCGATTAGCCGCGCCGCGCCGCGCCGCAGCGCACCGCGCCACGCACGCCATGTGGTGCGCCACCCGCGCCGCCCTGTGCATAAGGCCCACCTGCGACTGCGGGTGGGCTTTTTGTTGTCCGGGCCCAAAAAAATTGGACACATAAAAGGTGCGCGGGTGAGGGTTTAATTGAGAACAGGGTCCCTAAGACTTATGTACCCGGTTCGCAAAATGCCGTCCACATAATTTTTACCCTGACCCGGGTTTATTAGCAAAAACACGCTTGAATTATCAGGTGCCTTGGCGTATAATTAAAACAAAAAGGAGTTGGTACTATGGTAGTTCAAAATATTTTCAGAAAGGAGGTGATAAAAAATGTAGAAAAACATTACGTTTACTTTGGCAACAATAACAATAACAATAAAGTAAAAGGAGTAAATAAAATGGAAAACGTAAACAATATCAACAATAACAACAATAACAACAATAAAGTAAAAGGAGTAAACGAAATGGAAAAGTATTTAAGTATCAAAGAAATTTGTGATAAATATGGCTTCAGTGAAGTATATATTCGCAGGGCCATATTAAAGGGCAAATTAAATAGCAAAAAGGTTGAAATTGCAAAAAATACCTATAAGCATTTAATTTCGGAAGCCGATTTTGAAAAATGGCGCAAAGCAACGAAAGGCGGCGGAAACAGGAGAGAAGATAGACGCAATAAATATAATATTTATTGCAACAGCGAAGAAATCGCACTACTCGAACAGCTGCTGAAAAATAACGACTTGCAAACGCCAATAAAGCGGAGTAACGAGAAAAAAATAAAACAAATATAAGCTAACAAATGCAATAGGCTAAGGCGAGAAATCGCCTTAGCCACTTTTTTGCTTATTCATCTACTTATTGCATTCGGTTTATTCATCAACGGGATTTGGCGACCCGCCAGGGGTCCCAGAATGGGCAAGGGTGCCTGACCTGGGTAAAGGCGAGTCGCGGCGCCTACACAGGCGAGTCGCAACGCTCACGCACCAGCGCGGCTACCCGCCTACGCACTACGCGGGCGAGTCGCCCACGCGCGCGTGACAACTTGCGTCCGGGGTCTTCGAGTCACCGAGCGATCCGCTACAGATCCTCTTCCTCGATGTCCGCTACAAACTCTCCGTGAGCGTCGAACTTCTTGATACTTGAATCGCTAAGATCGAAGTAGTAGGAGCCGTCGCTCTCACGTCCAAACGCGACCCACTGACGTTTCTCGAGATAACCGCCATCATCGGTACCTCGATCGGCTATCACGTGTACTTCGATCGCCTCCGGATTAAACTCCAGAGCCTCCAGGATCATTTCTACACTTTTCGCAACGATCTCCTTTGGGTCTTTCATATTACTCTCCTTTCACTGGATCCGGGTGGTTTATTTTTTATCGGATCCTTTTTATTATAGTAATTATAACACGGGATATAGGGTTTTTACAAGGGATCTTTTAAGTACTCGGCGGGCCTCTCTTAGGCACTTCAGAAATACCCAGGCCGCGACCACCCAGGCCGTGACCCCACCCCACCTCCCCCCAGGCCGGCAGGCGACCCGCCGAAGATCGACCTGGCCGGGCGACTCGCCGAGCCCCCGGCGTCGATCACCGAAATCAATTTTACAGGCGACTCGCCGGAGATCGGCCGGGGACAGGCGAGTCGCCAGGTCTCGGCGCCGATCACCTAACGACCCGCACAGGCGACTCGCGCGGGCGCGGCGACCCGCAGGCACACTGGCGAGTCGCGGAGCCTTGGCGGCCCGCACGCGTGAGCGCCTAAGAGATACACGCCGGTTCCCTAAGTGCCCCCTTGTAAAAAACCCCTATCCTATGTTATAATATAGGTATAATAATAATAAAGGAGGCACTACAATGACAACCGCGAACAGTAACCTTAAGGAACAGGCGCCAGAAGTGGCCCACTGGACGGACCGCGTGAGACTCAATAAGAGTTTCGCCGATCGTCTGCGGCGTATAACCTACGATCCCGCATACGATACCAACCCAGTGACCAACAAGGATGCGTACATAGTATACGCTTTGTACCACTCCACCAAGAAAGACGGTTCAAGGACCGGCACTCTCAGTTGGCTCGTTAAGTACGACGCGTATATGAAAATGAATGTACGCAACCAGCTGTGCAAGATGGAGCGTCTCGGAATGCTCCGGCGCGTGAAGCCAGGTGTCTACGAGTGGGTCGCGTAGCACCAGTCCGGCGCCCGAGAACGGGCCGGGTCGCCTAAAGGAGTAAACCGCGGGCGACTCGCCAACCCCCCCGGCCACCGGGCCGGGCCGGGCCACGCCGCCTTGGGATCTGGCGACTCGCCGGGCCTGACCGGGCGAGCCACGGGCACACGGGCTGGGCCCAGGCGATTCGCCGACATGTCGGCGCCGATCTGCAAAACCCCCGGCGCCTGCGGCATGCGGGTGTACCTAAGAGATACTCGCAGGGCGCCTAAGAGCCCCCTTGTAAAAATCGGCTATCCTATGTTATAATATAGGTATAACATTAACAAAAGGAGACCAACAATGACAACCGAACACTATAGCTACAAGAGATTGGTACCAGGAGTATCCCATTGGACGGATTACGTGAAGCTCAACAAGAGCTTCGCTGATCGTCTAAAGCGGATAACCTACGACCCTAAATGCGGCCGTAATCCGGTGACTAACAAGGATGCGTACGAGGTGTATGTTTTGTACCACTCCACTAAGTACACGTTCGACCCCAACAGCCTCAAGAGAGCACTCGAGCACGACGAGACACTGAAAGCGAACGTCCGTAGCCAGCTCTGTAAAATGGAGCACCTCGGGATGCTTCGACGCGTGAAACCCGGACTCTACGAGTGGGTCAAATAACACCGGGCCGTCACTGACCGGAGGCAGGGACTGGCACGCGGCCGAGGGCGGGTCGCCGCGGGCCAGGCCGGGCAAGTTGGCTGGCTGTGCCCGGCCCGGCTCGCAACGGTACCTGTCGGGGGCTTCGGTGCCGGGTCGTCTTTAGCGCGCAGGCATAATTAGGGGTAACGCCCCCCCCCTTTTTTTCAACCGGCCTAAAAAACGCTTCCTCATTGCGTGACACCTCTTAATGCCTGTCCACTGATAATAATCATAATCAACTCCTTTTCCGATAACTCTCTTTTTTTGAAGCAGATAATATATAGAAAAATGAATGAAGAAGTTTATCTCCGATTAAATTTACCCCTTATATATATTAGAAAAAAAAGAGATATCAAGATAGTAGTTTATCATTATTATTATTATCATTTTCATAGTATAAATCAGCGGCGGATTTTACACTTTGTTGATAATCTTTTGGGTGAGGATTCTTTCCTTTCACCCCCTGAAGAATATCAAGTTGATCAGGCCCTCCATTCTTTCTTCGATTTTGCAGACACCATTGCCTTTATTGAGTCTAAAAAAAGATACTCTGAGAACATTTGCTCACTTTTGTGCAGGACGGGTCCAAAATTGCCTTGCCGCGGCAAAATGCCTGACACGCATCGCCCACCCACCCCCCACCCCCACGCACCCACCCACGCACCCACGGAATCAACCAGCCCGTGGCCTTGCCAGCAAGGCCCTGTGCAAAGAGCACCTAAGAGCCCCCTTGTAAAAATCCTAATCACCGGTTATAATATTGGCATAACAATTAATAATGAAAGGAGCAGTTACTATGAGTTCGACAATCCACCTATGTGAGTGCCCGGCATGCGGAGCCTCCGGGGGTTGGTGCATCGAGCGCCTGACTTTGCAACACAACGGCCTCGTGCACCACTCGGTAGTTTGCAAGGCTTGCGGGTACAGCGACTCCTGGGACATGTCCGAAATGTACTGGGATATGGCCGAGATGGCGCTTGCTAACCGATTCTTGGGCACAATCGATGCAGAGGACTTGTGCATAGAAGAGCCGCAGGCAAGTCGCTGGCGCGCAATCCAAGCAAACCCCATCTATCGGGAAGTTTTACAAGAGCTCTATGACGACCCCGCGGCAATATTGCAGTTAATTGCCGACGAGGTAGAGAGGCGTCTTCAACGGCGGTCGCTCTCTCAGGGTTCCTAAGAGATCCCTTGTAAAATCTACAGTTTATCTTATAATAGTAGTATGAACACATTACACTAATTAGTCAAACCTAAAGGAGGTACACTATGACTAAAACCAACACCAACACCAATAGTAAGGCAACCGACGCCACAATCACCCTAAAGGAAGCCGTCGAGCTCTCAGGGTTAAGTTCGGTCTACGTCCGTCGAGCTGTTCTGGAGGGCAAGTTGCCTTCCACCAAAGTTCCGGTCGGAGATACCAAAGTAGTGCGTCACGAGATCAAAATGAGTGATTTTGAGGCGTGGCGTGCTTCCACGACACATCGTGGCCGTCGCTCAGATGGCCGTAACCGTTACCTGCTCTATGGTACACCCGAAGAAATTGAGGCGTTGAAGAAACTCCTTGCAGACTCGAGTATCGAAGTCCAGATTACGGTTCCAAACAGTAAACGCCGTGAAGCTAAGACTGAAGTTGAAAACGCGTAGGTCAAAGCATTTGAGAGTGAGGTTCAGAGTTCACCGTAAAAGGAGACGGAAATGAATGAAGATTTACACCGAACAATAGCCAACATTGCAACCAGATACAGTAGCACACCGGAAGAGTATCTCGCGCTCGAGAAAGATCTACTCCTCCTGGTCCAATCGGTTCGACTCGATACTTGCAAAAGTATCTGCGCGCACAAGATAGACCCGTATGCATACCAAACAACAGCTCGTAAGGCGATGAGCTATATGATAAGCGACGGAGCTCATCAGTAACACACCGAAGGGAGGTGCCGACGCCTGGCACCTCCCCCACATACACACAGGAGGCAAAAATGACGAGTATGAATTTGCACTTGGTGCCGGTTCAGACCGACACCGACCGCTCAACAGGCGAGGCGGTCTACAACAAGGTTGTCGTTATGGACGTCGATGCCGGCATATCCATTACGACGATAAACCTCAGGATGCTATATGACGCTAACGACCCGCGCATCTACGCAAAACTGGCGCACGGTGAGTCACTTGACGTCGCTGTGCGCATCACGGAGGGATATGTATGAGCACAGAACCCGCGCCGGTGTACGACATCAACTCGGCGGCGCAAGCGGCCGGGTTTACGACGGCGTACATACGCAACCTGATTCGCAAGGGTGTGATACACGCAACTCGTGAACCCGTACGCGAAGGATCCTTGGTCACCCGATACGTGATCGATTCTCAGGAACTTGACCGCTTCCTGAACACCGTCCCCCACAAGTCCCGCCGTGAAGACAGTCGCAACAAGTTTGTTATGTATGCAACCCCCGACGAATTCACGGCGGCGATTCAGGCTCTTGAAGCGGCAGGGCTACACGAGGTGGCAAGTTTGATCACACCCGCCAACAAGGTGAAGAATTATGGCAAAAGAACGTAAGACACCGCCGTCGTTTCGCGCATACGACTCCGAGTTAGGTGAGACGTACCCCGAACACCGTATTTACGCAGTCGCGTATGAGCCCTATTGGCAATGGCTGCGTCACGGCCTGCATTGGCTGACCCACGACGACGCAGTCGCGTCATTGGCTAAAGTAGACGCCTACTTGATGACCAGTCCTGCAGAAGAGTTACCCTACCGGGCATGGCGGGTTTACAACTTGCTTTGCGCGATCCCGCACGGGCAGGTAACCGTCAACGAGATACCTATTGTAGAGCGCAGCACGTCGAAGCTCCTATTCGCGCAGACCGAGAAGTATCGTCGGCTCTCGCACGACGTTGGGTATCCCTCTGAGTGGGACTGGGCACCAGTCCGGCACACGGCCAACACGATGCCTCGAGACGCACTCGAGGCACCGCTGGACTACATTCTGGAACACCGAGCCCGGCACATAACCCCTAAGCCGGAGCTGCGACACTATGTCAAAATCTGTTTAGACGCATTAGGAAGAGAGGCACCCCCATGGCTACGATTAGTGTAATCCCCGAAAAGCACGCAATACATCGGTATGCGGCAAACGTTTTGCGCGCCCACCCCGACGTTGATGTTGATACGCTCACAGCGTGGGCGTATATGTACTTCACGGGTCTGGTTCCACGCGACATCGATATCCCTGACATTTACTACGAAGCCGTCGAAGAGGCCTTCGCGGAACATGTTCAAAGGAATACCCCAAAACGTGTAGTGTGGAACGCAGAAAATCATCTATAATAATAGCATAAACAATGCACACATTCAGTGCGAAAGGAAGGAGCAATATGGCAGAATTAGATCTCAGTAAGGTAAAGTTTCCGGATGTTATGGACCTCCGGACGGCGGCCATTTATTTAGGCCTGTCCGAAATGCGTGTCCGCACGTTGGCTCGCGAAGGCGAGTTAGCGGGGACAAAAACCGAGGATGGTCGTTGGGCTTTTGCAAAGGCCGACCTCGACGAGTTCAAGTCTCGTCCACCTAAACCGCACGCACGCGGTGGTGGTGGCGGGCGCCCACGCGGCGAGGGCAAAGCTTGGATCATCAAGGTCAAGTATGCAGACCTTGAGGCAGTCCAAGCAGCCTTAGCCCAGTTCGGTATCGAGATGCAACCGCGTTACGACTACGCCAAGATGGTTGAATACCGTGAACGCCGCAAACAGCAAAAGCTGCAAGAACAGTAGCAGCGACGCTGGGGGGGTGCCAGATAATGGCACCCCCTTAATCCTCGGAATCGACCCGGGCTACACCACCGGCGTGTGCTTGTGCGCATACACGCCTGGCGGTGGCCCGACGTCGGAGCTGTCGATAATTAAGGCTCTGCAAATACCCTGGGAACGGCGTCTGCCGGACCTGTGGGCCTTGCTGGACCAGAAGGCGGTCGAGCGTATCGTTGTGGAGAGTTTTCGTTTGAGACCAGGCAGGGCAATGGAGCAGGTGGGGTCCGCCTTTCCGTCAGTCCAAATCATCGGTCTCATCGAAGGATTCCTATACGCACGCGCGGCGCCTACCCCGGTAACCTACCAAGAGCCTTGCGTGATCAGCCGTGTGCAGATCTTGCCCGAGCATCAACTCAACCTACGTGGACTACCGCACGCAGCGGACGCATATCGACACGTCCGCTATTATGTTGTAACACACTAAAGGAGGCATAAATGGAAGCTATCATCCGCGTCCCCGTTGACGCACTAACAGACCAAATGAAAGCAGCAACTCAGGCACTTGAACAAAACGCCAACATAATCGAATCGATCGATGTTGTGCCGGCGTTTGTCCTAATACTCAATGCACTCGCCAGCCTAAATACTGACCCCCAGCAACGCGAGCTTGCCGACGAGCGTGGTAACCGTTTACTGGGTGCGTAGTAAATGAAGACCCTGTACACCTACCAAGCGGAGGCGGTTCACACCATCTTGCGCCATCCTGGATTTATCCTGGCCGACGAGTGCGGACTGGGTAAGACGGTGGTCGCCGTCGAAGTTTGCAAGCGCCTACGGGAGCAGGCACAGGCACAGGCACAGGAGCAAGCGCAGCCCGCAAGCGCGGCGCCGGCATGGCGTAGCTTGATCATCGCGCCACCGGCGCTGATACCGCAATGGCGTATGGAGATCCTGGACCAAGACCCCGGCGTGCCTGTCACGGTCGTCAACCGCTTGCCGCTGGACTTCACGGCGTTGCAGGGGTACTTTCTTATGAGCATATACGACCTAAGCTCCCCACAAGTTCGCGCCGCCCTAAGTAGGGTGGTGTTCAACATTCTGGTGCTCGACGAAGCGCACCGCATCAAGAACCGCAAGACGAAAACCGCCCAGTGGGTGAAACAAATAGCCGCCGCACGGCGCCTGTGCTTGACCGGTACCCCGATGGAGAAAACACCCGCCGACCTTTGGTCGCTACTCAACTTTGTTGCGCCCGACGACTTTCCGGCGTACTGGAACTTTGTGCTTAACAACCTCAACGTCACCGAAGGCTATTGGGAGCGGTTCGTAATTGGCGGTCCCAAAAACCCCCAGGCCTTCGGAGAACTTTTGCGGCCCTATATGCTGCGGCGCACGAAGGACGAAGTGATGCCGCAACTGCCCGAAAAGATCTGCATCGAGCAAGTGGTTGAAATGACTTCCCACCAGGCCGCATTTTACCACACAGTCAAACGTCAACACGACATCGTCGTCGACGTTGATGGTCTGTCGACGTTGATCATTACAAACACATTGACGAAGATAACACGACTTCAACAAATCGCGGTGTGGCCGCCGTTGGTTGTGCCCACTGCGGGTGCGGAGAGCGGCAAGCTGGAATGGCTTGATACGTTCCGAGACGATCACCCCAACGAACCGATGGTGGTCTTTACACGCTTTCGGGAAGTTGCTCAACTGGTCCACGAGCGTTATGGTGGCGATATAATTATCGGCGGCCTCCGTATGATCTCCCCCGATCCCCAATTCTGTGTCGGCACAATCGACGCAATGGGTGAAGGGCTAAACCTGCAGTGGGCACGACACGCGATATTTCTGGACTGCCATTGGTCGTCTATCAAGATGACGCAGGCGATCGACCGTGTTCATCGCGTCGACATTAAGGAACCCAAGAACCTGTATTTCTTGTGGAGCTGTGCTGAAGATCGCGCCGTTATCGACGCCTTCAACGCCAAGATGTCAGAGGCAGAGCTCGTAGCCTATTACCTACGGACCGTGTTAGAAAGTCCATAAAAGGTGTAGTGTAAAATTTTAGCCTTTGAATTATAATTATGTATAACAAACGAACAAAACAAGGAGTGTAAATGAAAGCAGCAGCAATACACATATCTGATGTCCGAACATTCCGTCAGTGTCGCCGGCAATGGGAATGGAGCTCAGGTCTCAAGCGTAATCTGGAACCTATAGTTGCATACCCGCCCTTCTTTACTGGCCGCGCAATTCACAAAGCCCTCGAGATGCATTACAAAAATGGTGACGATATTGTAAGTGCCTTTGAAGCCTTCGTAGCCGAAGAGCGTACCAATATGGGTGATCTTTGGCCGCAAGAAGAAGGCACCTTCGAAGAGCAAGTTATCCTGGGGTACAATATGTTGCAACACTACAAACTGTGGCAACAACAAGACACCAAAAAGTACTCCGATCGAAACCTTAAGTTCCTGGAACTCGAATACCCCTTTGAAGTCCCCCTAAAAGTAGACGGACGCACTGCTCGAGGCAAGCGCATTGCCGGACGGTTTGACGGTTTGGTATACAACACCGCAACCGACGAATACTGGATCTGGGAGACAAAAACGACCCGATCAATCACCGAGTTTGTAACGGCACTCAGTAACGATGAGCAAAGTGCAGTATACCTGTACGCCGCGCAACAACTCTTTAAGTACCCGGTTGCAGGCGTGCTTTACAACATAATCCGCAAAAAGGCGCCACCACAACCGCGTACGCTTGTTAACGGGCTGCTCAGTAAAGCCGCAATCGACACCACAAAGTTTGCGTACCGTTACTGGATTGAGCAGGCGTACCCGGACTGGTCTGACGATACGGTCAACGAGTACTTCGGCGATATTCTATTGAGCCTTGAAGAAAACGAACAAAAGTATTTTATGCGGTATCCTGTTCGCAAAACCCCCATCGAGATTGCCAACGTAATGCAGGGTGTTTACGAAACCGCACGTGAAATGACGAATCCCGCTACCCCGCTATACCCCTCACCTAATTGGCTTATGTGCAACTTCTGCGCATTCAAGAGCCCTTGCGTGACGCGTACTATGGGCGGCGATTACGAAGTGCTTCTGCACGAAGAATACAGAGAAAGGACGGACAACAATGAAAAGATACGAGGAGAAGACCGAGGGCCTGAAGATGTTGATCTACGGGCAGCCGGGCTGCGGCAAGACTTGGTTGGCAGCCAGCTCAGTTGAAGACGAGAGCGGACGTTTCGGGCGCGCACTAATGCTTGAAACGTTTGGCAACCCTATCTCGCTGCGCAACAAAGAAAAGAAACCGGATATACTAACACTTGAAGACATTGCCGACTTCAACGAGCCTTATGAGTGGCTCACTGACGGGCAACCACCCGATTCCGTCTGGGCACGCCAGATGGGCCTGCACCCGCCGTACAAGACTATTATAATAGACGGCGCAACTGAGGTCCAACGGTTCATCATCCGCAAAATAGCGGGCAATGAAAGCGTGGGCCCGGGTGATCTTGCATATGCATTATCGCGTCAGGGTTTTGGCCAGCTTTTAGGCACGATGTTGAATTGGGCAATCCACTACTTCAGCCTGTGTGCCTTAGGACTCAATGTTATAGTTACCGGCCTCGAAGCCAACAAGCAGAACGAGACCGGATTAATTCGTAACGTCCCCCTCTTTTGGGGACAGTCGGGTAACGAGCTTTGCGGGTACGCGTATATGGTAATGCGCTTGTCGGTAAAGCTCAACGTTGACCCTGAAATCAAAGTTGATGACGAGGTCTTCGCCGACAGCACGTTCAACGTCGGCCAGATTGTAGAAACTAAACGGACGTACGCCAAAGACCAGTATGGCTGTGGTGTGACGCATATCGTCAATCCCACAATGGCAAAGGTTGCGGATCTCATAGGACTGAATAGCCAACCCAACCCAACCCAACCTAACCCAACCTAACAAAAGGAGTAACATATGCCCAGTATCAATTTTGCACAAGTACAAACGCTCGAACCGTTGCCACCAGGCAACTACACAGCAACTATTATCAAAGCCGAGCCCGGAGTTTCGAAGGCCGGCAACGAGAAGATTGACATCCAGTGGCGCATCGAAGGCGGCCAGTACGACGGCCGCGTGATCTTCGACACGCTCACCTTCGTTGACAAAGCTCTGTTCCGTGTGAAAAACACGCTAATGGGCCTCGGATTCCCCAAGGACTTCAAGGGTGAAGTTCGCCCTGAAGATTTGGTGGGCAAAACCGCCAAAATCACTGTTGACGTCCAAGCCGGCAATGGCATCGACGAAACCGGTGAACCCTACCAACCGCGCAATCGTGTCAAGAAAGTCGCATTAATTAAGACACGGTAACCTGTAACTATGGCTATTCAGTCCTATCAGATCTTCTTGAACGCGTTTAGGTTTGGTGGTCTGCTCGCAATCGCGATCGACCACCCAGCCGAAACGCAAACAAGATACTACGCACCCGGAGAAGACGTTACGATCCCGCTCGACCGCAACGTCTTCTTCGGTCCTGCAATGCGTAGCAACCGCGGTGCCACAAAAGAGGACGTTCTTGGCACCGCAGCTGTGTGGGTAGACGCCGACGATCCCGACGTCCCCTTGGCTACGTTACCGCCGTCGGCAATCGTCGCAAGTGGTCGCGGCTACCACCTCTATTGGTTTTTACAAAACCCCCTACTTGATATAACAACCATTGAGGAGCTCAACCAGACGCTTGCCGACGACGTACCTACTGCTGACAAGTCAGCTTGGAACGCCAATCGTGTTCTGCGTGTCCCCGAAACGCTGAATCGAAAATATGACCCCCCCGTGCCTGTGCGGTTGCAGTTTTATGACGCCAGCCTTAAGTATACTCCCGACGACATTCGGGTGTTGTGCAAGCTGGACAGCAAAACACGGCACAAGATCCGTACCGGCGACGTTCGCGGTTATCGGTCACGTAGTGAGCGGGACTGGGCGATTGTTACAAAGTTGATCCAACAAGGAGCATCTGACGATCTGATCCGGTGCATATTTGCGAGGCAACCCTGCGGCGATAAGGCCGCCGAGAACAATCACTACCTTGATCAAACGCTTGAGAAAGCCCGCGCTACGACACCGGAGGAAGAGAAAGAAGCGCCGGTAACGCTCGTGCAAGGCGACGATTGTTACTACTCGGTCACCAAACGTGGTGCACGACCGTTGAGCACTTTTATCATTGTGCCAAAAATACTTTTGGACGGGTCCAAGTTCGAAGCTGAAGATGCTATTGTCGGCGACGTCATCGCAGGCGGTTACACCTGGGAGAACCGAGTGTTTAGCCGCAGTGCATTTACCACAGTTCGCAGGTTTGACGCCGAAGCACCGGTGGCTGCGTGGCAGTGGTTAGGCCGTGACGACGACATACGAATGTTGCTCCCATTTCTCTTGGATCAACTACGTAACGCCGGGCTGCCGCACGTAGGCGCAACGGGTGTGCTCGGTTTACACAAGATTAACGACGAGTGGCTCTTTTTGGGTGATAAACAGGTTCTGACCGCCACGCAAGTGTTCGAAGGGTATGACGGCCCCATTTGCTGGTTGCCGTCCCGTAAAGAGCACCCTGAGCTCGACCTGCGCCCGTTGGCTACTCTCGAAGATGTACATCGAGTAGCCGAGATGGTGCCGCAACTCAACGAGCCCACAACGATCTGGCCGATGATCGGCTGGTACGCGGCAACACCGCTTAAGCCGTGGCTTGAGCTCAATCACTACAGGTTCCCCATTCTAAGCGTAGTGGGTACGCGTGGCTCTGGTAAAACCACAATCATCCAAAGAGTATTTCTGCGGCTGCTGGGACAGACCGACCCCAAGACGTACGATGCGGGCACGACCCGGTTCGTAACGTTAGCCCTGCTGGGCTCCTCAAACGCGGTCCCGATTGCTTTCAGTGAGTTCCGATACGAGTTTGTTGAAAGGCTTTTGCGTACGGTTCTGTTAGCTTACGATACGGGACACGACCCTCGCGGCCGTGGTGATCAGACAACTGTGGACTATCCGTTGTCAGCGCCGTTTTCGATCGACGGTGAAGACTTGATTGCCGACCCCGCAGCTCGTGAGCGACTCGTGGTTGCCCACTTGCACCCCGACACTGTCGCGGAAGGCACACCGGCTTATCAGGCCTACCAACAACTTCGGGATGCCCTACCGCAAGGCTTTGCAGGTTACTACCTAATGTCGCTTCTTCAGCGGATGCAAACGTTGCCCGACCTTCTGGCGCGAGCACGCGAGAAGGTTTTTGAAGCATTCCCAGAAGGTTTGCCAGACCGTGTGCGGAACAATCACGTTGTTGCGTATTTCGGTATACTACTCTGGTGCGAGATTACGCAAACGGAGCCCCCGGATGCCAGTGTGCTGTCGCAGAGCATTTCGTCAGTTTACAACCTAAAGGCTGGCCGTGCGACAACGCTGGCTGATGCGATGGTAGAGGATGTGGTAAACGCGGTTGCGCAGGGAGTAACCTACTTTAACACGGCTTATGAAGCCGACAAAGGCATTTTATGGTTTCAACTAACCCCCGCACACACTTGGTGGGTTACGTCCAGGCGTCGGAGCGGCCGCGGCGCACTTGAGCGGGATGCGATTAAGTCGCAGCTAAAAGAAGCTCCCTACTCAGTTCCGCCGCAAGTCGTCTCCGATGCTTGGATGTACGGAGTTGATCTGGCGAGGGCGGTCGAGGCGGGATTGGATGTTCCCGCCAAATTACCCGATCGCGTATTTATTGTGAGGTTTTGATGCCGACGATTGATTTTGAAGCAGTAGACAAACCTAACTTCGTACGGCCGGAGCTTTTGCGCCACCACACGATTCCTAAGCCCTTGTTCGGGACAACCCCGCGATATATCAAAGGGCAGGAGTGGTGGGACGAAACACGTCGGGCTGCGTACATTGCAAACAATATGCGCTGCTGGGCTTGTGGTGGGCCTGGCCCTTTGGAAGCACACGAAGCTTACGAGATCGATTACGATCACGCACGTATGACGTACATTGAGACGGTTTCACTATGTAACGACTGTCATTCGTTCATACACATTGGTCGCACGATGGGATTTTTTGCACGAGGTGCAATAAGTCACGGCAAGGCAAAGCAAATTGTACTAAAGGGGTACCGCCTGCTACGCGACGCAGGGTTGCGATGTACCTGGGAAGTCGGCGTCATCGCGTCGCCGACGTTGCCTTGGAAGCCCCCGCGTGATTGGATTCAAGAGGTATTGCGTAATACCGACCTTAAGCCGACTGTGCCAATGCACGATTGGAATGACTGGAGACTGGTATTGGACGGCGTGGAGTACCCGCCGAGATACAAATCGTTTGACGAGTTTTCGAAAACACTAACATTATATTAGGAGGATTATGGTTACACTTAAACGCGAGTATGTATTCAGTGCAGCTCACCTGATGGAGGGTGAGAGTTTGCACGGTCACACATATGTTGTGACGGTTGAGGTTGACGTGGAGGAGACCGATGCGCAACCCAAGTTGCCCATCGATGCCCGAACGATCGACGCAGTTATGCGCACCCTGATAGGCAATATGGGCGGTCGTCTCTTGGTTTCTTCGGAAAACGTGATCGCTCAGAACCCCTATGTGGAAGTTGCAATAAACGAAAACGATGCCTTTATGCTGGACATGCCGACGTCATCGCCGGAACACATTGCCGAGTACTTCGCACGCGAGGCACAAGACGGCATTTGGGGTGACGTTGTTGTCACCGTTTCGGACACATCCGGTTCAGCAGCTACGTACTGGCGAGGTGGTGATGGCAGATATGATTAATGAAAGGCAAAGTACCTATGGCGACGCCTGGCGTATAACCGGCGTCGCTTTGGCGCCCTTAGCAGAGGAGCTGTATAACTTCCTTGTTATGGTGCCTGAGTTCTTCATTGCGTGGCTGATGATCTTCAACAAGCTCATCCGATTGCTTGCCGACCCGTATCACAGAGATAGTTGGGAAGACATTATCGGCTACGCAACTTTGGTAATACGATACATCGATTCCGGAGGGGATAAATGAAGTTTGCACTAATCACACCACCCCAAGGGTTCCAGGTCGAAATTGACCTGCGTTTGGGATATCACTTCGCACTGGCCCAGTACTGCGGCGACCCGGAGTATGCTAATCACTACCACGCTTTGGGGTTGGCCGGGCATTTTACAATGCTCGACAATGGGGCCGCAGAGATTGGATCCGCCATTGCGCTGCAACGCCTAATGGAAGCCGCCGACCTTATCAACCCCGACGAAATAATCCTACCTGACGTGTTGGACGACGCGGACAAGACGCTGGTTCACACGGCCCGTGCACTTGATCGCATAGCGCCGCACGCACGGGCAATGTGTCCTCAAGGGAAGACGTGGGAAGAGTGGACGTTCTGTGCCGACCAAATGATACAGATGGGATGTGCTACCTTATGCATCGCCAAGCGTTATGAGAAACTACCGGGCGGGCGCGTACACGCTCTTGAGATTGCCCGCGATCGCGGATGGGACCGTGATCATAACATACACTTGCTGGGGTGCTGCTACGATCCCCTAAAAGAAGTCGAGCGTGCACAAATGTTTATGCCGCACATACGCGGCGTCGACACAGCTGCACCCGTGGCTTATGCCCAGCATGCTCAAATACTGGGCACCATCCCACATCAGTCGCTCGAGTGGGACGAACCGTTCGATAATGACACGCTCTGGGTTAACACCGTACAGATGTTGTCCGCCTGTGGAGGTAATCATGCACATAGTACTAAGGGATGAGGTAACGGGCAAGATCGAAGGTATTGTCTGCGTCGATCGCGAAACCCAGATGTGCACAATATTGCACGCGAGTGCCGAGCGACTGGATGATCTCACGCGTATTGCGTTGGCAATGAAAGTGCCCAGCGTCTTGGCGTTGGTGCCGTCGGAGGCCGCTGATGAGTTGGAATCCTACGGATGGACACGCGCAACCGAGTTAGTGCTTATGCGTAAAATGGGAGCTACGAATGGCAAAGGCACCTAAAGCACTTTGTGCGCAATGTCCTTTGTTCTATGAGCCGTTCGTACCTCACAGCGGCTTACCAAATGCTCGATACGTTATCGTAGGTGAAGCACCCGGTGCGGTAGAGGTCGAAGAAGGTCGTCCGTTTGTAGGTCAAAGCGGGCGCCTACTTGACGTGGTACTTCGTCAGGCAGGCGCAGACCCCGCTGACACGTTCCGCACTAACGTGGTCTGTTGCAGGCCGCCGGGTAACGCCACACCGTCTGAGGATGCTATTCGATGTTGCGCACCGCGGCTGCGTGCCGAGATCGAAGCCACGCAGGCACCTATACTCGCCTTGGGCATGACAGCTTGCACTGCGCTGGGAGTGGATTTCGGGCAGCAAGGTGCGTGGGTAAAGACGCCCGACGGTCGCTATGTAAAGCCGGCGTGGCATCCTGCTTACGTGTTACGCAAACCCGGCGAGGCGACCACATTTATTGCCGAGGTGTCTTCATATGTGCGCGGACCGACAGCAATTCGCCGTTTCGATCCACAACCCCGGTGGGTGCACACGGTCGCGCAATTACGCGATGCGTTAGCTGAATGCCCTACGGGCGCTTGGGTTGCGTTCGACATTGAAACCGACCAAATACAGTGGTACGACACGCCTACGCATCCACGTGATGCCATATTGATGCTGCAGTTGGCGTGGTCTTACGATTACGCCGTCATAGTGCCAGACGATCTCCTATACGACGACCCTGCCGTCCCCGGCATCCTGAACGACTTCTTTGCCCGCGTAAGAGCTGTGGGTCATAACGCCAAGTTCGACGCAGTTTTTCTACGCAGCCACATAGGCGTTGATCCGCAAGTAAAGTTTGATACACTCTTGGCACAGTACATACTGGACGAGAATATGCCTCGCGGCTTGAAGAAGATCGTGGCCCTTGAGTTTGGCGTTGAGGACTACGAACCTGCGCTCGTGAGCAAGTATCTGAGCTCTCGTAACGATCGCTACTCAAAAGTGCCACCCGAAGATCTTGCCAAGTACGGCGCACTCGATGTAGTGTATACCTTGGCCTTACGCGAAGTGTTTGAAACGCGTCTACGCGAGACGGGACAATACGACACACCGTTTATGGACATTATAATGCCCGCCTCAAAAGCACTTGAGAGCGTAGAGATACGCGGGTTCCTGGTCGACGAGGTGGCGTTACGGGCTGCGAGCAACCTATTGCAGGCGGAGGTTGACAAGCTTGCGGCCCAGATTCGCGAGATATCCGGGCGCCCTAATCTCAATCCCAACTCACCGTCGCAACTAAGCGACTACCTCTACAACGAGCTAAAACTGGCACAGCCTCAGAGTTACAAAATAAAAAAGGGTTCGACATCAGTAGGCGCTCTTAGGGAGCTCGCAGGCACGCACCCCATTATCGAAGCTATTAGTGAATACCGTCGCGTCAAGAAGTTGCTCACCTCGTACGTAAACAACGTAATCGATTTCCGCGACACCGCGGGCCGTGTGCATGCCAACTTTTTGATCTATGGAACTGAGGTGGGCCGTTTGTCGGTTCGTGACCCCGCACTGCAGACGATCGCACGTCCCGACGACGAGTACGGTGCGATGATTCGCGGGATGTACGCAGCGGCGCCGGGTAAGCGCTTGGTTGTCGCAGATTACAGTCAAGCAGAGCTGCGCGTGATGGCTTGCTACAGTCAGGAGCCCTTCTTACTCGAAGCCTATAAGAACGATCGTGACTTGCACTCCGAGGTCGCTCGGGCGATGTACGGACCCAACTTCACGAAGGCACAACGTGTGATCTGCAAGATGTTCAACTTCTCGTACATCTACGGCGGATCAGAATACTCCTTTGCGGAGAGTTCTGGGCTGCCGATTGAGGTTGCGAGACAGTTCGTACGCGACTACAACGCCCGCATGCCAGTGGCACTTGCCTGGAAGCGAGCAATGTTTGATCGTGCACTGCGCGATGGGTACGTTGAAACGATATTCAAGCGGCGCAGACATTTTCCGTTGGTCGTGCCCGAAAACTACGAGGATGTGCGCAAGTCCTGCGTGCATATGGTTATCGCGTCAACAGCCAGCGATCTTACATTGAAATCTCTGGTTGAGCTGGAGAACCGCGGGATCCCGGTTGTATTGAGCGTGCACGACAGCATTCTGGCCGAGGTTGACGAAGACCGGGCCGAGGATGCCGGACGTCAAATGCGCGACGTTATGGTGGTAATGGGCAATCGGTACTTGCCCGACGTGCCCTGGAAGGTTGATGTCGAAATCCGACAACAGTGGCACGGTGGCAGCCATTACGAGCTTAATGACCAGGAGTATGTTTACTATGGAAGCTAAACGGATATTGATCGAGAGGGGACGCGGCTACCTTTACAAGGGCCGCTACCCCCAACTTACGGTTTTCACACCCCGGGTTGAGGAAGCAACTTGCTTGAAGCAGGCCTTTGGAGGCAACTACTACAGGCACGGTAACGGGGTAGTTTGGGTATTGAGCCGCCGGGACGCCTTGGACGCTGTACTCAGTGCGATAGCTCCCGAACAATCGGTTAGCGGCTTTGAAAACATTATACGGAGGCATTCTGATGAAAAGGTGTAATATGTGCGGCAAGGAGAAGCCGGAGTCTGAGTTTTATGCGAGTCGACGCAGTCGCGATGGTCTTGTGCATATGTGTAAAGACTGTACGCGCAAGTATCGAAAGAGGCTCGCGGCTCGAAATGCTTACAAAAAGGCTCTAATGGATGATATGCTAAAGGACCGCAACCTAAAACGGCACTACGACATCACCCTCGGCGACTATGAGGGGATTTTGGCAGCACAGGGTGGGGTGTGTGCTATCTGCGGGCGCAGTCCGGAAGAGTTTAAGCTAACGTTTGCGGTCGATCACAATCACATTACCGGCAAGGTTCGCGGGGTGGTGTGCCCTGATTGCAACCGCGGTTTGGGGGGATTTCACGACGATCCTGTTTTGGTTGAGAAGGCGCTTGAGTATCTGAAAAAGAATGCCCAGTAAACAATCTGGGCATTCTAAGCCGCGTGGGGTTGCGCCTGCCGGCCGACGTACAGTATACGGAGTTGAACTGCTACGTGGGTTGTATCATCTACTCAATAGCTACCGTGGCCATACGTCGTGCGGCAATCCTGCGGCCCCCGGGGACGCTACTTTCTGTCCACAAACAGAAAGATGGAGCGTTGAATTGTTTCTCCGCCCGAGGTGGTGATTTTACAACTAATCGTATACGTTTCACCGGCAACGCCACCGCTTACTTGGTAGGTTACTTTGCTCCCGTCAACGGCAACGTGCGTTATATTAATGTCGCCGCTGTCACAGGTAATTTCGGCAGTCAGTATGCTCTCACCATCGGATAGCCAATACTGCCAGTCAAAAGCTCGATAGAGCTTATCATCATTATCTTGGGTAAATCTATTGCTCATAATCCCTCACTTTTTCTGGCAAAACGGCACAACATAGGTTGTATTCTCGTAGGGCACAGGATAAGTCGTATTATCATGTGGCACAGTATATATCCTGCATTCTGGAAGCTCCACGGTAATGACTATAAGCGCCAAGGGCCATTCCAGCATAACCCACGAACCTACGGGGTCGCTGTTCAATGGGAAGGAACTGCTATGAGGTAACATTACCCAAGCTCCACTTCAGAACGATTGCCGAACTCATCAACGGTCATAATGACAATATCCAATGTGTCCTCAAGATTGCGATAAGTAATTGTGCCTGTTCCACCGCCGCTGGCTTTTCCCACCATTCTTGCAGCGACAATCTTTATAAGGTCAGCAGTCGTAAATTGCTGCGTGCCAGTATCGATTAGAACTTCATCTAATGGAGCTATGGCATTCACACTGGATTGTAATGCTGCCAATTCTGCATCGTATTCTCCCGCTGGCGCTGGTATTGCTGGCAAATTATCTGTTTTGGCTTTGATAGCCGTAACATTGGCATCTGATTGGGTTGCAACTGTAAAGCCAAAAGCGCTCAAAGTTCTCGTTGCGTGTGCCCAAATGTCGGAAATTAGTGTTCCAAACGAAGATAGCGTACGAGTAGCATACCCCCATACCGCTGCTGGAATGCCACTTACATCTGCTTTATACTGGTCAGGATTATCCAAATCCGCCTGCACTGCGGCAATCTCATCAGATAGCGTTTCAAGCGTATCGCCGTCAGCACCTGTTCGTGCAACCTGCGTTGAGCCAGTGTCAGCAGCCTTCAACGGAAATGCAGTGAACTCGTCAAACTTAGCAGCCGTAATGACATCATCAGCAAGTGAGGTCACATTCACATCCAACGAGTCGGTTGAACAGAGCGTATCGTATACATTTGCCGTTACAACCAGAAAGTCCTGCCAAACTGGAAGTGCCCCGCTTTTACTCACGGCTACCCGCAACCTGCCCAGCGTGCCAGTATCAGTAGCATTGAGCGGAATATCGTAGTAGCCGTTTTCATCGTGCGTTGCCCCAGCAGTGTTGTTCGTTTGTGCGAAGTCACCGCCGTTCTTACTCAGCCGAACATCTGCTTGTGCAATCGTCAAGGCAGTCTCGGCAGTTTTGCCGTCCGTGTCGTCAATAAACGGTCCGAGCTTGATAGTGGTCGCCGTGCTTTGTTTGAGTATGTTCATTAGTTACCTCGCATTCGTGCATAATATAGAAAGTGTTTTGGGATGCCAGTAGGAGCTTGTACTTTAACATAACTTGCAGATTGAATATAGTTGATATAAAGCGTTTTCCCACTATCCGTCAACGCTTGCCACGCTGTTTGAGAAGTAGCATCGGGAGTATATCCGTATAAATATCCTAACCTTGAGGATGGGACGCTCCAATCAATGTTATAGTCTCCAAACCACCCCGTTGTAGATGGGAGCAATAACGAAGTTAGCGAGGTACAACCGTAGGCGTAGTTACGCATAAAATAGGTGCCAACAGACGTAAGCCCAGAGGTGTCAGGGACAGATAACGAAGTTAGCGAGGTACAATTGTAGGCGTAGTTAGCCATAAAATAGTTGCCGACAGTCTCTAATCCAGATGTGTCGGGTACGGATAATGAAGTGAGAGAAGAGCAGTCCTGAGCATAAGAACGCATAAAATAGTTACCGACACTCGTTAATCCAGATGTGTCGGGTACGGATAATGAAGTGAGAGAAGAGCAGCCTCTGGCATAATAAGCCATAAAATAATCGCCAACACTCGTCAATCCAGATGTGTCGGGTACGGATAACGAAGTGAGAGAGGTGCAGCCATAGGCGTAAGAACGCATAAAAGATGCGCCAATACTTGTTAATCCAGATGTGTCTGGTACGGATAACGAAGTGAGAGCGGAGCAGCCGTAGGCGTAATAGGACATAAAATAGTCGCCGACAGTTGTGATTGGAGTGGCGGTGGTGTCCCAATTGACAGTAACCGACGCTTTTATATTTGGCAATATCGCTGTTGTACCAGAACCCATTCCAGATAAAGGCGTTCTGAATTGATAGATCTTTCCAGCCGTCAGAGTGCAGTCTGTAGACTGCCAATCACCAGAAGTACCTTCACGCCACGTTGTGCTTTTCACCATCGATTTGGTAACCTGCGTGGCATCACTTGCGGTTGTAATGGTAGCAATTATTGCATCATAAGCTTGTGTCATAGCTAACTCTCATTAATGCAGCTCTGGGTGTGCAGACCAAAGTTTATCAACCTTTTCCTCAAGCGCTGGCTCAACAGGCTGCTCGCCATAGCCAAAATAAGTGCGCACGGCAGTCTCATCACCATTCCAGCGGTCGTAATCCATATAAATTTTTGCCGTGCCAATAGACTTGCAGCGTTCACCTG
>Ga0209096_1000673_pt1 | contig 43037 bp, 29 predicted proteins | sample AD_UKC034_MetaG_FD_184407 | JGI IMG/M metagenome (GOLD analysis project Ga0209096, IMG submission 184407) | Active sludge microbial communities of municipal wastewater-treating anaerobic digesters from USA - AD_UKC034_MetaG (SPAdes) (version 2) | ecosystem: Engineered > Bioreactor > Anaerobic >...
GCGGATGGCGGCCTCACCTGTGGTCAACGAGGGCCTGAGCAATGCCTATTGGCAGCAGCAAGGGCTACGAAGCATCGTCGAACGGTACCGCCAACTGCGTAATACTTGACGAACCGCCGGATGCGGACCCGCATGTCCGGTGGTGTGAGAGGGGGCGGCTAGCCGCCGCCCCCTACTCGATTGCTAGCCATGTAGACCGGGTTAGTAGCTCCTCTTCCAGTCCACCCTGTAGCTCGGCGCAACCGCCGGATCGAACGTAACCTCCACCTGGGTGGAGATGACCGCGCCCTGCGCATCCACGATCTTGAGCCGGTAGGTGAACGCCTGCTGGCGAAGCGACAGCGGAAAGTCGTAGAGGCCCGCCTCGCTGCCCGCCTTGGTCGTCGCGCTGTAGAGGTTCCCCCAGTCGTCGGTCATCTGCAGCACGATGTCTTGCAGCCCGTTGCCAGCTGCGTCGCGCACCGTGCCGCGGATGTAGCAGCAGTCCCCCGTGTGCTCGGGAGCCGGCGGCCCGGCGAGCCGGAAGGCAAAGCTGCTGGCGGAAGGCACGGTCGCCGTAGGGGGTGCCGGGGTGAGTGAGGGGTCGGGCTCCGCAAGGACCGCCGTGGCTTCCGCTTGGCCGTGCGGCGTCGCGCTTGTCACGGCTGTCGGAGTGACGGGCAAGGTGACCGTCAGCGTCGCGCTTGGGGACGGGATCGGCGTGGAGATCGGTGCCGTTGTTGGGAGTCGCGTGGGCGTCGACGTGCGCGGCACCACCGTCGGCTCAAAGAGCAATGCCGCGCGGGAGGACTGGAAGCTGGTGTAGGCGACATAAAAACCGAGCGCCACGACCAGCAGCACCAGCAAGAACCCCAGCGCATACCCCATACCTTTGTTCATCAGCGTTCCTGCGCCGCCCTGCTCTGAGTGCCCCGGCGGCGACGGGTAGTATAGCCGAAGTGCCGCCTCCGGACAAACAGGGGCCGGCCGCATGGCTCAAGCGACGACGACCAATGAGCAGGCCCCAGGGGCTGGATGCCCCTGGGGCCTTGAGGTCAGGTGAGACCTGATGGGCCGGGTGGACCTGTCAGGTCTCGTCTCGGGCTACCAGTAACCCGCCGCCGAGCAGTTCGCACCGTCGACGAACGTGTAGCCGGCCAGGGTCATGTTGGTCACGTCGATGGCCCAGTCGCCGGAGATCACCGAGCCCCACGGGAAGCGGGCATAGCCGTCGTTGTGGGTCAGGCGGGTCCGGTTCGCGGGTCCGCCGGTCGGCCACCAGAGGGCGGCATCCACCGACACCAGCGGCAGGCTGGCCCCCGCCTGATCGACCGCCTCGACCTTCCAGCGGACGTAGATCCGGCCGTACGGGTCGGTGGCGGGCTGCGCGACAAAGTCGCCGCAGGTCACGGTTTGCTCAACGCCGCCCACCGGCACCTCGTAGTACTCGGGCGGGGCGTAGGGCGGCAGGTCGCCGCCGTAGCCGGAAGCTGAGGAGCGGCCGCCAAAGACCCACATCACACCAGGATCGCCCGGAACCCACACGCCGGCGTGGTCACGCCGCGAGATGTTGAGGTTGGGGAAATCATAGTCGTAGGTGTCCGTGGCAACGTCGTAGAGCAACGCCTCGTTGCTTTCAGCTGGCCACTGCCCACCACCGGCGATGACGATCTTGCCCGCCAGGACGTAGGGCGAGCCGCTGTCAAAGCCCCAGGCACGGCCTTCTGCGCTCGCGACCGGAAGATCGGCCACTGCCGCGTCGTTCCAGGTGCCCGCAGCCGGGTCAAAGACCTCGGCGATGGTCTGAGCGTACAGGCTGGCGCCGTCGAAGACGGTGCCGCCGAAGCCGTAGATCTTGCCGTCGACCACCGCGCTGTCGATGTAGGCGCGGGCGAGAGCCAGGTTGCCGACCTGTGTGAAGTTGTTCGCCACCGGGTCGTAGCGGTCGGTCCGGTTCAGCTCGTACGGCGACGCGAGAGAGTTGAACCCACCATACACGTACACCATGTTGTCCACCACGGCCTGCCCGCCCGGCGTATATCCGGTGTAGGCTGTGGGCAGCGTGGTGACGATCGATGCGCTGTTGGTGGCCGGGTTGTAGCACTGCACGCTGAGCGTGGAGGTACCCGATGCAGCGCGGCCGCCGAACGTGCACAGCAGGTCGTAGGAGCCGTTGTTCACCTGGTTGATGGTGTAGTTGGAGACCGGGTCCGGCATGTTCGCGCCTGTGTCGGTGCATGTGCCCGTCGCCGGGTCCAAGTAGATGACGTCGCCGTACGTGCTCGTGTCGGAGCGGCCGCCCAAGAAGTAGACCAGGCCATCATAGTAGTGGCCGTCGTAGCGGGTCCAGTCGGGGCAGCCGGGGAGCATCGGCAGCTGCGTCCACGCACCCAGGAAGGTGAGGACAAAGTCAGGCAGCGTCACGGTTTGATTGGCGAGAACCTCGACCCCACTCTGCGTCTGAGAGGTGTAGTTGGTCTTGGAGGCCGTGACGTTGTAGGTGCCGACCACCAGGTCCATGGTGTAGAAGCCATTGGGGTCGGTGGTGGCATTGATGCTGCCCTCAACAGCCCCCTGTGCGGTGACGGTCGCGCCCGCAACCGGGTCGCCGTCCTGGTCCACGACGTAGCCTTCCAGCGTCCCGGTCTCGATGCCGCCGCAGACTGCGATGCCGGCAGTCAGGACGTCCAGGTAGCCATAGCCGAAGGTGTAGTTGCCTTCGCCGTCAGGCGGCGCACCGCAGTTGCCCGCGGGAGCGGCCGCAGCGGCGTTCTGCAACGCCTGGAAGGTGAGGTCCACCTGGCCGACCATGCCAGGGTTGCAGGACCAGAGCAGCGCCACGGCACCGGCCGAGTGCGGGCTGGCCATCGAGGTGCCGCTGTAGCCGCAGCTCCAGGCGTTGGTCGGCACGGACGAGCAGACGCTCACGCCGGGGGACGCGATGTTCGGCTTGGTGTAGGGGTCGTGGCCGAAGGGGCTCGGTCCACGGCTGGAGAAGGAGGCGATGTTGCCGCCGCTGTCGTGTGCCGCGCTGGCGAACGACTCCTGGTAGGTGCCGGGGTCGCCCATGGTGCCGCAGCTGGAGCCGCTGTTGCCCGCCGAGAAGGCGGGGAAGGTGCCGGCTGCCACCCAGGCCTGCACGTAGCTCAGGTACCAGGGATCGCCGCTGCCGCCGCCCCACGAGTTGTTGACGACGTGCGGCCGATTGGCCGGGTCGCCGCCGGGCGCCAGGATCCAGTTCGCGCACGTGGTCAGCGCAAAGTCAGAGCAGGAGTTGGTCTCGCAGCCCTTGCAGGCGATCCAGGTAGCGTTGGGCGCCATGCCCGCCTGCCAGGTGAGGCCCGGATCGTCATCGGCCACCATGGTGCCCATGGTGTGGGTGCCGTGGCCGTTGTTGTCGCAGGCCGAGCCGCCGCAGATGTTGCTGGGGTCTGCCCAGCAGTCAGCGTCGCTCGGGGCACCCGGGCAGGCAAAGGCCTGGTCGAGCGCCGGGTGGTTCCACTGCACGCCGGTGTCGATGTTGGCGACCTTGATGGCGTCGCCCTGAACGCCGAAAGCGGTCCAGAACTGGTCCGCCTTGGTATAGGTAATGCCCCAGGCGAGGGCGTCGGGCGAAGCGCCGGCCTCGCCGACGAAGCCGTTGATGCCTGCTCCGCCGTTGATCGGATCCAGCTCATAGACCCGCTCCAGGCGCAGGAAGGCCACACCGGGCAGGGCCGCCAGGCCCTGGGCCGCGTCGAGGCCAGCGCTGCGCACAAAGACCGAGTTGTTGATCACCATCGGCTTGCAGTCCAGGCCGTTCTTTGCGCAGTAGTCCAGCACCGGACCCTGGGTGGCGTCCGCCACCTGGTTCACGGCGTCCCAGACGTACTGGCCGCGGGCGTCCCAGTCCAAACCGGCCGCCGCGCTCAGGTCGGCCTCGACCGACATCTTGACGAACAGATTGGCGGGGCCGTCCGCCAGTTGGTCCAGCAGCGCTTGCTCAATCGGCGCCGCCGGCTGGGCTGTGACCGTCAGCGGGGCCAGTCCCGCCAGCATGACCACAGCGAAAAGTAGGTAGAACATCTTTGGGATACGCATCCTGTCTCTCCTTCTTTGGACTTGAGATCGCCGACGTCCACCACTGGACTTTCCGGGTCACACAGTGCCCGGCTCGGCATCACGACTCCCCCACAACGAACTACCCTCGCCGGCCAATTTCCTGGTCTCCGTACCACCCCCTTTCTGTTCCTTGTCGCGTACCACGGTGAGTGAGCAATGACACAGGCCGGGAAGGGATGGCGTGTGGACACACCGCCCCTGCCCGGCCTGGCAGGTCGACTCACTACAGGCCTTATTCGCATTGGGTGCCGACGGGTGCACTGCCGTGGCGCTCAAAGCCATTCTATGCCTGTCCTCTCTTCCCGGGCGGACCGCTCCGCCCGACCAGTCGCCATTATACCAGGGATGGGAGTCGTGTCAACTCCACCCCGCTCGTTGTTCCTTCGAAAGAGACCTCAGGCGACGAGGCTGTCCCAAAACTGTCATTCCGCCTGACACGCGCTGAAGTCACACATCGCTGCGCTCAGCATGGCAGGTGATGTGCTTTCTGGACAGCCCCGTCTGTACGGTCCTACGGTGTGGTCACCCCGTCGCACGTCTCGAGGTTGTCGCCCTCTGCGTAGAGGTATCCGTCGAGCTCGAGCCCGGTCACGCAGACGTTGTACCAGCCAGCCTGCGGCCGACCGACCTGGAATCGGGCATACCCCCGCGAGTTGGTGGCTGCCTCCTGCTCGGGCAGGACGCGGCCGTTGGGCAGGGTCCACTGCACCCTCACCGCGACACCTGGTAGCAGGTTGCCACCTCCGTTGAGCACCGGGACCTGCGCCTGGACGATTCGCTGTAGGCCGACCACTTTGTACCGCAGGCTGATGTTGCCCACGTGCATGGTTTGGGCCGCGCAGGCCTCCAATGCGCCGAGGACGTTCAGATAGCCGTAGCCGTAGGTGTAGTTGCCCGCGTCACCGGGCGGCGCTCCGCACGAGCCGTCGGGTGCCGGATCGGCATTGTCCTGGAGCACCTCAAACAGGCCGAAGACATCTCCCTTCAGCGACGGGCAGGCCGAGAGAATCAGGGCAACCGCGCCGATGCTGTGAGGGCTGGCCATCGAGGTCCCGCTGTACACCGCCCACGAGCTGCTGGGCAAGGTGGACCAGATATTCACGGCGGGCGCCGAGATGTTGGGCTTGGTGTAGGGGGCGTCGCCGAAGGCGCCGGGCCCCACGCTGGCGAAGCTGGCGTGTATGCGGTCCTCCGCGTGGCCGGTCGTGCAAAAGACCTCCGGGTAGTCGCACGGCGAGCCGAGCGTTGCGCAGCCCGGTCCGGTCCCTCCGGCCGAGAATCCGCCGAAGATGCCCGCGGCCAGCCACGCCTGTACCTTGGCTTGGTACCAGGGGTCCCCGCCTCCACCTCCCCACGAGTTGTTGACCGCGTCGGGGCGGTTCGCAGGATCGCCGCCGGGCGCCAACACCCAGTCGGCACAGGCATTGAGCGCATAGTCGCTGCAGGCGGCAGACTCGCAGCCCTTGCAGGCGATCCAGGTGGTGTCGGGCGCCACCCCGACGGTGTGTGCCAGCGACGGGTCGTCATCGGCCGCCATTGTACCCGTGACGTGCGTGCCGTGGCCGTTGTTGTCGCACGGAACACCCCCGCAGATGTTGGCGGGGTCGTACCAGCACGCCGGGTTTCCCGGGTCGTCTGGGCACCCATACTGCCCGATCAGGGCCGGGTGGTCCCACTGAACTCCCGTGTCGATGCTTGCCACCTTTGCCCCGGCTCCCCGGTATCCCATCGCCCAGACATCAGGCGCCTTCACGTCGACCAGGCCCCACGAGACCTCGCCTTCCGGGGTGGCGAGATCTTCGACCGGGTAGACGTGCTCCAGCCGCAGATAGGCCACGCCCGGAAGTGCGGCCAGGTCCAGCGCCGACCGGAGATCGCCTCGGCGGATGTACACAGCGTTTACGGCTAGCAGCGATTCTGCCTCCAGCTGGTGCTCCTCCGCATAGCCTAGGACGGGTGCCTGCGACTTCTCGGCTACCTCCTGAAGCGCACGCCACACGAACGCGCCGCGTTCTGCCCACGGGAGGCCAAAGGCCGTGCGCAGGTCCGCTTCGACGGACATCTTGACGAAAAAGGCGGCGGCTCCCCCGTTATCCAATGCTGCCAGCAGGTCCTCGTCCAAGGCGGGCAGTGCCGCCGGCTGTGCCGGCCGGGCGCCTGCAGCCATCGGCATGACCCCTACGATCAGCAGCAGCGTGACCGCCAGGAACAGACTCTTTCGCTTGGGCATCTCGCACCTCCTTGCTCCCTCCACGCGATCAGTATAGCGACTGTGACCGCCGGTGTCAAGGGGTTGTGGATCGCCTCCTCCACCTACTCCTCAGAAGGCCGATCGCCACGGGCCTCCGACCGAGCCCCCGAGACCTGCCCCTCCGGCCGGGCTTGGCCCCGGGCGCTTCTTGTTGTATAGTGGTTCCACGGGCGGAGCGCGCCTGATGCCGGAAGAGGAGGAATTCCCATGCCCAGCCACGTGTCGTCCTGTTGGACCCGGCTTCTGGTTCTCCTGGCGCTGTGCCTCGTCGGCCTGCCTGCCATGGCTGCCGAAGAAGCACCCCTGGTTGCACGGGAGACGGTGTCCCTTTCGGGCACCTTCTGGATCGTGTGGGGTGACCCGCCCGCCGCCGGCGCCGATCCTGCCCCCTTTGTCTACCAGTTGGCGACGCCGGCGGCTGCGGTGACGCTGCTACTGGACGATTCCGCTTCCCTGCCGGCGGGTGGCCCGCTTGCGCTGAACCGGCGGGGGGTACGGGTCGTGGGCCGGTGGGAGGAGGGGGCGTTCCGCGTGGAGGCGATCGCCCTGGCGTCTGCCGGAGCGCCGGATGAGCCCGCCGGCCTCGTCGGCTCGCAGCCATGGGTCTCGATCATGTGCAAGTTCAAAGACTATCCTTCCGAACCGCGCGACCTCGCCTACTTCGAGGGTATGTACGCCGACCTCTACCCCGGCCTTGATCACTACTGGCGGCAGGTATCGTACCAGAACATTGACCTGGTGGGCAGCGACGCCGTTGGCTGGTACTACCTGCCTCAGCCCCGCTCCTACTATGTCTACGACAACGATGGCGATGGGGACCTGGACCTCGATTGGGGGCGCGCAGTGGATGACTGCACACTAGTCGCCGACCCAGACGTCTATTTCCCCGACTTTGTGGGCATCAACCTGATGTTCAACGCCGACCTGGACTGCTGCGCGTGGGGCGGAAGCTGGTATGTCAACCGCGACGGCCAGAACCGTCTCTACCGTGTTACGTGGGAGCCACCGTGGGGCTACGGCAACATCGGGGTCATCGCCCACGAAACGGGCCACGGCTTCGGCATGCCCCACTCCTCCGGCGACTATGGGCAGGTGTACGACAACCGCTGGGATGTGATGAGCGACATCTGGACTGATTGCGGGAACCTTACCGACCCGACCTACGGCTGTGTCGGTCAGGGGACAATAGCCTACCATCACGACCTGGAGGGCTGGATCCCCGGCGAACACCGAGCCTGGATTGGCACCGGCTCGGGCCAGACGCTGACCTTGGAGCAGCTCATCTTCCTGCCGGCCGAGGGGTACCTGGCGGCCCTCGTGCCGATCGACAACTCGCGCACGGACTATTACACGGTCGAGGCGCGCAAGAAGGCCAGCTACGATGTGAAGCTGCCGGCAGAGGGCGTGATCATTCACCACGTCGTCGAGGGCCGCCCGGAGCCCGCGCACGTCGTTGATATCGACAGGGATGGCAACACGGGCGACGCCTATTTCGGCGTGGGGCAGTCGTTCATCGACGCTGCGGCGGGTATCACGGTCACGGTGGACGCCGTGAGCCCCCGCGGCTGGACGGTCACTATCGCAAATCGCTTCGATGCGCGCCCGCCAATCCACGTCCAGGGCATCAAGATGAGGGCTCAGCCCTATGGCAGTAGGTTCTTGCTGTGGGGTGTCGTCAGGATCGCCGATGCCGACGGACGACCCGTTGCCGGCGCGTCTGTCGCGGCCCTCTGGACCCTCCCGGACGGGACACAGAGTAGCGGGCAGTCTGTGTCGGGCCCCACCGGGCTGGCGGCCTTTCGGTTTGGCGCCACTCAGGCGGGCACCTACGAGCTGTGCGTGACTGCCGTAGCCCAGGACGGCATGCGCTACGATCCGGCGGCCAACATTGAGACCTGTGACACCCTAGCCTTGCCCTGAGCGAGCGCTAGCTCTGATGGCTCAGGTCCCGACCGTGTTGCGGGGGATGGGCGACGGTCTCTGACCGAGCACGATTCGCTTCGATCGGAGCCCTTCGGCGATCATTGGGAGCGGCGGCCGGACGCCTCGGGCGATCGACGGAGCAGGGGCCGGCGAGCGTTCGCTAGCCGTCATCCTCCCACAGCGGCAGCTGGAAGGGCGGACGCTTTCCGTCCAGCAGCACAAAGGGCGCAGCGCGGACGGCATCTGCCCCCATGCGAGCCAGGTCCTCCAGCGACCGGAGCGTTCCCAGGTGCCGGAGCTCGATGATCCGCCCAGCCGAGCCCGGGCCGATGCCCGGCACGCGCAGCAGCTCCTGCCGCACGGCACGGTTGACCTCGACCGGAAAGAGCTCGGGGTGCCGCAGGCCATAGAGGCGCTTCGGGTCCGCGCGCTGGGGCAGGTTGCCTCCCCCGTCAAAGATCAGATCCTCGTAGCCGAAGCCATAGAGTCGCAGCAGCCAGTCGGCCTGGTACAGGCGGTGCTCGCGCCAGGTGGGCGCCGGTGGCAGCCCGTCGAGCGGAGTGCCGGGCACAGGCTGGAAGGCACTGAAGTAGGCCCGTGCTACCCCCAGGTCGCGGTAGAGCCGCCACGTGGTCGACAGAATTTCCTGGTCCGACTCACCGGCAGCCCCGACGACGAATTGGGTCGTCTGCCCCGAGGGGGCGAGAGGCCCCCCGCGCCTCGCCTGGGCGGACCCGCGAGGCTGGAACCTCCCGCCCGCTGTGCCTGGCTTCGACCCCTCACTCCCTTTTGTGCCCGCCGAATCAGTGGCAGGGTACGCCTGGCGCAGCAGGCGGCTAGCGATCTCCATCGGCCGAGTCAGCTCTTCGTAGAATACCTTGCGGGGTGCGATGCGCGCCAGTCGCTCTGCGCTGGGCGCTTCAAGGTTGACTGACACCCGGTGGGCGAGCTGCATGGCGCGCTCGACATGCGCCTCCGAGCAACCGGGCAGTAGTTTCAGGTGGACATACCCCGTGAACTCGTAGCGCTTCCTCAGGAGCTCGATCGCCGCAATCATCCCATCCATCGTGGGGCTCGGGCCCTCGCACACGGCCGAGCTGAGAAAGATACCATCCACCAGGCCGGCCCGGTTCATCTGGTCAAAGCCGCGTGCCAGCTCGTCGGGTGTGAAGCTGGTGCGCGGGACGTCACGGCGAGCGCGGATCCCGCAGTAGTAGCAGTTCTTTTCGCACACATTCGTGAGCAGCACCTTGAGGAGCCGGATGCTTCCTCCGTTGGGTAGGGCTGCGGGGTAGACCCAGCGGCCGAGGTCGTCCTGCCTGCGACTCTCGCGCATGCCGCAGGAGTTGCACAGGTCATGTTGCGCCGACTCGCCCAGTGCTTGCACCTTTTGGATCAGGTCCACCGTGCTTCCCTCTGCGGCTTGTTGTACCGCACATATGTTCTGTTGTCAAGCCGGCAGGCGCCTGAGGCCGGAAGCTTTCGCACGGCCTCACGGCACGGCGACACAACAGCGGCACCGCAGTGCCTTCCAAGCACGACAACTGCATTTGTCCGAGCATGTCGTTCTGAGCGACCGATGGAAGCGAAGAATCTCGCTGAAGCCGCGAGGATCTCCGTCCGCTAACCGCGATTCTTCGTCGCTGCGCTCCTCAGAATGACAACCACGGTTAGGGAGCTAGTAGTCCCGCAGGATCAACGGCAGGAAGATCGCAAAGGGCACCTGAGCCACTGTGCCCGGCCAGAACCCCCCGGCCAATGTGTAGCTCCCGCCCAACATGGACCCTGCGTCGGCCTGGCCAGAGGTCCCAGCCAGAGTGTACGCTCCGCCACTGCTCAAGGTGATCCCGCCGCCCTCGATGGTGTTCCAGGAGAGATCGAAACCGGCACCGGACCGGGCCAGCGCTGGGATGCTCACCAGCAGCACGATGCAGGCCACGGCCGCCCTGATGTGCAGCATTCCGGCCGCTTGCACGCGATTGCCTCGCCTCATCATGGCCGGAGGTCCCTCTCAGCCTCAGCCGGAGCGGCGACTTGCACAGCCTCCAGCCTTGCGCTCTCGTAGCCGCGGCGCTTGGCCGCAAGGCGGTAGTCAAAGCCGCAACTCGACGGCTGCCCGTTCAGGCTCACTCCCTGAACCGCAAAGTGTTCCGGTGCCTTCTCGCTCACAAAGAGCAGCACTGGCTCCTTGCAGGTGGCCGTCAGGAAGACGTTGTACTCCTCCTCCAGGGCAACCGTCTTCGCAAAGAGCGGGTCAATGGCGACATCGGCCCGGCCGTTGTGCAGGGTACCCGAGCCCAGTTCCTCTACCCAGACTTCGGTGCTGGACACCCCGTAGAGTGTGACGCGCTCGTGGCCGCCACCGGCGGGGGAGGGCGCTGAAGCAAACACGTTGAATGTCCCGTCCGCGTAGACGTTACCCGACTGGCTGATGTAGAAGCGGAGAGTGCCACCTGGAAAGTCACCGTCATAGGCCTCGACCAGGTTGCCGCTCCAGCTCCATGCACCGACGCCGACGCCGCCGCTGTAATTGTGCCCAGCAACCCCAAACCCTTCGCTGCTCTCCGACCGGCCGTAAAGCGCAGTGCCTTCGCCAGGGGCCGTACCCGCCACGTTGTTCCAGCCCCAGACGGCCGGCCGGTCGGTGGAGCTGGCCTGGAAGTAGGCCCCGTTCTTGGACCGGACCAGAAACACGTTCTCGGTGGTGGAGTAAAAGTCGCTGTCGATCGAGTTGTCGGCCCAGACAAACACTCCGTCGTGGTCGGCCTTGGCGCGGTGACCTGCCGCAAAGCTGTAAGCGCCGGCTGCGCGGTTGAGGTCTCCTCCAGGTACCGTGGCATATTGTCCCTCCGCGCGGTTGCTGCTCCCGCCGCTCACCGTGGCGTAGCTGGCAAACACCTCGTTGCGGCCATCCTCGTAGCCTCCTCCGCCGATGGTGGCGCCGACCGCACCTGGATCGACATAATTCCACGAGTAGCCGCCGATGACGTTGGCGCTGGTGGCGTTTTGGACCGTGTTCATGCCCGGGAGGGCAAGCGCGTAGGGTGTCGGTGTGGGCGGCTGGAGAGGAGTCAGATAGGTGTAGGGACCGCTACTTGCGCCGGGGCGCACACCGATCTTGAGCCAGCGGGCATCGCCGTTGAGGTAGAAATGGACATCGCCGTAGGCAGCGTCGGTGACATCCACAGTGGTTGTGAACAGGCCGTCGGTGACCTGGACATCGTTCCTGGAGTAGGCAGTAGCCACCCACTGCGTGCCGCCGGCGTCGGCATAGATAGAGAAGGCAAAGTCGTACAAGCCGTTTGCCGGGCTCCCGCCGTCTGTCAGATAGCCCTGGTAGCTGAAGGCGTTACCGGCCAATGTCTGCTCTGCCCAGCCGCCCTCCGGCGCGGGCGCCTGTGCCAGGCTTGAACCCATCACCAGGGACAGCGCGATGGCCAACGAGCTGAGTGTGACGAATGCCCTTCTTCGCTTCATCGTTGCCTCCCGCGGACAATGTCAGGGCATCACCGGCGGCGTGGCGGGCCGACTGCGGAGGGCCCTGCATGGTCATGATAGCACGGGCCGGCGCCGCAGGCAACAGACAAGCTCGGAGGTTGGCTTGCGGCAGCGCGGCGGCTCGGGGCCAGTGGGGTCTGGCTGCCTGAGGTTTCAGCGTTCCGCCGGCCGGAGCCCGGCCTGCTTGACAACCCCCGACCTGCCGTGTAGAATGGCGCCATGCTCTACGACAACCGCGCCAACGTGCTGGCTACCCTGGTCGTCCTTGGCTTGGTGCTGGCTGCCGGCTTGACTCTGCCCGCCTGGAGCCGGGAGGTCATGGTGCTTGGCTCGCCGCTGACGATCAGCGTGACCCAGACGACCATGATAGCGCTGCTTCTGACCGGCATCGTGTGCGCAGGCACGGACACGGTCATCCGGCTGCATCCCCGGGCTCGGCAGGTAGACGGGAGCTTTTCCTTTGTCACCTGGACGGTACCCGCCCTGACGACGGCTCTTGCGGCCGTGCTGTTGCCCGAGCTTCCCTCACTTGCCTACCGGGGTGCCGGCTATGTGCTAACCGGCTTGCTCCTGATCCTCCTGATTTCGGCCGAGTACGTGACCATCGATCCCGCAGACCGGCGCTATCCGGCTGCGCGCTTCCTGCTTAACGCTTGGGCCTACCTCCTGGCCCTGGCCGCGTTTGTCCTCATCTACTCCTTACGGTCGCGCAGCCTCGTCTCTGCGACGGCCGTAACGGTGGCCGGCGCCCTGCTTGCCCTCGACTTGCTGCGGGGTGCGGGCCAGGGCTTTGGCCGCACGGCGCTCTATGCCCTGATCGCCGGTCTCTCGACCGGCCAGGTGATCTGGGCCATGAACTACATGCGGTTGGGCGGTGTGTCGGGTGGGCTGGTTCTGCTCTTCAGTTTCTACATCGCCACGGGGGTTGCCGGCCAGACGCTACAGGGAGAACTCAACCGGCGCCTGCTGCTGGAGTACGCCGCGGTCGCGCTGGCCGGCCTTCTCGTGCTGCTGATCTGGGGCACATGAGCCCAGCGCTAGAACGGCGCGGGCCTGCCACCTGCCTCTGCATCGCGCACGCCCGCATTTGACATGCCCTGGCGCGTGATCTAGAATCTGAGCCAGCTTACGAAAGGAGGCAGCGGTATGTTCCACGGCAAGAACATGGATCGTGTTCAGCCTGTCGGCATCGGGGAGACCGGTGCCTGTCGTGGTGCGCCCATAGCCTGAGCCTGTCTGGTCCGGGGCCGTGGGGCGCCAGTCCCCACGGCCCTTTTCTTTTGTCTGGCGCCCGCGAGCCGTGGGGGAACCGATCTCCCGCGGCTCGTTTTTTGGGTCGCGGAACACTTGAGCAAGCGAAACTGATTCGGAATTGAGGAGCAGCCATGAACGGTCCCGTCACGCGCTATGTGCGCCAGCTGAGGAGCTTTAGCCGGAACGCGCAGGCCTACCTGCTCAGCGTCGTCATCACCGGCGTCAGCTTCTCCATCTACCAGCTCATCTTCAACCTCTTCATCGTTAGCCAGGGCTACTCGCGCAGCTTCCTGGGCTCGCTCCAATCCCTGCCGAACCTCATCGCGCTAATCGGGACAATTCCGGCCGGGGTCCTGGTGGACCACATCGGCCGCAAGAAATCGATGGTGCTGGCCGGCGTGATGCGGACCGTGGCCACGCTGGGCATCGTCGTGGCACCCGGCCCTGTCTGGCTGCAGCTGTCCGTCATCGGCTTCGGCATTGCCCAGTCGCTGGGGATGGTGTCCAGCGCGCCTTTCATGATGGAGAACTCGACTCAGGAGGAGCGCAATACGCTCTTCTCCGCCAACTTTGGACTGCAGACCCTGGTCGGCTTTGTCGGGACCTTTGTGGGCGGCTACCTGCCCACATGGTTTGGCGGGCTGTTCAACGCCGGAGTGGAGAGCCCGACGGCCTACGCGGCCACGCTTGGCGTCACGGTGGCCCTCTCGGTAGTTTCGATCCTGCCGCTGCTGGCCATCCAGGAGGTGCGCCGGCCCGAGGTCAAGGTGCGCTCGATATGGCCCTGGAACAACATCAGCGATACGGGGCTGGTCGTCCGCATCTTTGTGCCGAACATCATCATCTCGATGGGCGCCGCCATCCTGATCCCGTACATGAACCTCTTCTTCAAGCAGACCTTCGAGATCCCGGACAGGACCTTGGGGACCATCTTCTCGATCTCCTCGATTGTGACCGGAGTGGCGACGCTGGCGTCCCCGCTGCTGGCACAGCGTTGGGGGCGGATCCGCGCGCTGGTGATCACCCAGCTCGCTTCGATCCCCTTCCTGTTGACCATCGGCTTCGCTCCCTGGTTCTGGGTAGCGGCGGCCGGCATGTGGGTGCGTGCGGCGCTCATGAACATGGGCAATCCGCTTTACTCCGCCTTTGCGATGGAGCAGGTCCAGGAGCGCGAGCGAGCCACCGTCAGCGGCCTGATGGGCGTGAGCTGGAACCTCGGCTGGACCATCGGTCCCTTCCTGAGCGGCTACATGCAGCAGAATCCCAACATCGGCTTCAAGCCGATCTTTGTCATCACCTGCACGACGTATGTGGTCGCCGTGTTGCTGGAGCGCCTCTTCTTCCAGCAAGTCGACGATCGCCAGCGCCGCGCGGCCATGCTGGGCGCTGTCGGCGCAGTCGACCTCACCCCGGCGACACCGCGCCGAGGATGGCGGCTGTAGGGCGAGCGCGCACTGGCTCGCCCAGCCTCCTGCACGTGAAAGGGAGTGGGGAAAGGAGGACAACGAAATGAAAGACAACATAACGATCAGGACTCTGCGACGGGAGGACTTTTCGGGAGTCTCGAACATGCTGCGAGCCGCCGATGCGGTCGATCACCAGGACCGCGTGGCTACGATAGACGACCTCGAGCACGACTGGTCCTGGCCCGGATACCACGGCGACAGCGATACCTTCGTAGCGCTAGACGGCGACACTCTGATCGGCTACTGCGAGCAGTTCTTGCGCAATCCCGACGGTGCCGGCGAGAGCACCTTCTACACGTGGGGTGCCGTACACCCCGACTACCGCCGGCGCGGCCTTGGCCGCCGCCTTCTCGAGGCAAGCCTGGCGCGTGCCTTCGATCGTCTACCCGATGTGCCAGGGAGCCCGGTCCACTTTCACTCCAGTGGCTCGGATGTGGAGCCAGACAGGCATGCGCTCTTCGCGGCGCTGGGCCTGGCGCCTGTGCGCACCTACGTGAACATGGTGCGGCCTCTCAACGGCGAGCTGCCGCCGGTCGGCCTGCCGCCGGGCTACAGGCTGAGAGCGATGGACCCCGAGCAGGATCTCGAGGCCGTGTGGCAGGTCGATGTGACTGCGTTTCGCGACCACTGGGGCTTTGTCGGTTTCGGGCTGGACGAGTTCCGGAAGTGGATGGAGCGGCCCGGTTTTCGGGCTGATCTCTGGACCATTGCCGAGGAAGAGAGTACCGGCCAGGCCGTCGGCATTGGCCTCGCCGCCATCGATCCCAGCTGGATCGAGCACTGCGGCCGGCAGGAGGGCTGGGTGAATGTCCTTGCCGTCCTGCGCGGCCACCGCCACCGTGGCTTGGGCAGGGCGCTGCTCGTGCACTCGATGCTGGTGCTGCGCCGGGAGGGCATGCACTATGCCACCCTGGGCGCGGACAGCGAGAACCTGACGGGCGCGGTGCGGCTCTACGAGCGCCTGGGATTCCAGGTACGCAAGGTTCAGATCGCGTACCGGAAAACCCTCAGGATAACAGGAACGGCGGGGTGACCCCCCGCCTTGCAGGGAATCTGAAGGTGATAGGAGAAGAAGAGACACTAGACCGTTTCGAAGTCTACGACGAGCTATACGAACGGCGTTTCGGGGATCGGCGCGCGGAGCGACGGACCAAGCCCAAGTACGCGACCGTGTCCGAGCGCATGCGCGACCAGCTTGTGGCCCAAGTGGCTGAGGGCGCGGAGGGGCTGGAGCTGGGCTTCCATCCCATCTACCGGCCTTCGCGCCATGAGCAGGGCTGGCTGATGGCATCACTGCGCGGCTTCTACGACCTGGGCCTGATCGTCGACGTTCTTGCCCGCGTAAAGGGCGGCAAGGAGGCCAACGTCTACCTCTGCCAGGGTCCGGCCCCGGGCCGTTCGCAGGAGGGGGCAGGGGCGGAGGCGGGAGGCCTTGGCCTGCCTGTCCCTGGGGGCAACGGAGGAGGCGGGGTGCAGGCGGCGGACTGCCCACTCCTCGCCGCCAAAGTCTACCGCCCGCGCATGTTTCGCAACCTGCGCAACGATGCCCTCTACCGCCAGGGCCGCGATGTCATGGTGGTGGGAGGTAAGGCAGCCGGCAAGGATGCTGGCACCATCGCGCGCGCCATCCGCAACAAGTCCAGCTATGGGCTGGAAGCCGCGCACACCTCCTGGTTGATGCACGAATACGCCGCACTCGACCTGCTCTATCGCGTCGGCGGCGCAGTGCCTCGGCCGTGGGGCGGCAACGAGAATGCCATCCTCATGGACATGGTCGGCGACGAGCGCCAGGCAGCGCCGGTGCTCGGCTCAGTGCGACTCGGCGGGCGCGAGGCGCGCCGGCTGCTCGACGAGGTGCTGCGTAATGTGGAGCTCATGCTGCGCAACGACCTCATCCACGCCGACCTGTCGGCCTACAACATCCTCTACTGGCAGGGGCGCATCACCCTGATCGACTTTCCACAAGTCGTGCACCCTTCCACCAACCCCGACGCGCGCTGGATCCTGCAGCGTGACCTGACGCGGGTCAACGACTACTTCTCGGCCTGGGGTGCCGGGTACGACCCGGCGGCTGTCGCGGAGGAGATGTGGGAGAGGGCACTGGGCGGGACCGTGGGCGCGTGGCTCGAAGAGCCGCTGCCCGTGATCGAAGAGGCAATGGAATGAAGGAGAAAGGGAGAACCGACGGATATCTGACTCTGAACGACGCGCCCGGCATCGCCGGACTGCGCTTCCGCCGCTATCGTGGCGAAGAGGACCTACCGGCCATGCTGGCAGTGATCGAGGGCTCGCGGGTTGAGGACCGCGACGACTGGGTCGAAACGCTCGACAACCTCACACTCCAGTACCGGCACCTGATCAACTGCGATCCGTACCGGGATCTACTCCTGGTCGAGCTGCAGAACCAGATCGTCGGCTACAGCCGGGTGTTTTGGGTCGACGAGGCCGAGGGCAACCGGCTTCTCATCCACCTCGCCAAGCTGCTTCCCGAGACACGGGGCATGGGCATACGCCAGGCGATGATGCGCTGGAATGAGGCGCGCTTGGCCGAGGTCCGAGGCGAGTGCGGACGGCTGCGGCCGCACGAGGGCCCGGTCTTGTACCAAGCCTCCGCCAGCGATGCCGAGCCTCACTGGGCGTCTCTGCTTGAGGGGGCGGGCTATCGCGTCGTGCGCTATGGCTTCGAGATGGTCCGGCCTGACCTGGAAGCGATCCCCGATCTGCCCCTGCCTGTGGGGCTGGAGGTCCGCCCGGTCACGACGGAGCAGCTCCCGGCCATCTGGGCGGCCGCGCGCGAGGCCTTTCGGGATCACTGGGGCTACTGCGAGGACGAGTTCGGCGAGGACCAGTATCGCAGCTTTGCCGAGTGGGCAGCGCCCTTCATCGACACATTCCAGGTTGCCTGGAGTGGGGACGAGGTCGCCGGCATGGTGCAGTGCTTTATCGACCCAGAGCAGAACGAGGTGTACGGCCGCAGGCGCGGCTGGACAGAGGGGATCTGCGTGCGTCGTCCCTGGCGCAGGCAGGGTCTCGCCAGGGCGTTGATCGCCCGCAGCCTGCAGGTGTGCCGTGTGCGCGGCATGGACCACGCCGGACTGGGGGTGGATGCCGAGAACCCCAACGGCGCCGTCCAGCTCTACCGCGGAATGGGCTTCGAGGTGGTCAAGACCCACTCTACCTACCGGAAGCGGGCATGACGAAAAACCGGCCCGGCCAGCATCCGCTGGCCGGGCCGGCTCACCTCCCAGGGCCGCTGCCGCGGGGGTCGTACGCGGCAGAACGGGCCGGGCAACTGCTCTCCCAGGCTTGGCCTGGGGCTAAATTCTCTTTGAGGCGGTCGCGGCGACGAGAATGGCGCCGCCGATGAACCCGATCAGTGCGCTGACCGGCATCCAGACGCCCGGATTCCAGACTTTGGCGAGGGCCAGGATGACGCCGATGACGCCCAGGATCAGCAGAACCAGCGCTACCTGCCAGGCAATCTTGGTGGGTGCATTGAGTTTGGGCATGGTCGGTCTCCTTTCATAGATCGAGCAACACTGCGTCGAGCCTTCTCGACCCCACAGGACTCGTGCCACGCAAAAGGCCCGCAGCGTCAACCTGCCCTTCGGAACTGCCGCGCGCGCTGCGAATATGCGGCGCGCCGGCAGACGGGAGTATTGTACTCGATGGCCCCCAATGGCGCAACTTGAGCGCTACGCCAGCGACACGCTTAACTCGGCGGTTGGATCGAACTCCCGCTGTCGCTGCTGCCGGAACTGTCGCGTGTAGAGCCGGTAGTAGTACCCGCGTGCTCGGATGAGCTCCGCATGGCTCCCCATCTCGGCGATGCGGCCCTGCTGTATCACCAAGATACGGTCCGCCCGCCTGATGGTAGAGAGCCGGTGCGCGATCACAAAGCTCGTGCAGCCGTGCAGGAGTGCCTCCATCCCGCGCTGGATCAGGTCCTCCGTCAGGGTGTCTACCGAGCTTGTCGCCTCGTCCATGATAAAGATCTCGGGCTTTGCGAGAACGGCGCGGGCCAGGCTCACCAGCTGCTTCTGCCCGACCGACAGAAGGTCCCCCCGCTCGCCCACTTCCTGGTCGTACCCCTTGTCCAGCGTCGCGATGAATTCGTGCGCGCCTGCCAGCCGCGCGGCACTCTCGATCTCTTCGTTGCCGGCGTCCAGACGCCCGTAGCGGATATTCTCGCGCACCGTGCCCGAGAAGAGGTGCGGCGTCTGGAGCACGACGCCGATGCGCGATTGGATCGACTCCAACGAGAGCTCTCGGTAATCACGCCCGCCGATTCGGATCGTGCCGCCGCGCGGCTCGTAGAAGCGGCACAGCAGGTTCACGATAGTGCTCTTGCCACCCCCGGTCGGCCCGACCAGTGCGATGGTCTCCCCTGGCCGCACCTTGAGCGAAAAGCCCTGCAGCACCGGTTTGTCGGGCTCGTACCAGAAGTCGACGTTGTCGAACTCGATCTCGCCCAAGACCGTGTCGGCGTCCAGTGCCCCCGAACGGTCCGTGACCTCTGGCACCGAGTCCGCCAGGGCAAAGACCCGCTCCGCCGAGGCGACGGCATGCTGCAGCTCGGCATACACCCGCGCAATGTCCTGGATGGGCCACAGCATGAAGGTCACATACGAGACAAAGGCCTGGATCCCGCCCACAGTCATACCGCCCACCAGCGCCTGCCGGCCTCCAAGCCAGACAATGCCACCCAACGCAAAGGCGCTGATGATCTGGACTGCTGGCAGAAAGAGCGCGGAGAGCCAGGCTGCGCGGAAGGCGGCGCGGTACATCGTGCCCGTCAGCTCGCCGAACTCGCGCAGGTTCTCTTCTTCACGGCACAGCGCCTTGACCACGCGCACGCCGGTGATGTTCTCGTTGTAGGCACCCGTGATCTTGGAGTTGGTCCTGCGCACTTGCCGGTACTGGACTAGGATACGCTTGCGGAACTCGACCGCCACCACCAGGAGTACAGGAATGATCGCCAGCGCCACGAGCGCCATCCGTGGGTTGATCCGAAGCATGAAATACATCGCCGTGACCGTATTCATCACGCCCCAGGTGATGTCCAGCAGCCCCCAGGTGGCCAGCTCGGCGATGCGGTCCGTGTCCGAGGTGACGCGGGCCATGATCCACCCCACCGGCGTGCGGTCAAAGTAAGAGAAGGAGAGGTCCTGCAGGTGGTTGAAGAGCGCCTTTCGCAGGTCGTACCGGATCCGCTCGCCCAACACGCCGGAGAGGTAGATGAATCCGAGCACCGCGGCTGCCTGGAGGACGATCAGGGCCCCATAGCGGATCACCAGGCTCTCTAGCACAACCTTGTTGCCCGCGACGATGCCGTCGTCGATGATCGCCTTGCTCAGGAAGGTGAAGTAAGAATCCAGGACCGAGACGATGGCAATCGCCACCAGGAAGCCGGCCAGGTAGGGCCAGTGGCGGGTAGCCAGCCCGAGGATGCGCCGGACCGTCCGCCCAGTGACCTTGGTTTGGAACTCTTGCTCGTCAAACTCGTACGAATCAGACACGGTCCACCTCCACGCTCTCCGCGGAGACGTGTGCCATCGCCGTACCGGCGACTTCCTGCTCCAGTTCGACTTCGATGCGCGCCTGCATATCGTGGATGCGGCGGTAGATCCCTTCTGCTGCCATCAGCTCGTCGTGCGTGCCGCGCTGCACGATCCGGCCGTGGTCCAGCACCAAGATCAGGTCGGCGTCACGCAGGCTCGAGATGCGATGTGCGATGATGAACGAGGTGCGGCCGCACATCAGGTTCTGGAGTGCCGCGCGGATCTCTGCCTCGGTCTCCGTGTCCACCGACGAGGTCGAGTCATCCAGGATCAGGATGCGCGGGTCCTTCAGCAGCGTTCGCGCGATGGCCACTCGTTGCTTCTGCCCGCCCGACAGGGTGACTCCCTTTTCGCCGACCAGCGTGTCGTACCCCTGCGGGAAGGAGAGGATGGTATCGTGGATCGCGGCCGCCCGGGCCGCCGCCTCGACTTCCTCGTCGAGCACCTCGCGCCCCACGCCATAGGTGATGTTCTCGCGGATCGAGCGCGAGAAGAGGAACGGCTCCTGTTCCACGATGCCGATTTGCTGGCGCAGCGCCTGGCGCTGGCACTCCTTCAGCTCGATGCCGTCGAGAGTCAGGCTGCCGCCCGTGTAGTCGTAGAAGCGCGGCAGGAGGTTGACCAGGGACGTCTTGCCCGACCCGGTGGGCCCCAGCAGGGCGACGGCCTGCCCGGGCGCACACTCAAAGTGTATGTCGTGCAGCACCGGGGCTTCCGCGCCATACTCGAAGCAGACTCCGTCGAACTGGAGCGCGCCCCTCACGCCCCCTGCCGGCAGCGGCCGGCCCACCTCCAGCTCCTCAGGCTTCTCGGAGAGTACCTGCGTCACGCGCCCGTACGAGACGAAGCCGCTTGACACCTGCACAATCAGGCGGCCCAGGTTGCGCATCGGCCAGACCAGCCACCCCACCAGGCCGATGTACGCCAGGTACGTGCCGATCGTGATCGAGCCGTCGATGGCCATGAGCGCGGCGATGGCGAGCCCGCCGAGCGTCTGGGCGCCGCACACGATGTCCGACACCGGCCAGAAGAGCGAGTGCATCTGGGTCAAGCGCCGGCCGCGCACGAACTTTTCGCGGTTGTCTCCCTCGAACTTGTTGCGCTCGTACGCCTGGCGGGCAAACGCCTTCACTACCCGGACGCCCGTCAGGTTTTCCTGGAGCGTCGTGGAGAGGACTGCGTCCTGCTCCTGGTACGCCTCGTACACCTTGGTCAGCCGCCGGAAGAAGAAGAGAGCCGAGATCACCACCACCGGCACTGCCACGATGGACAGCAAGGCGAGCTTCAGATTGAGCAGGGCGATGACCGTAAAGTTGACCACAAAGAGCAGCACGACGCGCCCTGCCTCGATCGCCTGATCGGCAAAGAGGCGGCGCACTGCATCGACGTCCGAGGTGGACCGCTGGATCAGCTCGCCCGTCGGCGTGTGGTCGTGGTAGGTGAAAGAGAGCCGTTGGATGTGGTCAAAGAGTTGGTTACGCAGCCTGCGCACGATCCCTTCGGACGTGCGGGCGGCGAGCCGGCCGCTGAGGAAGGTAAATCCGCCCTGCAGGGCAGCGAGCCCCAGGAACCCCAACCCGACCAACGGCAGCAGGCGTGCCTTGTCTGGCTGCCCCAGGATGTCGTCCGCCAGCGTGCGCAGAAGCAGCGCGTTTCCGGTGCGCGCCAGTGCCGCCACGCCCAAGCTGAGGGTCGCCACGAAGTAGATCCCGCGAAAGCCGGCCATCATGCGCCACAGGCCTGCCAGCCGGCTGCGCGCGCTTGCCTTGTCTGTCTCGGCAGTCTTCAAGAGATCCTCCACCCTGCCGCAGCCGACAAGAGGCCCCGGCAGGCGCCGGGGCCCAAAGCGGCAAGGCCCACCATTCTATCACAGCGGGTGCTGTGGGGACAACTCCCGTTCTATCTGAGGCAGAGGCGAGGCCTGACAGGTTTGCCAAACCTGTCAGGTCCTGAGGCTATTGGTACCGCAGTGCCTCGATGGGGCTCAGGGCCGCCGCCCGGCTTGCGGGGTAGATCCCGAAAAAGACCCCCACGGCGATGGAAACCCCGACCGCCAGCGCAATGCTCCCCGGCGTCACGACCGCCCGCGTGCCGCCTAGAAGGGGAGTCACGATCTGCGCGGCACCCCAGCCGACCAGGATCCCCAGCAGCCCGCCCGCCAGGCTCAGGACCATGGCCTCGACCAGGAACTGCGTCAGGATGTCGCGCTCCTTTGCGCCCACCGCCTTGCGGATGCCAATCTCGCGCGTGCGCTCCGTCACAGAGACCAGCATGATGTTCATGATGCCGATGCCGCCCACGACCAGTGAGATCCCTGCGATGCTGCCCAGAAGCACCGAGAAGGTATCTGCGGTGGACGCCACCATCTCCACGATCTCAGCCTGGTTTTGGATCGCAAAGTCGCTTGACTGCGATGAGGTCAGGCCGTGGCTCGCCCGCAGGATGGCGGTCAACTCCGCCTCCGCCAAGTCCATCTTCTCCTCAGACACCACCTGGACGCTGATGCCGCTCAGCGAGGTGTTGCCCGCACCGCCGAATCTGACCTGGGCGGTGCTCAACGGGATGTACACACCCTCGTCCTGGCTTGCCATCCCGCTCGATCCTTTGGACTTGAGGATGCCGATGACCTGGTAGTTCTGGCGGTTGATCTTGATCGTCTTGCCGATGGGGCTGCGGACCGCCGTGCCGAACAGGTCCTCTGCCGTCGTGGCTCCCAGCACGGCTACCTTTGCCATCCGCTGCGTATCCCCGTTCTGGATGAACCTCCCCTTTTCCACGGTCCAGTTGTGCAGTTGCCGGTAGGCTGCCGTGACGCCCGTCACGCTCGTCTGCGTGTTGTTGCTGCCAAAGGCGACCTGCCCGCTGGTCGAGTACTCGGGCGCTATGCCCGAGATGGTCTGGCTCAGGCTCGCGATTGCTTCCACGTCGTCCGCTGACAGCACCAGGGAGCCCGACGCGCTCATCCCGACGCCGCGGAACATCCGCCCCCTGGCTGAGATCGTCAAGAGGTTGGAGCCGAGGCTCTCGAACTGCTCGGTCACCTTCGCCTTGGCGCCGGCACCCGCCGCCACGAGGGCAATCACTGCGCCGACGCCGATGATGATTCCCAGCATCGTCAAGCCCGAGCGCAGCTTGTTGGCCGGCAGGGACTGGAGCGCAATCTTGACGCTTTCGAGGAGGTTCATGGTCTGACCCTGATCCGCTGATCGCCCAGGAGGCCACCGCCCATAAGGCCGTTTCCGCCCTGGACAAAGCCAAAGCCGTTGTCCTGCTCAGAGGTGTCGTACACCACGACCACGCGGTCACCCTCGTTCAGGCCACGCACGATCTGGGTGTAGGTGCCGTTGTTTACGCCGGTCTCGACCGGTGTTTCCACCGTGCCGCCCGTCCCATCCTCGACCAGGACGATATTGCCCGAGTCCCCCTGTTGGACGGCGAGGGAAGGCACCAGGAGGGCATCCTGGACCTGACCGGTCACGATGGTCAAGTTGGCGGTCATGCCGGACTTGACGTCCACGCCCTCGACGCCCTCGAGGCTGATCGGCACCTGGTAGGTGACGATCGACTGGGATACGGTGCCCTGCAGCGGCACCTCGAGCACCTTGCCCTGGAAGGTAAAGCCCGTGAAGGCGTCGAAAGAGATGACCACCTCCTGCCCGATCTCTACCCGGCTGATCTCGGTTTCGTCGATGGAGGCCATGACGCGCAGCTCGGTCAGGTCCGCCAGGGTGATCACCGCCGTGCCGGCGGAGACGAGGTCGCCGACGTCGGCACCGACCGATACGACTGTGCCGTCGAAGGGGGCAATCAGGGTCGCCGCTTGCAGGGTCGCCTGCGCATCCTCCAGCGTGGCTTGGGCGGCCGCTACCTGTGCCTGTGCAAGCTGGAGCTGGCCGGCATCGGGCCCGGCCAATCTGTCGGCCTGGTCCTGCTCGGCCTTGGCCAGGTTGTACTCGGCGGCCGAAACGGCGTCTTGTGCCTGCGACAGCTCCAGCGCGGTGGGACCGGACTGGGCGTCGGCCAGGCTGTCTGTCGCCTCGGCGAGTGCCTTCTCGGCCTCGGCGACCTGGAGCCGCGCGTCTTCTAGCGCTGCGGCCGCTGCTTCTCCCGCTTCTGTGAGCTGAAGTCGAGCATCCGCCAGGGTATCGCGGAAGTAGGCCAACTGGTCCTCCAGCGACGTGGCGTTCTTCCCTCCGCCGCCCGGCATGGGTCCCTGGGCGATGCCGGCCTCTGTCCGCGCTGCGGCTGCTATGGCCATCTCGCCCTGTGCGCTGCCGGCCTGGCCGTCGTTCTGCCCGGTGCTGCTTAGCCCGAGCTGAGCCTCCAGGTCACGGACCTTGCGCTCGTTCCATGCCACCGCGTACTCGGCGTCGCGTACGGCCTTGTTGACCGTCGTGCTATTCTGCGCCAGCGCCAAGTTGAGCTTGGCGCTCTGGAGGCTGGCGCTTGCGCGGCGCACCGCCCTCTCGGCGCTTTCCACGTCCGGGTTCTGCATCTCCGCGAGCGTCTCTTTGGCCAGTTCCAGGGCCGTCTTTGCCTGGGTCACGGCCAGATCTGCTGCGCGCCGATCGAGCGCCGAGCTAGGGCTCTCGACCGTCTCCAGTGCCTCCTGGGCGTCGGCCAGGTCGGCTTCGGCCTGCAACACGGCACGCTCCAGCGAAGAGGGATCGATGCGCGCCAGCAGGTCGCCCTTCTTGACCTCCTGACCGGCCGCCACACTCAGCTCCACGAGCTCGAGCTTGGTCACTTCGAAGCCCAGCGTGGCGGTATGGGCGGTGTACACCTGTCCCGTGGGCGAAATGGATGCCGTCAGGTCGCCGCGCGCTGCGGCTACGACGGTTGTCGTGGCCGCCGTCTCGTCCGCCCCACTACGACTGCGCCAGTAGAGCACGGCTCCCACGACGGCTGCGGCGAGGGCCACCAGGGCCAGCCATTTCCAGACTTTTCTCATTTTTCCTCCGGCCCTTTAGGGCATCCCTCCGCCGCCGGGTATCGCTCCGCCGCCGGGCGGCATCCCTCCGCCAGGCGGCATCCCGCCGCCGGGCCCTTCGCCGAACTCGGCGTTGAACCCAAACATGCTCTCCTCCTCTTCCGAGGTGTCGTACACGACCACCACCTGATCCCCTTCATTCAGCCCGCGCAGCACCTCGACATAGCTCCCATTTCCCAGCCCGATCTCTACCGGGGTCTCTGCCTCTGTGCCGTCTGCGTTCTGCACGACGACCACGTCGCCCGAGTCGCCCTCCTGCACGGCCAGTGAGGGGATCAGCAGTGCGTCCTTGCTCTCACCGGTGACGATGGTCAGGTTGGCGGTCATACCCGACTTGCTCGCGACGCCATCGGTCCCTTCCAGGCTGATAGGAACGGCGTAGGTGACGATGCTCTCCGAGAGGGTTCCCTCCAGGGGCACTTCCAGTATCTTGCCCTGGAAGATGTAGCCGGCAAAGGCGTCGAAGGTGATGGTGACGTCCTGGCCGACCTGTACCTGGCTGATCTCGGTCTCGTCGATCTTGGCCATTACGCGCAGCTCCGAGAGGTCGGCCAGCGTGGCGATCACGGTGCCCGAGGATACGAGGTCGCCCACCTCCACGCCGACCGAGACGACGGTCCCGTCAAACGGGGCGGTGACAGTGGCTGCCGCCAGGGTTGCCTCCGCCTGCGCGAGGGCAGCCCGGGAGGCCTCGAGGTTCGCCTCGGCCGACTTGATGCTGTTCTCGTCCGGGCCGGCGGCGATTTCGTCGCGCTCGGCCTGGGCCTTGGCCAGGTCGTATTCGGCCTGGGCGAGCGCGTCGTCGGCCTGGGCCAGCTCCAGCGCGGTCGGGCCGGCCTGGAGGTCCGACAGTGTCTGCCGGGCGTCCGAGAGGGTTTCCTGCGCGGTCAGCACGGCGTTTTCTGCCGACAGCAAGGACAGCTCGGCCTGGAGCTTGGCCGACCCCAGCGCCTCCATGGCGTCCAGCATGGCGTTGTAGGCCGCGAGCAGGCTATCCTGCCCTTTCTCGCTGGTGTCGTTCTTTTGCAGGAGCGCCCCATGCGCCACCTGGGTCTCGTTGTAGGCGTACTGAAGATCCTCGAGCTTGGACGCGGAGGAGGCATCCTCCTTGAGCGCGGCCAGGTCGGCCTGTGCCTGGTCGAGGTCGCGCGCGGCGTCCTCGACCGCTTCTGCAGCCGCGTCCATGTCCGGCTTCTGGAGCTCGTAGAGGCTCTCCTTCGCTTCTTGGACGGCCGTCTCTGCCTGTGCCACGTCGAGATCGGCCCGCTGCCGGTCCAGCATGGTGTAGGGGTTGCGGGCCTCTTCGAGCGCTTCCTCTGCGGCCAGGAGGTTGGCCTCCGCCTGGTTGACCGCACGCTCCAGCGAAGAGGGGTCTACCCGCGCCAGCACCTGTCCCTGCTTCACCTGCTCGCCGGCCACGACGTCCATCTCGACGACGGGCAGGCGCGTCACGTCGACGGTCAGCTCGGCCGACCGCGGGGCGTAGACCTCGCCTGTCGGCGTGATGGAAGCGACCAGGTCGCCGCGCTCGGCCGCGACGGTGTAGGACGTGACGGTCGATTCCTCCTCCTGCGCGTTTCTGCGCTCCAGCAGTGTCATTGCGCCCCAGATCAGCCCGCCCGTCGCGGACAGCGCCAGGATCCAGGGAATGAACCGTTTCCACTTCATGGGCACTCTTCTCCTAAGGCGTGGGGGTTGCCCGGTCCTCGGCGAATCCGAGTCCGGTCATCACCCGGATTGAGCGAGCGGAGATGCTGCCGTCGTCGTTCTTGGATCCTGACACGACGACCGTGTCGCCCTGTGCCAAGTCTGCCACCGTGACAGACATGTATTTCTGGATGTACGTCGTGTCGCTCACGATGACCTTCTGGGTGCCGTCGGCGGTATTGAGGGTAATCGTGTTGCCGTCGATTGCGGTGATCGTATCGGCAGACGGCATGCCCTGGCCTCCTCCGGGCCTGCCTGCGCCGGGCGTCCCCCGGCCGCCCGGAAACTGGCCACCCGGCCCTCCACTGGGGAACTGCCACTCCCCGGCCGGCAGGTCTACCCACCCCTCGCCGCTTGCGAGCGGCCCTGGGCCCTCGACTGCCTGTGCCTGCCCCAGCTTCAGCCCGCCGTAGAAAGCAGCCCCGGCGGCCAGCACCACCAGGGCGATGGCTGCGGCCAGCAACCATGGTCTCTTCATCTCGATCTCCTCTCCTATGCCTCAAAGCCTTCCGCACTGCTCCAGTGCCTACGCCGGAACGACCATTCCGTCCTTAAGGCGGATCGTGCGCCCCGCTCGGGCGCCGATGCCCGGATCGTGCGTGACCATCACAAGGGTGATCCCCCGCTCCCGGTTCAGCGACTGGAAGATGCGCAGGATGTCCTCCCCCGACTTGGAGTCCAGGTTGCCGGTGGGCTCATCTGCCAGGATCACGGCCGGCTCGTTCATCAGCGCGCGGGCGATGGCTACCCGCTGCTGTTCGCCGCCCGACATCTCCGTGGGCCGGTGCCGGGCCCGGCTGCCCAGTCCGACTGCCTCCAGCGCTGCCATCGCCCTCACGCGACGATCCGGCGTGCCGCCGTACACCATCGGCAACTCCACGTTCTCGATCGCCGTCATGCGCGCCAGAAGGTTGTAGGTCTGGAAGACAAACCCCAGCTTACGGTTCCGAACCTCGGCGAGCTGGTTGCGGCTCAGCCTGCTCACCTCTCTGCCGTCGAGGTGGTAGGCTCCCGACGTCGGCGAGTCGAGACAGCCGAGTATGTTCATCAGTGTCGACTTGCCCGACCCCGATGGCCCCATGATGGCCACCACTTCGCCGGCCTCGACGTGCAGCGACACGCCCCGCAGGGCGGTCACCTCCACCGTGCCCATCCTGTATACCTTTGCGATATCCTGGACGTCGATCATGGCCCCCTGCCAGAGCGGGCTCCTGCGGCCCGGATTCCTGCACCAGTCTAGCACGCAGATGTGGAGAAGTCGTGCAGAAGGCGGGGAGAAGCTGAGGAATATCCGCCACGCGCAACCCTCGGGCACGCAGGAGGCTGGGCGCCATCCATCCGCCTCCCCGCCATGTCAAGGTCGGTTTTCTGCCCGGCTGGTATCCGTTCCTGAGGCCTGCCGAGCGTCTCCAACACGACCCAAGCATTCGCCCGTCCGCGGGATGCGCGCTGCCGCCGCCTGTGCTATAATAGCCTCACATCAGCCAGCGAAAGGAGTCACCAGCCATGCCGGTCAATCTGCGAAACCGCAGTTTTCTCAAAGAGCTCGACTTTGCCCCCGAGGAGTTGCGCTTCCTGCTCAAGCTCTCGGCGGACCTCAAGGCCGCCAAGTATGGCGGCTACGAGCAGCCTCGCCTTGTCGGCAAGAACATTGCACTCATCTTTGAGAAGAGCTCAACCCGTACCCGCTGCGCATTCGAGGTCGCGGCCTATGATCAGGGCGCCCACGTCACCTACCTCGGGCCTGAGGGCTCGCAAATCGGCCACAAGGAGTCGATGAAGGACACGGCTCGCGTCCTTGGCCGCATGTACGACGGCATCGAGTACCGCGGCTTTGCGCAGGAGACGGTCGAGGTCCTTGCCCTCTACAGCGGCGTGCCAGTCTGGAACGGCCTCACCACCGAGTTCCACCCCACGCAGCTACTCGCCGACGTCATGACCATGTCGGAGCACAGCGGCAAGCCGCTGCGGCAGATCGCCTTCTGCTATCTCGGCGACGCCCACAACAACGTGGCCAACTCACTCATGGTCGGCGGCTGCATGCTCGGGATGGATGTGCGTCTCTGCGCGCCCCGCTCGCTCTGGCCCTCTGACGACCTGGTCGCCAAGGCCCGCCAAATCGCGGCCGGGACGGGTGCCCGCCTGGTGCTCACTGATAGCATCGAGGAGGGTGTCAAGGGGGCCGACTATCTCTACACCGACGTATGGGTCTCGATGGGCGAGCCCGAATCCGTCTGGGCCGAGCGAATCCGCTTGCTGCAACCCTACCAGGTGAACATGGAGGCGATCCGCCTCACCGGCAACCCCCACTGCAAGTTCCTGCACTGCCTGCCCTCTTTCCACGACCGCGAAACCAAGGTGGGCGAGCAGATCTATCAGAGGTTCGGCCTGGAGGCTATGGAAGTCACCGACGAGGTGTTCGAGTCGGAGCACTCCATCGTCTTTGACCAGGCAGAGAACCGCGTGCACACCATCAAGGCGGTGATGATCGCCACACTCGGAGACTAGGGAGGGGAGATGGGAGGCTGCTGTATCCTTTCCGCGATCATTGGGATTGGGCCCCGGCTGGGCATCTTGGTCTGGTACCTGCTCCGGCCGGAGGTCTGGCGCGGTACGTTTGCTACCTGGATCTGGCCGCTGTTGGGCGCCCTATTCCTCCCCTGGACGACGCTGGCCTATGTCTGGCGCCACGCTGGGGGTATCCATGGGTGGGAGATTGCGCTCATCGTCGTAGCCGTCCTCGTCGACATCGGCCACGTAGGCGGAGGCGCGCGCAGTCGCAGGCATCACTAGAGGGCGATCGCGCCGTACCACAGGGCGCCGTGCCCGTTCGCCCGTCGCAGCATTGGGCATTGTGCCCGTTCGCCCGTCGTAGTGTAGGGCCTCGCGCCCGTTCCGTCCGTCGTAGTGCAGGGCCTTGTGCCCGTCGGAACGCCCACGAGGGGCTACACTACCCGGTTGCGCCACGCACGCCGCGGCCACGGCATGTAGCCGAAGGGTGGCACAGGGTCTTGTGCCTGTCCCAACGACTCTACGGTACCGGCTCCTTCTTGGAGGCCTCCTCCATCGTCAGCTCGCGCCGCAGCACCTTGCCCACCATCGTCTTGGGCAGGCTATCGCGGAACTCGACCAGCCGCGGCACCTTGTACCCGGTCAGACGCTCCTTGCAGAAGGCCCGAATCTCGTCCACAGTCACGCTCTGGCCGGGCCGCAGCACGATCCAGGCCTTCACGGCCTCGTCCAACCGCTCGTCGGCCACGCCAGCGACGCTCACCTCCGCCACCGCCGGGTGCGTGGCGATCACTTCCTCCACCTCGCGCGGCCACACCTGGAAGCCGCCCGGTTTGATCAGGTCCTTCTTGCGGTCCACGATAAAGACGTAGCCGTCCTCGTCGATGCTGCCCAGGTCCCCGGTGTAGACCCACCGGCCGCCGGGCCCGTCTTTCGGGCCCTCGCGGATCATGTTTGCCGTCTCGGTGGGTCGCTCCCAGTAGCCCAGCATCGTCTGCGGTGCCTGGATGATGATCTCCCCGACCTCGCCCGGCCCCAGCTCCACCTCTCCCGTGTCGACGTCCACGACACGCATGTCGACGTCGGGCAGCGGCACACCCACCGAGCCCTGCTTGTACTCCCGGTGGATCGGGCAGCAGGCAGCGGCCAGCATCGTCTCAGTCATACCGTAGGCCTCCAGCAGCCATCCACCCGTCAGCTCCTCAAAGCGCTGCTTCGTCTCGGCCATCAGTGGCGCTGCGCCGGACCAGCAGATCTTCATCGACTTGATGTCCACCTTTCCGCTGCGCACGTCGGGGTGGTTGAGGAGCGCGATGAAGAGCGTCGGCACGCCGTGCAGGCAGGCCGGCCGCACTTTGCGCAGCGTCGCGACCAGGTCGTTGATGTCGCGTGGGTTGGGCACCACGGCCAGCGGCCAGCGCGCGACCAGGGCCGAGTTCAGTGCAGTATTCCCGTACACGTGAAAGGCAGGCATGACCCAGGTCAGGGTGTCGTTCCAGTCATCCAGCACGCTGCGCGCATAGGCGCGCATCTGCATTGCGCACTGGAGGAGCCCTTGGTGTGTTCCCAGGGCCGCCTTGGGCGTGCCCGTCGTCCCGCCGCTGAAGAGGAGGATGGCTGGGTCGTGCGGTCCGGGCAGCGCCGTGGGCCGCGCCGCGCCGGCATGCTTCTTGAGTAGATCTGCCATAGGGTGGTCGCCCGGCAGCACGGCTGCCCGGTGGCCCTGCTTCTTCTCCATGGCGAGCGTAAAGAGCACCCGCATGACCGACGACAGGTGCTCCTTGATGTTCGTGACGATGACGCGCTTCACCTTCGTGCGCGGCTGGACCGCCTTGATCTTGGCGTAGAACGCACTCAGCACCACCACCGTCTCGGCGCCGATCTCCACCAGCGAATACTCCAACTCGCGCTCCGTGTACAGCGGGTTCATGGGCGCGACGATAGCACCGGCCTTCCAGGCCCCGATTTGGCCGATGACCGTCTGCGGACAATTGGGCATCACCAGCGCCACGCGCTCGCCCTTCTGTACGCCCAGTTCCAGGAGTGCAGCCGCGAAGGCGTTGGCCAGGCGCTCCAGCTCCGCATACGTCATCCGGTTGCCCTTGAAGTACATGGCGATGTGGTCCGGCCGCTCGCTCACCGTGTCGCCCACCACATCCACCAGCGTGCGTTCCGGGTAAGGCTGCAGCGTGAACGGAACGCCGGGGTCATAGCTCTTGAACCAGGGTCTCTCTTCCATGTGCACCTCTCCTTTGAGATGATGGCTGGATACCGACGGCACACCAAGCCTACCACCGATCCGCCGAAAAGTCCAGCCGTCGAGTTGTCGCTGAGGGGCATCTGCGGTATACTCTGCCCAGATCCGTCCAGAAGCCTTCGTCGCACATCTGCGCAAGCCAGCCGGCCAAGCGCCACGCATGGGAGGAACAGCGATCGATGACCGAAGCCTCAAGCCTCAAGCCAGGCGCCCGGATCCTCTGGGCGGAAGCCCTGAAAGTGCCAAGCCGCTTTGGCCACACCGAGCCCGGCCTCAACCACTTTCTTCTTGCCCTGCTCGAGCGGCATGCCCCCATGGCCGAATCGTTGGCGGTCGGGTTGTCGGCCGCAACCTATCTCCGCACCATCAAGGAGTCGCTGGAGCGGGGAGACACCGGCGGCGACCTCGATATACAGGGTGTGCTCAAGGAGGCGCTGGCTCTCGCGACCCAGACGGGCCGCACTGAGGCCTCCGAGCGTGACCTGGCGACGGTCCTCCTGAAGTGGGCGGGCTTCCAGTTGGCGCCGGCTGTGGCCTGGAAAGGCCAATCCCTCGGGGTGCAGCCGGCCGCAATGCAGCCTGAGAAGCAGCCAGAAAGCGCCGAGGCACCCCGCGGCGGGCCGGGTGCCTACCGCCCGCGGGCCAAGCACCCGACGCCGAAGCTCGAGCAGTTCGGGCGCGACCTGTGCCAGCAGGCCCTGGAGGGCAAGCTGCCGGTGATCCTGGGCCGCGACCTCGAGCTCGAGGCCGTCATGCAAACCCTCTGCCGCTGGACCAAGCGTAACCCGCTCCTGGTTGGGCCCGCCGGCGTAGGCAAGACGGCCATCATCGAAGCACTGGCCCAGCGCATCGTCTCAGGCGGGGTCCCGGCTCCCCTCCAGGGGCTGCGGGTCTTTGCCCTGCAGGCCTCCTCCCTGGTCGCCGGTGCAAGCGTAGTCGGGCAGCTCGAAGAGCGCATGCGCGAGGTACTCAAGGAGGCCTCCCAGGACGGCATCGTCCTCTTCATAGACGAGATCCACACGATTGTCGGCAGCGGCGGCATCCGGCAGGTGTCGGACATCGGCAGCCTCCTCAAGCCGGCCCTGGCCAAAGGCGACCTGGCTGTGATCGGCGCCACGACCGACGGTGAGTACGCCGGCTTCATGGAGCAGGACCGCGCGCTGGAGCGGCGCTTCCAACCTGTCCGCGTCCAGGAGCTCTCCGGCGAGGCGACGCTCGAGATCCTGCGCGACCTGCGCGAGAAGGCCGTCCGCGAGCGGGGTATCAGCTTTGCCGACCAGGCACTCAACCTCATGATCCTCCTCGCCCAGCGCTACCTCCGCAACCGTCACTTTCCCGACAAGGGAATCGACCTTTTCGAGCAGTGCCTCTCGCATGCCCTCCTGCACGGCATCTCCGAGGTCACGCCCTCGCTCGTGCAGCAGGTGGTAGAGCGCATGGTCGGGATGCCCACGGAGCTGGGCAGCGAGCTGAGCGAGCGCCTGGCGGCCGTCAAGAAGAGCCTCTTCGAGGAGGCCTTCTGCCCGGAGGACGCCGCGGCCCAGATCGGCCAGCGCCTGGAGATCGCCATGCGCGGCCTCGACGTCGAGCCCGCTCGGCCCAACGCCGTCCTCTTCGTCGCCGGCCCGGCCGGCCAGGTCCCCGAGCTTGCCGCCCAGGTCCTCGCCCACTCCCTCTTCGGCAGCCGTGAGCGAGTCATCGAGTTCGACCTTTCTCGCATCAAGCACGAAGGCGATGTGAACTGGCTCATTGGCTCCGCCCCCGGCTACATCGGCCACGATAACCCCGTCCCCTTCCACGTGGAGCTCTCGCAGCAGCCCTGGTCGGTGCTCCTCCTCACCAATGTCGACGAGTGCCATCCGCAGGCCCATCCCTTGCTCGCCCAGGCGTTCCGCGATGGCTTCTTCACCGAGTCGCACGGCCGTCGCGTCTACCTGAGCGATGCCATCGTCCTTCTGACGGCGACACTGGCGGAGCATCGCTCGGGTCGCCCCTTCGGCCTGGTCCCCCAGGATCTGGTGCGGCCGCCGGAAGCCGAGTCGGCCCTGCCCGACCTAACGAGGCTCCTCTCGCCCGAGCTGCTGGCCGAGATCGACTTGGCCTGGACCCCCGATCGGCCCACCGCGGGCCGTCTCGAGTCGTGGCTCAAGCAGTGGGTGTTCCCGGTCCTGTCGGATCGATACCTGCGTCAGGGCCTCGCGATCGAGTGGGATTCCAGCATGGCCGCCTGGCTGGCAGGCCAAATCGACAAGGCCGGCGATTTGTTGCAGGGCGAGCGCCTCGTGGAGGACCAAGTGCTGCCCCTCCTCATCCCCCACCTGAACGAGCCCGGTAAGGTAACCCTCCTGTGTGACGCGGAGGGTGGGATCAAGGTCAAGACAGAGAAAGGAAACCCAGATGGAGTTTGAGAGCGATGTCCAGAAGCAGGTCTACGAGAAGGTGTCCGGCTACATGCGCGACATCTTCGGCGAGCAGGCGCGGGCGCGCCCCGACCGGCCCGTCCACCTGATCCAGGTGGGCTCAACCCTTACCCACGTTGTCGTCGCGCCGTGGGGCGACGACGAGTCCGTCGTCATGGTGCGCGCTTACGTCGTCTACCAGGCCGACTTGGTTCCTGAGCTTCTACTTTTCTTGCTCAAGGAGAACGACAGCAAGCGCTTCGGTGCCTTTGGCGTCGACCGGGACGGGGACATCTTCTTCGAGCACAGCATCGTCGGATCAACCTGCGACAAGGCAGAGCTCAAGGCGTCCGTCATGGCCGTTGTCTGGACTGCCGACCAGTACGACGAGCAGATCACGCAGCGTTGGGGGGGCATGCGCGAGGTTGACCGCTTCGAGCAGATGAAGGCCAAGCAGTAGGGGCGATGCGCGGTGGGCCGCCCTGCGGGGCGGCCCACCACACCCTGTTGCAGACGGCTTGTTCCGGCTGTGGCGGGTGCGCCGGATCGATGCGTGCGAGTGCCTGCGCGGCCTAGTGTTTTGCCTGGGGCCTTGTCAGAAAGGCAGCCAGCCACAGCACGGCGAAGGCGGCCAGGATCGCCAGCGACACCCACAGCAGCCAGGGCCAGTGGCCCGTGATGCCGAGGCGCAGCAGTCCGGCGCATCCCAGCAGGGTAAAGACCAGCTCCCCCTCGACCAGGGCTGCCACTCTTGGCCACTCCGTGGCTTGCCAGGCGCGGTAGGAGATCCACGCCAGGGCCAGAAGTGCCGCGCCGAGCAGGCGCGCAAAGAAGTTCGCCATGGCGTCGAGGCCTGGGAACCCCAGCCAGCCAAGGACGCGCCCGGGGGCCAGCAGGCAGGCGGCACCCAGGACCAGGCAGACAATCGCGTGAGCCAGGAACGTACCTTTGAGAAGCTTGGACATGGCAGTGACTCCTCTCGAGCCATAGCTTACCATGAGCCCCTCGCTTTGTCAACTCGCCCTCACCGCCCCAGAATGCCACCACCACCTGAGCTGCGCTTCGTCGTCCCGATCTCCCAGGTGCAGCGCACTCTGAAAGCGCGCCGCACCTCTTCGCGCCGCTGCGGTGCACCTGCCGTTGGTGCGCTGCACCTTGTCCCCCCGGATGGGCGAAGGTCTCTGACCGAGCTGGCCCCTGTAGGGCGGGTTTCCATACCCGCCCGGTCTGGGTGAGGAGGCAACCCGCACGCCTGCGCACGCCTTCATGCTCGGATACGATGACTTGACGAACACGTCTCACTGTGGTATAGTGTTGTGCAGGATAGTCCCATGGGCGGAGGTGCCGCATCGTTGCGGCGCCGAGCGTCGAGCGGGGGCATCCACCGCAGTCCACGCATCGCTCTCCCATGCCCCACGGCGCGCCTGTCGCCGCCGCGCATAGCGCGGAAGGAGGTCAGCCTATCGAGAACAAGCGTCATCCCTGACTTTGCTGTCGGTTGATTCGCAGTCGATTCTCAATAGGAGGAAAACGGGAGATGAAAAAGCTATCCATCTTGCTGATCCTGTCGCTGTTGGTGGCCTTGCTGCCGCTGGCAGCCTCGGCCGAGGCACCCGTGGACCTGACCCTCACGACGCCGCCTTCCGGCGGCGCGGCAGAGGGCGGGGCGGTGCCCGCCGGTGGCACGCAGGCCATCTTGGACGACTTCAACCGGGCTGATGGGCCGATCGGGCCCGACTGGACGGTGCACGCCGGTTACTGCAACGTCGTTGGCAACGCCGCCACCTGTGGCAACATGGGCGTCGCCACCTTCAATGGTGCACCGGGTGACGGGAACATGGTCGAGCTTGACTTGGCGGTGTTTTCCACCTCGCTGGACTATCAGGGCGTGGTGCTGAACTACGGCGCTGGCGTCAACAACCCCTTCATCAAGGTTCAGAACCAGAGCGGCGGCATGCAGTTCTGCAACGCGGCGTGCTACATAGGGAACAACGGTGGTGGAGGCAGCTTCGGCCTCGGCTTCTTTAGCCTGACGCAGTGCTTCGGCTCAGCCCACATGGCAGTGACGCGCGTGGGCAATGACGTCACCATTGAGTTCACCAACATCGACGGTGGAGCTCAGCCGCCGCAGACCTACGTCTGCACGGGAGCGCCGACGCCGGAGGGAACGGGGATCGGCATCAACGGATACTCGGCCCTGGATCGGGTGGACAACTTTGGCGGGCCCGGTGGCGGGCAGGAGCCGGATATCGAGGTAACGCCGGCGTCGCTCTACGCGGAGCAGTGCCCCGACACGATCACGACGCAGACGCTGCAGATCTGCAACATGGGCACGGCCGACCTGACCTGGACGCTGACCGAAGCTGCATTTGCCGGCTCGATGCCCTTCGTGCCGGCCAAGGTGAGCGGCGGTGGCGCCAACGCGGCGATCGCGGCATCGGCGCCCGCCGGCGCTCTGGCCGCAGCCGAAGGCTCGGCGCGTCCCGAGGCTGTGCTGTGGGACCAGCCGCTGAGCTCGGTGAACCAGGCTGCCTACGTGAACCAGGAGTTCGAGGACTATCCGACCTACTCCTCCTTCCTGGCCGATGACTTTGTCAACGGCGAGCCCTGGGACATCGACACGATCTTTGTGCCGGGCGACGGGTGGAACGGCTTCAGCAGCCTGCTGAACGCCACGTCGCTGACGTGGCAGATCTACGCGGACAACGGCGGAGTGCCGGCGGGCGATCCGTCGAGCGGCGGAGCGGTCTGGTCGTTGACACTTGCGCCTGCGGATGCGCAGGTGACGATCACCAACGGCAGCAGCGGCTTGCCGTCGAACACGTTGCTGAGCCTGGCGACGCCGGTGACTGTGCCGGCGGGGACGTGGTGGCTGGTGTTTTACCCGACGCTGAACTTTGGGAACTATGGGCAGCATGGCCGGCAGCCGGCGGACACGCTGAACGGGTACTACGGCCAGTTCATCAACCCGGGTGGGGCGTTTGGCTACGGGACGGTGTGGCAGGCGTGGGGCGTGATCGGCCCGACGCAGCACGACATCGCCTTCCGGCTGGAGGGTGCCATTGGCGGTGAGCCGGGCGTTCCGTGGCTGGCTGAGGATCCTGTCGAAGGGACGGTGGCGCCCGGGACCTGCCAGGACGTGACGGTCACCTTCGACTCGACGGGGCTGGCGGTGGGGGACTACTTCGCGGACCTGGTCATCGACAGCAACGACCCGGACGAGCCGACCGTGACGGTACCCGTGCAACTGGCCGTGGTCGAGTGCGGCAATACCCTAACCTGTGGCGGGATCTCCTCTGCCTTCAGCCTGGACCCGTACGGCCGCGAGCTGCTCAAGTGGTGGGTAGAGGCGGTGGACCAAGCCGGCGCGATCGTGCCGCAGGTGGTGGTCAGTGCGGACCTGACTTGGCCGTTGGGCGGCCCGGTGAGCCGCACGCGCGTGACCCACTTCGACGGCTATGCCCGCTTCCCCTGGGGATCGCCGGTTCCCGGGACCTGGACGATCGACGTCACCGACATGACGCTGGCGGGGTACACCTTTGTTGACGGGGCGCAGTGCTCGGCCTCCGTCGTCGGCAAGTGATCTCGGTGCGGCGCACCTGGCTTGGGTGCGCTGCACCTTGGCATGTCGGACGGTGAGGTGCAGCGCACTTGGGAAGTGCACCGCACACCTCCTCACAGGTGCGGCGCACCTGCCGTGGGTGCGCTGCACCTGCCTTTGATCCCGACGGCAAGCGTCTGCCTTTCGACAGGACCGGTGACTCGATGCCATCGCTCGTCAGCAGATGGCTGCAGCCGCCGGGGCTGTGGGTCGTGGTACTCGGCGTGGTGCTGAGAGTGCGCTTCGATCGCCTGGCTGACAGGCACCGCATCGCAAGGAGGTGTGCCTATCGGAAGAAAGGCATTGATCCTGCAGGCCTGACCAGAGTCACATCAAGAAGGAGATAGGGTACGATGAGAAAGCTGTCGACGTTGATGATTCTGATGCTCGTCATGGCCATGCTTCCCACCTTCGCAACGGCCCAGAAGGGCCCCGCAGTAGAGGTGGTCGGCGACGACAACACCGCCGTGGCTATACCCTCGGGCTACCCGGCGGCGAACCTTCCGGAAGCCCTGCTGTACGATAACGGGCCGCTGGTCACGCACCCAGGGCAGGGCTACATGGGAGCGGACGCCAGCGTGCTGCAGACGAACCTGGGGCTGAACACGTATGGCTTCGGCAACCAGTACAGCTATGGCTACCGGATGGCGGACGACTTTACGATCTCGGACCCGGGTGGATGGCAGGTGGACCAGGTGCTTTTCTACGCCTATCAGACGGGTACCTATGCGTACCCGCCGGTATCGACGATCAATGGGCTCTACTTCCAGATCTGGGACGGTTCACCGGACGACCCGGGGAGCAGCATCGTCTTTGGCGACCTGGTGACGAACCGTCTCGCCGGGACGAGCTGGCCGAACATGTACCGGGTGACGGACTATGATCTACAGGGTGCGACGCGTCCGCCGATGGCGAACGTGGGGACGGCGGGCGTCGTGCTGCCTCCGGGGACCTACTGGCTGGACTGGATGACGAACGGGTCGGGGGCATCGGGGCCGTGGGCGCCGCCGATCTCGATCGTGGGAGAGACGACGACGGGGAACGCGCTGCAGTACACGGGTGCCTGGGCGGCAGCAGTGGATACCGGACTGGGTACGCCGCAGGGGATGCCTTTCCAGGTCTATGGTGAAGTTCTCGGTGGCGGGGAGGATCCGGACATCGAGGTGACGCCGGCTTCGCTCTACGCGGAGCAGTGCCCCGACACGATCACGACGCAGACGCTGCAGATCTGCAACGTGGGGACGGCCGACCTGACCTGGACGCTGACCGAGCAGCCGGCCGTGCTGGGCGGCAAGGGCACACTCCCGGCGGGCGCGACCAGCCAGCAGGCGCCGGCGGGCTATGTGCCGCAGAGGGCAGTGACGACGGGCACCACCGGAGGAACGGTCCTGCTGCTCAAGAACACCAATCCCTGGGGCAGCGTGGCTGTGGAGAACATCCTGAGCGCCAATGCCATCCCGTACGAGGTGCACGGCTCCGGCGAATTCGGCAGCCTCGACTTTGGCTTGTACGGCATGGTGTACGTGCAGTGTGACCAAGACCAGGCCTTCTACGACGCCTACTCGGCGAACGCAGCCAAGTTTGAGCAGTACGTAGTGGACGGCGGCTTCATGGCCTTCTGTGCGGCCGACCAGGGGTGGAACGGCGGCTACCTCACCGCGCCGCTGCCGGGCGGGATGACCTATGCCTTCTACGGTGAGAACTATATCTGGATCGACGACCCTTCCCACCCGACGATGGCCGGTGTGCCAAACCCATTCTATGGAAGCTGGGCAGGCCACGGCGTCTTCTCGAACCTGCCGGTGGGCGCGCACATCATCGCGCATGGCGAGGCGAGCGCAGCGCCGGTGACGGTGGAGTATGGGCTGGGCAGTGGCTGGTTCATCGGCCTGGCCGAAACGCTGGAGATAACGTACGACTACGGCTGGGAGGGTGCACCGGTTCTGCCCAACACGCTGCTGTGGGGGTATGCGTGGGGAGGCGCGTCCGGCGTGCCGTGGCTGAGCGAGGACCCCGTCGAAGGGACGGTTCCGGCCGGCGGATGTGTCGACGTGACAGTCACCTTCGACTCGACGGGCCTTGCGGTGGGCGACTACTTCGCCAACCTGGTCATCGACTCGAACGACCCGGACGAGCCGCAGGTGGTGGTCCCGGTCCAGCTCACAGTCCTGGAGTGCGGCAACACCCTGACCTGTGGTGGCATCTCGTATGCCTTCAGCCTCGACCCCTACGGGCGCGAGCTGCTCAAGTGGTGGGTGGAGGCGGTGGACCAAGCCGGAGCGATCGTGCCGTTGGTGGCGGTGGACGCCGACCTGACCTGGCCGGCAGGTGGACCGGTGAGCCGCACGCGGCTGACCCACTTTGACGGCTACGCCCGGTTCCATTGGGGCTCGGTCGCGGCCGGCACGTGGACCATCGACGTGACCGACATGACGCTGGCGGGGTACAGTTTCGTTGACGGGGCGCAGTGCTCGGCCTCGGTGGCTGGCAAGTGATCTCGGTGCGGCGCACCTTCGCGGTGCGCAGCACCTGATGGCACGTGGTGCGGCGCACCTTCGCGGTGCGCTGCACCTAATCCCCTCGGACACCCAGGTGCAGCGCACTTGGGAAGTGCACCGCACCTCTCCTCACCGGTGCGCTGCACCTTGGCATGTCGGACGGTTAGGTGCAACGCACTTGGTAAGTGCACCGCACCTGATGGCACGTGGGTGCACTGCACCTCCGCTGCCCCGCATTTGCCGCTCTCCGGCGCGCGTGATACAATCGGGCCGTCACACCATCGGGGCCGCAACAGCCCGCGCACGGGGCGTGGTCCGCACACGGCAGATGCAAGGGCAGAGACCATGCCTGTGCAACAGGCATGGCCATGCAAGGAGGTGCGCCTATCGGAGAAGAAGCCTCAGCACCGCAGGTCAGACCAAACCCACGCAATAAAGGAGAAAAGGGCACGATGAAAAAGCTGTCGACTTTGATGGTCTTGATGCTCGTCATCGCTATGCTTCCCACCTTCGCGATGGCCCAAAAGGGCCCTGCGGTAGAGGTGGTTGGCGACGACAACACCGCCGCAGCCGTGCCTTCGGGCTACCCGGCGGCAAAGATCCCGGAGGCGCTGCTGTACGACAACGGGCCGCTGGTCACGCACCCAGGGCAGGGCTACATGGGAGCGGACGCCAGCGTGCTGCAGACGAACCTGGGCCTGAGCACGTATGGCTTCGGCAACCAGTACAGCTACGGTTACCGGATGGCGGACGACTTTACGATCACCGATCCGGGGGGCTGGCAGGTGGACGGGGTGGTGTTCTTTGCCTACCAGACGGGCACGTATGCGTACCCGCCGGTGTCGACGATCAACGGGCTCTACTTTCAGATCTGGGACGGTTCACCGGACGACCCGGGGAGCAGCATCGTCTTTGGCGACCTGGTGACGAACCGCCTCGCCGGGACGAGCTGGGCGACCATGTACCGGGTGACGGACTATGATCTACAGGGTGCGACGCGTCCGCCGATGGCGAATGTGGGGACGGCGGGGGTCGTGCTGCCGCCGGGGACCTACTGGCTGGACTGGCTGACGAACGGGTCGGGGGCGTCGGGGCCGTGGGCGCCGCCGATCTCGATCGTGGGAGAGACGACGACGGGAAACGCGCTGCAGTACACGGGCGCCTGGGCGGCAGCAGTGGATACCGGACTGGGGACGCCGCAGGGAATGCCGTTCCTGGTCTATGGTGAGGTCCTGGGCGGTGGGCAAGATCCCGACATCGAGGTAACGCCGGCGTCGCTGTACGCGGAGCAGTGCCCCGACACGATCACGACGCAGACGCTGCAGATCTGCAACGTGGGCACGGCCGACCTGACCTGGACGCTGAGTGAAGCCACGGCTCCCAAGGCTCCGGAAGGACAGCACGCCAATGGAGTTGGCGGGCAGAAGGTGTTGCTCCAGCTCGACGCGGTTGGTGGCGGAAGCATAGCAACCAACCCGCCGGCGGTGAATGCGCCGGTGAGCCTGGTGCTGGACGACGGGTCGCGCGAGAACGACATCGGAATCGGCGGAACACTGGAGATGATCTGGGTCAACCGTTTCACGCCCGATCCAGGCCTGTTCCCCTTTGACCTGACAGAGGTCCAGGTCTACTTCAGCGCCGTTGGCCTGGTCAACGTCGGGGACGACATGAGGCTGGTGATGTATGAGAACACGACGGGGAACAACGACCCGGCGGTCGGCTCGAACTTCCTGACTTCCTTCGACGTGACCGTGCAGGCGCTGGATACCTGGAACGTCTACACGCTGCCCACGCCGGTCACCTTCGCCGGACCAGGCGATGCGGTGATCGGCCTGATCGGGCTGGAAGTCCCCGGTACGAGCTACTGGCCGGCGTCGATCGACCAGACGGCGACGCAGGCGCGGTCGTGGGCAGGCTGGTGGAACTCCAGCCCGCCGCCCGAACCGCCGCTGCTGCCGCCCCCGAACTGGACGCTGATAGATGCTTACTTCCCGGGCAACTGGATGGTGCGCGGGTACGGTGAGACGGGCGCGGCGCCAGGGGTTCCCTGGCTGGCTGAGGATCCTGTCGAAGGGACGGTCGCGCCCGGGACCTGCCAGGATGTGACGGTCACCTTCGACTCGACGGGGCTGGCGGTGGGGGACTACTTTGCGGACCTGGTCATCGACAGCAACGACCCGGACGAGCCGACCGTGACGGTACCCGTGCAGCTGGCCGTGGTCGAGTGCGGCAACACGGTGACCTGTGGCACGATCAACTACAACCTGGCGATGGACCCGTATGGCCGCCTCCTGATCCGGTGGAACGTCCTGGCCTTCGACCAGAATGGAACGCCCGTCCCGCTGGTCGCTGTGACGGCTGACCTGACGTCGCCCTGGGGCTCGGGCACTCGCAGTCGCCTGACCCACTACAACGGCTTTGCCAAGTTCCCCTGGGGCTCGCAGGTGAGTGGCGACTGGACCATTGACGTGACAAACATGGTCATCGCCGGCTACACCTTCGCCGACGGGCCGCAGTGTTCGGCCACGACCTACGAGTAGCGGAAAGTAGGGCGGGTTTCCATACCCGCCCGTGAGTCTCTGATGGATGGCGCCCGGTCTCCCGACCGGGCGCTCTACGCAATATGTAGGGCGGGCCTCCATGCCCGCCCGTGAGTCTCTGGTGGATGGCGCCCGGTCTCCGACCGGGCGCTCCACGCAACATGTAGGGCGGGACTCCATACCCGCCCGTGACGAAGACAGGGGCTGTCCCAAGACTGTCACTCCGAGGGAGAGAAGTTCAGTTGTTCCGGCGTGGTCTCCGGACCACGCCGGCGGCTGAGTCGAGACTGGCCCGCAACTTGGATGCGTCGCCGCGCTCAGCCCGTCAGGTCTCTTGCTTGCTGGACAGTCCGGGACCTGGCCGACTCGCCGAGCTGTGCCACTGCTCTACAAATCGTTCTGTGGGTTAGGCGGGGACCGTGCTTGCCCCCGTGGGTGTGGAATCAAGGGCAACCTGGTAGCCGAGCTTCTGCAGACGGCGTACGAGTCGGTTGGCGACAG
>Ga0209096_1000676_pt1 | contig 42963 bp, 23 predicted proteins | sample AD_UKC034_MetaG_FD_184407 | JGI IMG/M metagenome (GOLD analysis project Ga0209096, IMG submission 184407) | Active sludge microbial communities of municipal wastewater-treating anaerobic digesters from USA - AD_UKC034_MetaG (SPAdes) (version 2) | ecosystem: Engineered > Bioreactor > Anaerobic >...
TCGCAGTCTGCCCCGCGCCGGCAGGCAAGACATACCTCTACAACAGTTTCAACATGAAGAACCCGGCGACGGACCCGGACTACTGCCGGTTGATTGATAACGGCGTGGACCATGTCCTGAGCTGGAGTGCGCAGTATGACGCCGCCAACCATGTGGTCAACGTGCAGACGTGGTTGGACGGGGTGTCATGGACGCTGACGGCTATCGGAATGCAGTATCCAGACTGGTTCCTTAACGGGGGATGGCCGGAGAACGCGCTCGCCAAGGCGTGGCCCAACATGGGCGCGTGGGATGTGGAATTCTCGGAGATCAAATGGGAAACGACCACGGCGACCTCGGACATCAAGAACTACTGGTGGACGGGCACAAGCGGCGGTTACCCGACGGTGTACGCGGTGGATAGCAACGGCAATCCGCCCCCCACGTACGAAGGGAACTGGGAAACGGGCCGTCTGCACGCGGCCAATCCGGGTTCGCTGGGGGCGTGGAGTGGCAAGCAATTCGACTGGCCAGCGGACAGCTTTCTGGCGGATCATGAGAAGATCTCCGGCTCCCTCACCTTCCGCATCAACAGCGTGAGCAACAGTGGGGGCTTGGGGGAGCGCCTGCGGTTGTTTGTATTCAACACGGCGTATGCCAACGGATTGCCTGCCACGCTGCTCATTTACGCATCGGACAGCAAGGTGGACAACGGTCCCGGCAACTGGCGCCCGGGTGGGCACGGAGAGTGGAACAAATGGGAAATGAACTCGAGCGTCGCAGTCGCCCCCGCGCCGGCAGGCAAGACCTACCTGTACAACAGTTTCAACATGAAAAACCCGGCCACGGACCCGGACTACTGCCGTTTGATTGATAACGGCGTGGACCATGTCCTGAGCTGGAGCGCGCAGTATGACGCCGTCAACAATGTGGTCAACGTGCAGACGTGGCTGGACGGGGTCTCTTGGACGCTGACGGCTATCGGGATGCAGTATCCAGACTGGTTCCTTAACGGGGGATGGCCGGAGAACGCGCTCGCCAAGGCGTGGCCCAACATGGGCGCGTGGGATGTGGAATTCTCGGAGATCAAATGGGAAACGACCGCGGCGACCTCGGACATCAAGAACTACTGGTGGACGGGCACAAGCGGCGGTTACCCGACGGTGTACACCGTGGATAGCAACGGCAACCCGCCACCAACTTATGAGGGTAGCTGGCAGACGGGCCGTTTGCATGCGGCCAACCCGGGGGCGCTGGGCGCGTGGAGTGGCAAACAATTCGACTGGCCCTGCGCCAGCGGGCTGGCCGACGACGAGATGATCTCGGGCTCGGTCACGTTCCGCATCAACAGCCTGGCCAACAGCGGGGACCTGCAACAGCGCCTGCGGCTGTTTACGTTCAATGTGCCGTGGGCCAACGGCATGGCGGGCATTCTGCATATCATGGCTGCAGATCACAGGGCGAGCCGCTCCGACTGGAAGCCGGGCGGTCACGCGGAATGGAACAAATGGGAGATGAACTCGACCGAAAGCCTCGAGGCCGCGCCGGCAGGGATGACGTATCTCTACAACAGTTGGAACATGGATGATCCGGCGACGGATGCGGACTACTGCCGGGCGATCAGCAACGGCGTGGACTGCGTGCTGAGCTGGACCATGCAGTACCTGCCAGATCGAGTGCGGGTGACGACCGCTTTGGACGGCGTGCCATGGACCGTGTGCGACATCGGAAGCCAGTCGCCAGACTGGTTCCTCAACTGTGGTTGGCCCGAGAACGCCATGTCCAAGGCCTGGCCGAACATGGGCGCGTGGGATGTCGAATGGTCGGAGATTCGCTGGACCACCACCAAGGCGGCGCCCAACATCTGCTGGACAAAGTACCCGCCCAGCGGCCAGTGGGAGATCAGATGGTATGGAACCCGCCAGAGAGCGCTGGACATTAACGGCCCGTGGGAGCCCGCTGGGGGCGCATCGCCAGCGACGCCCTCGTTCGCCCCCCCGGCGCCCCCGATCAGGTTCTGGCGGTCGCAAGGACTGCAATGCCCGTGAGCGTCCTGCGCGACCGGCTGAAGCCCGCATCCTGATCTGCAAATCCGGATCAGGAGTGAGTAGTCGTCTGGCGAGAGGGGCGGCCCAAAGAGCCGCCCCTTCTTGTTGTTTTTCCATCGGAATTGAATCGCACCGGTTCTAGAGTCCTCGACTTGTGAAACAGGTAGTCAACAGGTCAAGTTTGGTCCCTGACGTTCCAAACCCGCCCCCCCCTGCCTTCGAGGACTCTACATTACCGAGGCGCGGAAGAGAGGGTGGGCAGGCACCGCAGGGTCTTCATGAGTCTGAGGACTCCACTGGGTCTGAGGCGCGCCTCGCCAGACCTAGGCTCGTGCTCATGGCGTCCTCGACTCGCAATTGGCGCATCACGATGTCGGCGGGTCTGGCGGCGATCTCGATGCACGGTCTGGTGGCAGTGCATGCCGCGTCGACAACCGCTGGCGCAGAGTGCCCGTACGTCATCCGCACCTGGCGGATGGAAGACGGGTTGCCGGAGAATCGCATCCGGTCTGTGTGCCAGACCCAGGAGGGGCATCTCTGGATCGGCACGTTCAACGGCCTCGCCCGTTTCGATGGCGTTAACTTCCGCGTCTTCGACACGGTCAAGACCCCCGAGTTGCGCGATTGCGCGATCCGCGCCTTGTTCGAAGACAGCCGCGGAACGTTGTGGCTGGGACATCACAACGGGCAGTTGACCACCTACCGGCACGGCCGGTTCTCCCCGCGACCGTTGCCGCCAAGGTGGCCGAATCTCGAAGTGGACAGCTTCGCCGAGGACCGTGCGGGCGCCGTGTGGGTGATGAACCGGGGAGGCTGGCTGGCGCGGTTCCAGGAAGACGGTGTGGCAACACTGGTCGCCCCGCAGACCGAGCGACTCGTCAACCACCTGCACGTCGACACCGGCGGGCAACTCTGGATGCATCGCGACTTCCAGGTCCTGCCGCTCACCCCGAATGGCACGGCGATCGAGGAACCGGCGCGCTGCATCGCCGGCCGGACATCGCTGGTCGCATGTGCCAGCCGAACCGGCGGCGTCTGGGTGGCCGACTCGGGCCTGCGGCGCTGGCACCAGGGGCAATGGGCCGAAGACCGGGGAGCCCTTCCCTGGCAGGACCCGGGCTTGACGGCACTGCTGGAAACCAGCGGAGGCGATCTCTGGTTGGGCACCTACACCAAGGGAGTCTATGTCGCCACACGCACCGGGCAGCAACACCAAGTGAACGTCGACCACGGCTTGTCACATAACACGGTCTCCTCCCTGTGGGAAGACCGCGAAGGCAATGTCTGGGTCGGCACCGGCGGAGGAGGACTCAATATGCTGCGCCGGAAACGGGTCCAAATGGTGACGCCGCCCGACCGCTGGCAACACCATCCAGTCCTGTGCGTCACCACCAATCAGACCGGGGGCTTGTGGGTGGGAACCGAAGGCGCCGGTGTTTACGCCTACGACGGGCGGAACTGGCGCACCTATGACGATCGCCATGGCATCGCCCGGCGGGATGCCTGGTCGATCCACGAAGACCTCCACGGCCGCCTCTGGGTCGGTTCCGCCTGGAACGGAGTGCTGGTGCGCGATGGCGAGCGCTTCATCCCCGCGCCCGGATGGCCGGAGCAGGCTTGGATCATCTATGCCCTCCATGGAGATGCCGCCGGCGGCCTGTGGGCAGGCGCAGAACGCGGGGTCGGACGGTTGCGGGCCAGCCCGTCGGTAACCCGCCCCGGATCCTTCGCCCCGTCCGCCTCCCATCCGATGTACGAGGGTGCCCGGCGGACAGGTGAGGATCACACTCGATTGCAGCCCGACGATTCGCTCCTGCACCGCGACGCGTGGCAGATCATTGATCTGGACCCCGCCATCATCGAAGAGCGCGTCCGCCAGATCGCGGAGGACGCCTCCGGTGCAGTCTGGTTTGCCACCGCCGGCAACGGCCTCTGGCGTCTGCTGGATGATCGGATCACCCACTACGGCCCCCAGCAAGGCCTGGCCAGCGAGTACCTCACCTGCCTCTGGGTCGATCCAGACCAAGCACTCTGGATCGGCACCAAGGGTGGAGGCCTTTGGCGCCTTCGCAACGGACAGTTTGCAGCGGTGACGACCAGACAGGGGTTGCCGGGAGAGACCGTGGTGAGCATCACGGACGACCAGACGGGCCATCTCTGGCTGGCAACGTCTCGCGGATTGGTTCGGGTCAACCAGGCACAGCTCAACCAGTGTGCCGACGGACAGTCGGGTCCGCTGGATTGCCTCCAATTGGATTTGACGGACGGCCTGACGAGCCTGGAGTTTGAAGGGCCCAATCAGCCCAACGCCTGCCGCACCCCGGACGGTCGCCTTTGGTTTGCCACCGGCACAGGCCTCGCCATGGTCGACCCGGAGGCTCTCCACACGAACCGGCTGGCACCACCGGTTGTCATCGAGAGCTTGTCCGTGGACGGCCATGCCCTGTCCCTCCCCGAGGCATCCAACGCCGCCAGCCGCACTCCCCCGCCCACGCCCGCACCGCACCAGCCTTCCCGGACAATCCCCATCCCGCCCGGCCGACACCGCCTCGAGATCCACTACGCCGGTTTGAGTTACGCCGCGCCGCATCGGATGCGCTTCCGGCACCGGCTCGAAGGCATCGAGGACCAATGGAATGACGTCGGCAACGCGCGGACGGCTTACTACAGCTACCTGCCCCCCGGCAGTTACACCTTCCGGGTCGTGGCCTGCAACAACGACGGCGTCTGGAACGAGGTCGGCGCCGCGTTGTCGATCCGACAGCTCCCCCATTACTGGCAAACGTGGTGGTTCCGTGCTGGCAGCAGCGCGGGCGGGGCCGCCCTCGTCGCCCTGGCGGTGGCTGCTGTCGTCCGCCGCCGCCATCGGCGCAAACTCGAGGTCCTCGAACGTCAGCGGGCGGTCGAACGTGAGCGCATACGCATCGCCCAGGATATCCATGATGACCTCGGCGCCCACCTGACGCGCATCAGCTTGCTCAGTGAGTCAGCCCTGGGCAAGCTCACGAACGAAGCGCCCGCGGCTTCCGATCTCCGGCGGATTCAAACGACAGCGCATGACGTGACGTGTGCCCTCGACGAGATCGTGTGGGCGGTCAATCCGCGCCATGACACCTTGAACAGCCTCGTCAATTACCTCACCAACTACGCCGAAGAACACCTCGAAGCCGCCGGCGTGCGGATGCGGCTGGATCTGCCCGTTGCGTTGCCCGCGTGGCCGCTGACCGTCGAGGTCCGCCATAACCTGTTTCTCGCCACCAAGGAAGCCCTGCATAACGTGATGAAGCATGCCGCGGCCACCGAGGTCCGCCTCTTCCTGCAACTGACCGCAGAGGGGTTCACGCTGGAACTCGAGGATAACGGACGCGGTTTTGCCGCCGCCACGGATGGCAACGGCCTCTGGAGCATGAAGAAACGCCTCGAGGACGTCGGCGGCAACTGTGAGATCCACGGCGCACCCGGCCACGGCACGCGGGTCCGGTTCAGCGTCCGTGTCCAGTCCGCCGCACGGCCCCTGGTCGCTGCCCCGGACATGCTGTCGTCTGAACAGACGATTCCCCGTACCACCCGGAACTGACACACTTCCAGACCATGCCAACCCCAGTGGCCATCGTGGATGATGACGACGTCTCGCGCAGCCTGTGGGCCGACTGGATTGACCAGGCGCCTGGCTTCTCCTGTCGGAACCACTACGGCAGCGCCGAGGAGGCCGAACCGCGCCTCCTCCAGCAACGCCCAGACATCATCCTGATGGATATCAAATTGCCCGGCCGCAATGGCATCGAGTGCGTCCGCCGCCTGAAACCCCAGATCCCCGAAATCCAGTTCGTCATGCTCACCGTCTATGGGGACGCCGACCATGTCTTCGACGCGCTGGCCGCCGGAGCCACCGGCTACCTGCTCAAGCGGACGAACCGCCCCACCCTCCTGGCAGCGTTGCAGGAGGTCAAGGCCGGCGGCTCTCCGATGAGCAGCACCGTCGCCCGCCAAGTCGTCCAGTTCTTCCAGCAAACACGCGCCAAGGTCGGCGACGCCGATCGCCTGTCCGACCGCGAACGCGAGATTCTGCACCTCTTGTCCCTGGGCCGTCAGAACAAGGAGATCGTCACGCAACTCGGCATCAGCCCCAGCACGGTGGCAACCCACATCCGCCGCATCTACGAGAAACTGCAGGTCCACTCACGGGCCGAGGCTGTCGGCAAGTTTGCGACCATGGTCCCGCGGTGAGCCACCCCCCATCGAAGCACCCAACGGCTTCCACAGCCCCCACCACGAAATCCGCTCCGCCGCCGCGGGCGGCCCCTTCCGGTCTGCAGCCGGGCTTCTCCAAGCCGGTTGGACGTCCTCGGCAGCACTCCCGGGGATGGTCTTGTCGGCTGTTTAGACGATAGGACGCTCCCGGTCGGTTCATGATAGGTTCCCCTTCATGACGAAGCTCCGAGAGTCCCGGGTCCGCCGCCGGGAGCATGCCCTGATCGCAGAACTCGTCTTCCTTCTATGGCTCCTGCCGACGGCAGCCTCGGACGTCCGCATCCACCCCCCCCCCGCGGCCACGCCTGCCCCGGTCCGGTTGACCTGTGAGTTTCAACTCCGCCCCCATAACGTTCCCATCCTCGACTGGCTGCAGCGCGGCGGCTGGTGCTGGGGGGTCGCGTCGCGCCCGGAAGTCCCGGACGACATGCTGCGGGAACTCAAGCGGCGCAGCCTGCGGGCTGTCGTCACCGTCATGGCGCACCCGGAGTCGCGCCGCCGGCAATGGAGCGATGAATGGAAACTGGCCGTACCCGATGTCCCGACCGTCATGACACGCTACCGGACGCTCATGGGCAGCGACTTCGCCTGGGAGGCGTTTACAGAGGATGATTCGATGGGCGTCGCCTTCTCGAAGGAGCTTCTCAGTGCACAACCTCACACTCATGAGGCTGCCTATGCCCTCTTCGACAGTTACCTCGAGACCGCCATGCAGGAGGTCCGCCAACAACCGGGTATCGAACGCTGGGGGCGATGTGGTTACGCTTCGGGCGCGCATCCGCTGGCCGCCTTGGGCCTCGATGCCGTCCTGGTCGAGCGCGCCAACGATGATATCGAGGATCTCCAGACGGCCGTCGCCTTTGGACGGGGGGCGGCCCGGCAATACGGTTGCCAGTGGGGCGTGGACTTCTCGCTCTGGTGGGGGGTCATCCACGGGTGCGTCCACGATCTGCCCGCGTCGTTCCACAAACGCAACTTCTACCTCGGCTATTTCTCGGGTGCCGGGATCCTCGCCGTGGAAGGCGGCGACCTGCTTGTCCAACTCCCGAATCCCGGTCCCACCTTGCTGGGCCAGATGCTGGATGAGTTCGGGCGGTTCACCCAACGCGTACCCCGGGGCACCCCGGACGTTCCTGTGGCGGTGATGATCCCCAAAGACCACGGCTGGATCACACCGCCCTACTGGCGGACTGGCAACGAGGCCTGGAATTACGCGCGTATTCCTTACCGGCCGGGTGACGCAAGTCTGGATGGCTTCTTCAAGGCCGCCTTCCCAGGGGCCACGTTCGCCATGGACCCGTTTCCCTTTGGCGCCTACGCCACAAACGACCCGCCTGCCAGCCCCTTTGCCCTGTCGGCCATCACGCCGCAGTATGCCCCTCTCCCGGAGAACGTATTCACCGCGCCCCCGCCAATCCCGTTCGGGCGCTTCCCGACACGCAATGAAGCCCGGCAAACCCTCGTCGCCCGGCAGACCGATCCTTCCCCATGGCGGCCGCTGGGAGATTCCCGATGGGGCAACATCATCGATGTCTTGACCGCCACGGCGCCTGTCGATGTGCTTCAGCACTATCCCATCCTGATCCTGCTCGGCCCCATCGCGCTGGATGCATCGCTACGACGGATCTTGCAGGCCTACATCCAATCGGGCGGCACACTCCTCGCGCCCGCCGGCGTGCTGGGCCCATCCGACCACGACTGGTGCGGCGTGGCGATCGAACCGGAATTGCGCGTCGGACGCGCATGGCATTGGGGAACCGAGGCGCCGGTGAACGAGCCGTTTCGCTATCTTCCCGTGAGCGGGACCCAGGGGGCCGAGGTCCTGGCCCGCACTCCGGGCGGCGACCCCTTGGTAGTCCGGCGTTCGTTCGGACGAGGGCAGATCTACGCGAGTCTGCTCCCGTGGTTCGGCAGCGGCGATTCCGCGTGGGCGAGACTGAGCTTGCGCCTGGCCGACGAGGTGATCCGGCCCCTGCAACCCGTCCTCGTCGACGGCCTTCCGGTGGATTGGCTCAGCACGCGCGACGCCGACCACCGCACGGTGGTCATTGCCAACCATGACGGCCAACCATGGCGCGGAACCGTGCTGCTGCGCGAGGTTCCGCGTGACTTTCGCGAGTGCCGCGAATTGCTGACCGGCCGGGCGCCAAGATCCTATCGCACGGCTGATGGCCGATCCTGTGTCGTCGACGTGCCGCCTTACGACGTGCGCGTGATCCGGTACAGCCGCCGTACGCCATGAACCGCCTCACGCTCCCGCTCCGGGCCCACCCTTTGCAAGGCACGGGTCGCAGCTTCGTGTCTGAGACTTCCGTAAGGGGTCACACGGACAAGGACAATGCGACCCCATTGACTTACACCTGCGATCTTGCGCGTCTTGAGCCTCTTCGCAGCCATCCCCCCCCTTTTCGCGGCATGCGGCGGACGCTGGACTGCGGCCGACTCGCGGCTTGTCTCCGCCGGCCTCGAACCCGTATGCTCCGGGCCCGTGATGGTCCTGACTGTCTGCCGAGCCCGCTCCGTGAACCCACGGCGTGCAGGGACCACCCCCCCGAATCCCACCATGACACCCGCCTCTGTCTCCCGACTCGCAACATTCCATCGCCGCAGTCTCTCTCGCCTCTCGGAGGTTCTCCTGACCTGCTTGACGGCTGTGCCGTGTCTCTTCCTTCCGGTGTGCGCGGACGATCCCCCGCCTGCCGCGGAGACCAATGCCGTCGAGAAACCGGCTCCCCCTTCCCTGGCCGAGTGCCTGGCCAAACTCCGCGATGAAGGAACCAACCGATCGCAAATCAACGAGATCTTCACCTACCTCACCGACGTCGTCGGCCCGCGGTTGACGGCCTCCCCCGGGGCGCGGCGCGCCAATGAATGGACTCGCGACAAGCTCGCTTCCTGGGGACTGACGAACGCGCATCTCGAACCCTGGGGACCCTTCGGACGCGGCTGGTCGGTGAAGCGGTTTTCGGCGCAAGTGATCGACCCGCAGTGCATCCCGCTCATCGCATGGCCCAAGGCGTGGTCGCACGGGTCTGAATGGCCGATCGTCGGGGATCTCGTCTACCTCGACGCCAGGAGCGAGGCCGACCTCGAGGCCTACAAGGGAAAACTCAAGGGCTGCGTCGTCCTCGTCAGCGCCCCGCGCGATATCGCGTTCCGATTCGAGCCCTCCCCCGTCAGACTGACCGACGCGGAGTTGCTCCGCATGGCGAACGCGGAACCCGCAGCCCGACGGGCCCCGCGCCGGCCGCCTCCAGGGGATTTCCGGCGGCCTTCCCCCACCAACGCCCCCGCGGCGCGGCCCCAGGCCGGAAACCGCGGCGATGTCCGCCCCCCCTCGACCAACGCCCCCGCCCCGCCACGACGCCGGCCCAGCTTCGGCTTCTCGTCGATGGACAAGCTCCGGTTTGCCGTCCACGAAGGCGCGGCGGCGACCGTGAGCATCAGCACCTCCGATGAATTCGGAGCGCTCATGGTCGGCTCCGCCACGCCCGTTTACCCCCAGGGTGCCGAGCCCGAACGCCCGTCCTTCGGCGGCGGTTCGCCCTGGGCCACCAACGCACCCGCCGGTCCGCCCCAAATCGTCCTCGCTGCCGAGCACTACAACCGCCTCGTCTCGATGATCCGGAACGGGGAAAAGCCGAAGGTCGCCCTCGAAGTCCAGACCCAGTTTCACGACCAGGACCTGATGTGCTACAACACGATCGCCGAGATCCCCGGCACCGACCGGCACCGGGAGATCGTGATGCTCGGCGCGCACATCGACTCGGCGCCCGGGGGAACCGGCGCCACGGACAATGCCGCCGGCGTCGCCGTCTGCATGGAGGCAGTCCGCCTCATCCGATCCCTCGAGCTTCCCCCGCGCCGCACCATCCGCATCGGCATCTGGACCGGCGAAGAACAGGGCCTGCACGGCTCGAGAGCCTATGTCACCCGCCATTTCGGCTACTACACCAACCGGAACGACGACGGCGTCCTCCGTTCCCCCAGGGACGGCGGACGGCAGCGTTCCGACTCGCGGGCTGCGGACAACCGCAAGCTGGTCCGGCAGCGCGAGTACAACCGGTTCTCCGCGTATTTCAACTTGGACAATGGGGCGGGACGGATCCGCGGCATCTACCTCCAGGGCAACGAGGCGCTGCGCCCCGTCTTCCGACAGTGGCTCGGCCCGCTCCGCGAGCTCGGTGCCGAAACCGTCACCGTCTCGAACACCCACGGCACCGACCATCTCTCCTTCGATGCCATCGGCCTGCCCGGGTTCCAGTTCATCCAGGACCCCGTCGAGTACTTCCGCTCCTACCACACGACCATGGACGTCCGGCCCCGCGCACCCGTGAAGGACCTCGAACAGGCCGCGGTCGTCATGGCCACGTTCGTTTACCAGACCGCGATGATGGACGAGAAACTGCCCCGCAAACCCAAGCCGCCAACCCCATGACCCCCCTTCACCGCGCCCCGGAGGGTCCCCTCACCCTCCCGATGCGGCTTCATGCCCTGCTGGTCCTGCTATGCGTCGTGGCCATTCCCATCACCGCCCGCGCCCAGCAACGCCTCAAGACCATGCCCGGGTATGAGCGGTATCAAAAACTGAAAAAGGAAATCCCCAAATCGGTTAAACTCGGGTCGCTGTCCGTCACCTGGACCGAGGACGGCAACGCTTTCGAGTACTCGAAGGACGGCAAACGCTACCAATACGACATCCTCGATCGGCGGTCGGCGTTGTTGCCCCCGCCACAAACGTCGGCCTCAGCTCCCGCCGAACCGAAGCCTCCCCGCCGCGCCACCCCTCCCGAACATCCCGACCGCGGCCGGCAGTACACGTCCGCAGTCTCCCCGGACGGCAAGCTGAAAGCCTTTCACCGGGACCGCAACGTCTGGCTCGAGGGACCCGATGGCACGAACGCCGTGGCGATCACGACCGACGGCAGCGACGCTACCCGGGTGAAGTACGGCACCGCCAACTGGGTCTACGGCGAGGAGCTCTTCCAGAATACCGCCCTCTGGTGGTCGCCCGATAGCCGGAGACTCGCCTTCTATCGGTTCGATGAAAGCAAGATCCGCGACTACTACCTGACCCTCGACGAGACCGCGATCCAGAACCGGCTCCTGACGGAACCCTACATGAAGGTCGGCGCCCCCAACCCTGTCGTCGACCTCTGGATCTATGACATCGCCAACCGCCAGACCGTGATCGTCGATGTCCGCGACGGCCAACCGTTCGACGACACCGTGACCGGCCACTACATCTACCGGGTCTCGTGGGCCAGTGACAGCTCGACGCTGATCTTCCATCGCACCAACCGGCGTCAGAACCGACTCGAACTCTGCGCCGCCGACCCCCAATCCGGCCGTTGCCGCGTCGTCATCCGCGAAGAATGGCTCCCGAGCTGGGTCGAAAACCTGCCCACGCTCCGCTTCCTCGCCGACGGCCAGCGTTTCATCTGGTCCAGCGAACGGACCGGCTGGAACAACTACTACCTCTACGACCTCACCGGCGCACTCCACGCCACCCTCACCGCCCACTCGTTCGAAGTCGCCGACATCGTCCGCGTGGACGAATCCAACGGCTGGCTCCATTACACCGCGCGCAGCGGCGACAATCCCCTCAAACTCCAGTTGCACCGCGTCCGCCTCGACGGCCGCGACCCGCGGCGTCTCACCGATCCCACCCTCCACCACAGTGTCGATGTCTCCCCCGATGGCCGCCATTTCATCGATGTCGCCCAAACCCACAACACACCCCCCGTCACCCGCCTCATGGACAGCGAAGGCCGTTGCCTCGCCGAACTCGCACGCAGCGATCTCGCCCAATACTCGAAACTCAAACTCCGCCCCGTCGAATTGCTCACTTTCAAGGCCGCAGACCAGCAAACCGACCTGTACGGACTGCTCCACTTCCCGTCGAACTACCGCCGGGGCAAACCCTATCCCCTCCTGGTCAGCGTGTACGCGGGACCCGCCACCGGCGGCGCCCACGAGACCTTCACCCTCCCCAACCCGCTCACCGAATTGGGCTTCCTCGTCGCCAGCTTCGACTCCCGAAGCGCCGCCGGCCGCGGCAAATGCGCGCTGGACGCCATCTACGGCCGCCTCGGCATCGTCGAGATCGACGACCAGGCCGCCGCCGTCCGGACCCTCGCCCAGCGACGCCTCATCGACCCCCGCCGCGTCGGCATCTTCGGCACCTCGTACGGCGGAACCGCCTCGACCCTCTGCCTCCTCCGATATCCGGACCTCTTCCATGCCGCCTGTGCCAACTCCGCCGTCACTGATTTCCGTAACTACGACACCATCTACACCGAGCGCTATCTCGGGCTTCTCCCCGACGCCAAAGCCGCCTACGACGCCGGCAGCACCCTGACCTACGCCACCAACCTCACAGGCCGGCTCCTGATCTTCTACGGCACCGCCGATGACAACGTGCACCCGGCCAACGCGCTCCAGCTCATCCGCGCCCTCCAGCGGGCCGGCAAGAGCTTTGATGTCCAGGTCGGCCCCGACCAGGGCCACACCGCCGTCAACCAGGACCGGATGATGGAGTTCTTCATCGATAACCTCGGCAGTGGCCCGAAACAGCGTTGACCGCAGACGCGTCCTGTGGCCGCCCGCGATGAGGGCGGGCCATCCCGGAGCCGGCCACCCCACGCGCCTTCAAAGCGAAAGCCCGCCAGAAGCCGATGGCGAACGCTCGCGCCGCACGCGTTAGGCGAGGATCCGGGTCCACTTCCTCCTCTTTACGAAGGGCACGTTTTCGGTCATAGTGATCCCGTTGCACCCAGAGTACCCCAGGCGAGCCTCGGCGAGGCAGTCCGAGGGTGTGCCGAGCCGGTGGCCAAATCCCACCGCCGCATCGGGCCTGGATCTTGTCGACTCCCTCCCATGACCTCATCCTCCCCCACGCCCGTACGTCGCCAGCATGCGCTCGCCTTCACCCTCATCGAGTTGCTGGTGGTCATCGCCATCATCGCCATCCTCGCCGGCCTCCTCTTGCCCGCGCTGGCCAAGGCCAAGGCCAGCGCCAAGAAGTCCCTGTGCACCGGCAACTGCAAACAGTGGGGCATCGCCCTCAATCTCTATGCCGCCGATAACCAGGATTATTTCCCCAACAACAGCGACGGTTATCACCTGAGCTGGATGGGCACGAACATGGCCTCGTTCTGGCGGAATTACCTCATCCGATCCGAAAAACCGGAAGCCAAGACCCAGAAGAAGGCCATGAACCACGTGCTGTTTTGTCCCACCGACGAGTGGCATCGTCAGGCTGACACGTGGCGCTTCGGCGACTCGACCTCCGAGCTCAAGCCGATCCTGACCGGGTACTTCTACCTCCCGGGGCGCGTGGATGGCAGCTGGCCCTACGACTCCGAGAAGATCGGGGCCTGGCACTTCCGCAAGAAGCTCGGGGGCGACTACAGCCGGGCGCCGGTCCTTATCGACCGCCTCCAGGGCATCGGTCCCCGCTGCACGAACGTCTACGACACCCGCCTCAAGTGGGTCACCACGGATGAGGGCAAATCGTTCCGCACCCCCAACCATCCGCAAGCCAATGGCGCGCCCGAAGGCGGCAACTTCCTCTTCGAAGACGGCCATGTTGCGTGGCTCCAGGGCCGCAAGGTCACCTTGGGCTCGTGGGCCGAAAGCTGGCAGTGCTTCTACAAAGTGCCCCTCGACTGACAACTCCGACCCTGCTTCGCTCAATCCTCCGGCAGCGGTTGGCCCTTGGTCTCCGGCGCCCAGTACAGCGCCACCAACCCCAGCAGGTAGATCGCCGACATCGCGATGGCCGCCGTCCGGAACGAGAGCATTGTGCTCAAATAGCCAAGCATGTACGGGAACGGCGCCGCCACATACCGGACCGTGTTGTAGCAGAACCCCACCCCCGTGCCCCGCAAACGCGTCGGATACAACTCCGGAAAGTAAATCGAGTACCCCGCAAATACGGCCAGCTGCGCAAAGCCCATCAGCGGCAGCATCCAGTACGCGTCCGTCTCCGACCGGAGCGAGTGAAAGACGTAACCGGTGATGCCAAGACAGGCCACAAAAGCCAGCAGGAAGGCGGCCCGCCGGCTTAGCCATGCCGCCACCACCGTGAACGCCATCATCCCCAGAAACGACCCGACATCAAACAGCATCATCGCCTTGCTCCGCACCCGGTCGATCGATTTCTGCAGGGGCGCGATCGCGCCCGGAAACGTCTGCTCCAAGAGCTGCCGGTTCAGAAACCGGACGTCAGCAGGCGTCGCCGCGTAGACACCGGCAGATGGCGAACCAACAGATTGCACCTTGGCGATCAGTCCTTGGGTCCGTTTGTCGAGCGTCACTCCGGCGAAGACCGCCGCATCGTAGAGCCGCGTCTCGCGGATCACCCGGTTCAAATCCTCGGTCAATGCCGCCATCGAAGCCGCCGCCGGCGCCAATGCGCTCGCCCCGGCGGCGCGATCCAACTCGGCCACGGTCGCGGGCGACAGCTGCCGCTTGACGTGCGCCGCCGCGGCGTTGGTGGCCCCCCGCAGACCCTCGGCCAGCACGGCCGGCTTCAAAACCTCGGCCTCCCGCAGCGGGCGTTCCTTGAGCGCGGTGGTGATCAATTCCGGCGAGAAAAAGCCTATGCCCCATAACCCCACCATCCCCGCCAGCCCCAGGAACAAGCCCACCACCGTGTTCCGACGCCACCGCGGATGCCGCAGCAGCTCGACCGGCGATCCCACGCTCTTCGAACGCTCGCCGCTGGCAGCGGCCGCTTTCGCCCGCTTCCACGCCTCGGGTTCCTTCAGGAAGAACATGATGGGAACCGTCAGCAGCGCGGGCAGGATCCCTACGAAGAACAGCACCCGCCAGCCGCTGAAACTCCCCACCAACTGCTCCGCTCCGGGCGGAATCCGGAGGCTGATGTAGGCGCCCAGCAGATTGCCCGTGGCCGAGAGCGCCTGAAGCGACCCGAGCGCCAACGCGCGGAACCGGCCCGGCACACTCTCCGCCACCAGGGTGGTCGCCGCCCCGAACATTCCCCCCACCCCCAAACCCACCAGGAACCGGTAGATCGTGAAATCGACCCAGCTCTGAGCCAGCCCGCACAGGCCGGTGAACCCCGAGTAGACAATCAGCGTCGCCACCATCGTCTTCACCCGCCCCCACTTGTCGCTCAGCATCCCGAATACAATGCCGCCCGTGGCCCAACCAATCATCATCGCCGCCGTCGCCAACCCCAGATACGTCTCGATCCGGCGCATGGCATCGGCATTGCCCGCCAGCAGCTCCTTCAGCGTGGATTCCCGCGCCATCGTAAAAAGCCGCTGGTCCATGCAGTCGAACAACCAGCCGCAGGACGCGATGATCACCACCAGCCAGTGGTAGAACGTCACGTTGGCGAACAAACTCTCCTTGGGCGCGGGCGATTCAGCGGTGGTGGCAGTGTCCATGGCGTGGGTCAGGTTCCAGGTAACGGGCTATCCTGCGGGGAAACCTCAGGAGCGGTCAAGCGATGCCTTCAGGAATCCGCCGGGCCGCCGCCTGCGCCTGCAGCGCCAGGTCGATCGCCAGGAACGTGTGCTCCTGCGTCATCGCGGTCTGAGTCCGCTCCAGACAGTCCAACACCAGCCGCCCAAAAAACGGATAGCCAACCTTGCCGTGCACGGCCCGGTGATGTTCCGCGCAACGGTCCACCCAGTAGACATGGTCGCTCTCCGCCGACCGAGCGATGTCCAGGTACTTTCTCAGCTCGATGTACCCCTCCGTGCCCAGCAGGATCGTCCGGCCGTCGCCCCACGCGCCCAGGCCGTCCGGAGTGAACCAGTCCACCCGACAGTAGTGCGTCGACCCGTTGTCCGCCGCCAGCAGCGCTTCCCCAAAATCCTCGAAGGCCGGGTGCGCCGGGCAATGGTGGTTCGCAACCTGGCTCTGCAGGACCCGCGCCGACCGCGCCCCGGTGTAGAACAGGAATTGCTCGATTTGATGGCAGCCCAGATCCACCAGAATCCCCCCGTACTTGCCAGGGTCCCAAAACCACGCCGGCCGGGACGCCGCGTTCAACCGATGCGGCCCCAGGCCCATCACTTGGACAACCCGCCCAATCGCCCCCTCCTCGACCAGCGTGCCCGCAAACACCGCCGCCTCCGAGTGCAACCGCTCCGAGTAATACACCGCGAAGAACCGCCCCGTCGCCGCCGTCTGCCGCCGCGCCGCTTCGAGTTGCGCCGGGGTCGTCATCGGCGGCTTGTCCGCAAAGTAGTCCTTCCCGTGAGCCAACACCCGCAGACCCAGCGGTGTCCGTTCGCACGGCACCGGCGCGCCCGCCACCAACCGGACTGCCGGATCCTCGAGCACCTCGGCCTCGCACCGGGCCACACGCACCGACGGGTAGACCCGGACGAAGTCGGCAGCCTTCGCCGGATCCGGATCATAGACCCAGGCCAATTCCGCGCCGGCTTCGATCAGCCCGTTGCACATCCCGTAAATGTGGCCGTGGTCCAATCCGATGGCCGCGATCCGGCATTCCCCGGGCCCGCACACCCGCACCACCTTGCCCTGGGGGGCGTACCGCATGCCGTCGCTCTTCTGCACCACGCTCATGGCTCAACGTCCGTAATTCCCCGCAAGCGAGATCTCGTTGCTGCCGAAATCCTGGATGCTGCGGGTCTTCTGATGAAACCGCCGGGCATGACGCAGGATCCCGTCGCGCGTGTAGAACGGCGCGCCCGCCTCGAGCGGCAGTCGCACCGAGTGCCCCGCGTGGGCTGATTGATAGATCGCGCTCACCAGCTCGACCGTCGCCCGCCCCTGGCGTCCATCCACCCATAAAGCCGCCGTCCCGGCGATCGCCTCCAGGAAGTTGCCGATCTGCCCCGGATGACCTTCCCGCGGCACATCCGGCAGGCCCCGGTAGAACTGCTCGAGCTGCCCCGCGAGCTCTGTGTCCAAATCCGGGAACCCGTTCTCACGCTGCCGGCAGGCGCGAACCTGCCAGGGCACCGCGACCTCGGCGCGTTCACCCTGGAACACCAATCGCTGGTCTTCGCCATGATGGACCAGCGACGCGGTCACAACCCCCGCAGCCCCGTCGGCATACTGCAGGATCGCCGTGGCGTAGTCCTCGACCTCCGAATTCGGGTGCGCGAGGTTGCGGGTCACGGCCAGGACCTCGACCGGTGGGCCCAGGAACCAGAGGAACAGGTCCAGATGATGCACCGCGTGGTTCATCACGCAGCCCCCGCCCTCCTTCTCCCAAGTGCCCCGCCACCAGAGGTCGTAGTAGCGATCCCCGCGCCACCAAAAGGAATCCACCCGCGCACTCAGGATCCGCCCCGCCAACCCCGACTCGAGCACCCGCTTCAGCTTCAGCATCGGAGTCTTGAAGCGATTCTGCGCCACCACCGACAACACCCGGCCCGAGGCCGCCGCCGCCGCCAGCATCGCGTCGCATTCCTCAAGACACGACGCCATCGGTTTTTCGACCAAAACATGCTTGCCCGCCCGCAGCAACTCGACCGCTGCCGACGCATGCGCGAACGGCGGGAGACAGACCGACGCCGCGTCGAAATCCGCCTGCGCGATCAGTTCCCCGACCTCGGCATGGACCGCGACGTCCAAGCCATGCCGGGCCGCTTTCGCCGCGGCCTTCTCCCGCTGCAAATCAACCAGGGCCACCACCCGACACTGGTCCGGGTGCTGCCGGTAGGCATCGATGTGCGCGTCACAAATCGCTCCCGCTCCGACAATGGCAATGCGCGTCATGGTGTGGCTTCGCTTTCAACGCTCCGAGCCAGCGCCGCGATGTTGTCGCCCGGAGTGCCGGGCGAGACCCCGCCGCCAGCCGACAACAGCAATCCCTTCCGCGTCCCGTGGGCCGCAACGCACGCCCGGCCCCGCGCCGTGACCTCGACCGGCGTCCCCTCGGCCAGTACCTCGAGCGGCGGCACGTTGCCCATCAGGCAGAGATCCGGCCCCGTCATCGCCCGCACCGTGTCGATCGACCGCAAGTGCGTGAAGTTGAAGATGTCCGCCCCCAGCGCCCGCACATAGGGATACGACACCGGGTTGTCGGTGTCATTGTGAAACACCCGAAGCGCCCCCGGAAAGGCATCGAACACTTCCTTCAAATACGGATGCGCGAACTCGAGATAGTCCTTGGGCGACAGGAACCCGGCCAGGTCATCCAACACCAAAATGCCCTCGACACCCTCAAGCGCCGCCGCCTGCGCCTCGAGCCACGTCCTCACCAGCGTCGTCGTCACCCGCAACAGCCGATGCGTGTCCCCCGGGTTCAGCCGCAGGCCCACCAGAAACTCGGTCACCCCCAGCAGATGCGACGCCACCGTCAGCGGACCGCGCGCCGCCACCATCTTGATCGCGTGACCCGCCTCGGTCACCCGGGGCTCGAGCCGGCGATAGTAGTTCAAAATAACCGGCAGAAACCCGTCCGCCGCCGGGTTCGGCGGCTCGATGCCCTCGACCGCGCCCAGCCCGCCCCGGAACGGATGCGCCGAGGGCGGTCGATCCGAATGAAAACTCACCCGACACCCGAACGCGCTCGGCTCCGCCGTCATGCCGAACTCGACCCAAAACCCGGGAAGAAACAGCACCTCCGGAAACCGTTGGATCACTTCCAGGTTCGACCGCAACCAAACCTCGGGGTCCGTCAGATAGTCCAGCGTCGACAAGCCCAGGTATCCCGGGATCCACGGGCTGTCGACGATCAGCGCCACCGGGGTCGTCCCAGGGTCTTCCCCCCGCGCGCACCGGCGCAGCAACTCCCACTGCCTCGGTGTCATAGAGTCGCCGGCAGATCGTACCCCTTGCGCCGTGGACGATCCAGGTACCGGCATGCGTCCGGATCGTCCGGAAAGGTCTCGCGCGCCGGATCCCACCGCAACCGCCGGCCCGCCCACCGCGCGATGTTCCCCAAGTGACAGACCGTCGCCGAACGATGCCCAATCTCGACGTCGGCCACCGGCTTGCCCCGCGTGCGGATGCAGGTCAGCCAGTCCTTCATGTGATCCTCGTTCATCCCCTTCGGCCGGTTGCGCAGCGCTTCCTCCATGTATTCCTCCGGATCCGACTCGAAGACGCCCCGGTCGATCCGGACTGTCCCCTTCTCCCCGTGGAACACCGCGCCGCCTTCGGGACCGTCCCCAAGCTCCATCACAATGTCGCCTTCGTAACGGAAAAACACCTTCGGCACCGAGCATTGCCTGTCCCCCCGGGCTTTGGGTTCCGGTTGCTCGTACGTGGGCGGATCAAACCGCGGGCCCTCGACCCAGACTTCAATCGGTCCGCTCGCATCCATCCCGAGCGCCCATTGAACCTGGTCGAACCCGTGCGACCCCCACCCCGTCATTTCACCCCCCGAGAACGACCTGAAAGAGAGCCAACCCGGATTGGCGCGCGGCAGGAACAAGTCCCGGTTGTAGGGCACCGGCTCGACAGGACCGCACCACATGTCCCAGTCGAGATCGCTCGGAACCGGTTGGGCCGGCAACCGCCCCTCCCACGGCGTGGGGTAGTTGTGCGCAACCACCCGCGTGATCCGCCCCAGCTTGCCGCTCCGAATAAACTCGCATCCAACCCAGTTGCGAACCATCGACCGCTGCTGGCTCCCCACCTGGAATACGCGCCCGTACTTCCGCGCCGCCTGCACGATCAGCCGCCCCTCGCGTATCGTCCAGGACAACGGTTTCTCGGCGTACACATCCTTGCCAGCCTGGCACGAGTGAATGCAGATCGGCCCCCGCCATTGCTCAGGCGTTGCCGTGATGACCGCATCCACGTCCTTGCGTTCCAATAACCGCCGGTAGTCCTGCAACGCCTCCCCGCCGTGCTTCGCCGTCGCCCCCCGGGCACGACTCAAATCCACATCCGCCACCGCAACCAACCGCGCCTCGGGTCGCCGCAGCAACCCCTGCAATAACCCCCCCGCCTGTCGGCCCATGCCGATGAAAGCCACGCCAATCCGGTCGTTCGCGCCCACCGTCCCTTCCCCCCCAAAAACGCCGCCGGGCAAAAGCAATGGAAAGGCCGCCGCGCCGCCCGCCCACCCCGCCGATCGGGTCAGAAACCGGCGCCGATTCATTCCCACGCCCGCCTTCGAGTTGTTCATTGGCCGTGTCATAAGTCCTCTTGGATGTCCTCTCCAGTATCCGCAAGCCGGCACGTCTGTCGAGGATGGAAACCAGGCCGTGAGGCCGTGAACGAGAAGCATGCCTCGGGGTTGACCATGGTCCGTTGCCTGCACGGTAGGGGACGACGGGATGAACGGGATCAACGGGATGCCAGAAGGGCAACTGTGAACCTGTCCCCCTATCGTCCCCGTCCATCGTGTCCATCCTGTTCATCCCGTCTAAAGCGCGAGGAGATGACCGAGGAGCATGGACTTGCTCGAGCCGCAGCGGGCAGGGTACGTTGCAACCGATGAATGTCTTGGTCACCGGAGGCGCCGGCTACATCGGTTCGATCTGCGTCGAACAACTGCTCGAAGCGGGCCACGCGGTCACCGTGCTCGATAACCTCAGCGAGGGCCATCGCTCAGCGGTCGACCCCCGCGCTCGCTTTGTCGAGGGATGCCTCAGCAACGGACCCCTCCTCGCCCGCACGCTGCGTGAGACCGCCGCGGAGGCCGTCCTGCACTTTGCAGCCCATGCGCTGGTGGGCGAATCGATGCAAAACCCGGCCAAGTACTTCCGGAACAACGTCGCCTGGGGCCAGAACCTCCTCGACGCCGCCGTCGAGACCGGCGTCCGGAAATTCGTCTTCAGCTCGACGTGCGCCACCTACGGCCCGCCGGAGCGGCTCCCCATGACCGAGGATCTGCCCCAGCGCCCCATCAACCCCTACGGCGAATCCAAGCTGATGTTCGAGCGGCTGCTCGAGTGGTATCAGCGAATCTACCGACTCGAGTTCGTGGCCTTTCGGTACTTCAACGCCGCAGGCGCCTCGGCCCGCTACGGCGAACACCATCGCACCGAAACGCATCTCATCCCCAATGTGCTCAAGGTCGCCCTCGGCCAATCCCCGCAGGCCGAAATCTACGGCACTGATTACCCCACCCCGGATGGCACCTGCATCCGCGATTACATCCACATCGTCGACCTCGCCGACGCCCATATCCGGGCCCTCGAACCGGGGCGCCAGGGCTTCTACAACCTCGGCAACGGCGAAGGCTACTCGGTCCGTCAAGTCATCGACGCCTGCGCCCGTCTCTCCGGCCGGACCATCCCTTGCGCAGAAAAACCACGCCGACCCGGTGACCCGCCCCGGCTCGTGGCCTGCGCCGACAAAGCCCGCCGCGACCTCGGATGGCGCCCCCGCTACCCCAAGCTCGACGATATCGTCGCCAGCGCCTGGGCCTGGCACCAAAACCACCCTTCAGGGTACCCAGGGCCATGAGCGCCTGGATCCCCGCCGAATTGACCGAGCTCCTCGCCGGAACGCCGGCCCTCAGGCGGGCTTACCTCGTCGGCGGTTGCGTCCGGGACGCCCTGCTCGGCCTTCCGGTCAACGACTTCGACGTCGAGGTCTTCGGGCTCTCCTACGAGCAACTCGCTCATGCCCTGCGCCCCTGGGGCCATGCCGAACTCGTCGGCCGCGCCTTCGGCGTCCTCAAATTCCGCACCCGGCGCGGACTGCAAGTCGACTTCAGCATCCCGCGACGCGACGCCAAGGTCGCCCCCGGGCACAAGGGTTTCGCCGTCGAACTGAATCCCGAGATCTCCCTGGCCGAGGCCGCCGCCCGCCGCGATTTCACCCTCAATGCCCTCCTCTACGACCCGCGCCAGGATCAAATCCTCGACTTCCACGGCGGCGCCGCCGATCTCGAAAGGCGCGTGCTGCGCCATACGAGCCCCGCCTTCAGCGAGGACCCCCTGCGCGTGCTCCGAGGGATGCAGTTCATCGCCCGCTTCGACCTCCGCCCCGCGCTCGAGACCGTGACGCTCTGCCGCCAAATCGTCGACGCCTATGGCGAGCTGGCGATCGAGCGCGTCCGCGACGAATGGCTCAAATGGGCCGCTCATAGCCGCGTCCCGTCGGCAGGATTGCGGTTCCTCGCCGATACCGGCTGGCTCCGCCATTTCCCCGAGATCCAGGCTCTGATCGGCACCCCGCAGGATCCCGAGTGGCACCCCGAAGGCGATGTCTTCACCCACACCGGCCACTGCCTGGATGCCCTCGCCCAACAACCCGAGTGGCTCGAAGCCGACCCGGACTCGAGAATCGTCTACACCCTGGCCGTTCTCGCCCACGACTTCGCCAAGCCCGCCACCACCCGCGTCGCCCTCAAGGACGGCCGGGAACGCATCGTCTCCCCAGGCCACGAGGAAGCTGGCGGCCCCCTCGCCGACTCCTTCCTCGATCGCATCCACGCGCCTCTCGCCCTCCGACGCCGCATCCTGCCCCTCGTGACCCATCATCTCGCGCATCTGCAGCCGCCTTCGAGCCGGTCCGTCCGCCGACTCGCCCGGCGGCTCGAGCCCGAGACCATCCGCAGCCTCTGCCTCGTCATCCGCGCCGACCAGTTCGGCCGCCCCCCCAAGCCCCGGGTGCCCAGCGAGGCGCTCCTCGCGCTCGAGGCCAAGGCCGACGAACTGCAGCTCGCCGCCTCCGCCCCGCGCCCAATCCTCAAGGGACGCCACCTGATCGGACTGGGAATGGCGCCCGGCCCCGACATCGGCTTGATCACCGAGGCCGCCTTCGACGCGCAACTCGATGGCGCGTTCGCAGACCTCGACGGTGCGCTGGCCTGGCTGCTCGAGCAACCGTCGCTTCCCCTCCCCACAGAGGCCCGACTCATGCTCGCCCGCCGCGGCTCGCAACCGCGCTGACCCCCCAATCGGCGATCCGCCCCGAATCGGCACGGAATTCCCCCTTCACCTGCTGCGGCCCCCGCCCGCGGCTACAGACTGGTCCCCGCGAAAGCGGAGGAGAGGAGAACCCTGGGTCACTGGCTCAGCCCGTAGAAGGCATTGTCCACGCCAGGATAGATGGTGACCCGCTTCAGTCCACCCGAAACCACCGGGGCCGTGCCCACCGGCGTCCACACCGCGCCCGGACCGATCTCCGGCGAGGAAAGCAACTGGCCTGAATAGCTGTCCGGCCAGCTAACGACGACGGTTCCGGGTGCGCTCGCCTCGATGCCCAGCGTGGGGGGATCGGTGGAAACCGGCACCAAGACGGCGCCAATGGTGTGGTTGGCCCTCACGTCGGTGAATGTCCAAGAGCTCGTCGCGCCGCGCGCAAGGCCGTCCACGATCACGTCCGCCACCGCGTAGCCGGACGCCGCCGTGATCGTGAACGTCTGCGTGCCGCCGGGATGGACCAGGACTGTCCCCATCGGATTGATCGAGCCGCCCGCGCTCGCGCTGGCGGTGATGGCGTGGTCCGAGGCAATGAACTTCGCGGTCAAATCCGCCTCGAGCTGCCGCCGGTCCATGTCAGAGAGCGCATTGGTGTAGACGAACACGTCGCCGATATAGCCGTTGAAGGCGCTCCAGCCATCGGGGTTGTTGCGGCCAATGTTCACGTAACGCTTGAAAACCTCCGTGCCGGTGGGCGTCATCGCCGTCGAGAAGTTGCCGCTCGCGCCGCCGGTCAGCGCCGAAACGCCGTTGATGTAGCCGATGAAGGCGCCGTTGGTCTGAACCACCAGGCTCAATATCACCGGCGTGTTGTTCGGGATCGCCGTGCCGTACAGGCCCCAGTTGCCGTTGCGGGCGACCATGACGCGGCCATCTGAATGGCTCACCGCCAGCGCCAGCCGGTCGTAGAGGATGTCCACGATCTCGCCGCGAGGCTCGCCGCCAGGCGAGCAATAGACCGGCTTGACCGCCGCGACCATCGTGACTCCGCGACAGGGAATGCTCGGCGCCGGGTTCGCGGAATAGTCGGCCACGCGGAAGCCGTCGTTCGAGGTCATGCGATCGTTCTGCACCCACGTGACGCCGTTGAACACAGCCACGGTCGGGCTGTCCATCGGCGCGAAGCTCTGCCCCGACGGCACGTAGCTGGACCAGTGGCCCGCCGGTTGGCCCGCCGCCGGCAGCGAATCGGTGATCGCGGAGAAATAGAGCGCGCTGGTCCGGGGGATGTTCCGGGCGCTGCTCTTCAGCGAGAAGTTGATGCTCCCCAAATCCACGCCGGCCACGCTCAGCATCAGGTCCGACGACGTGTAGAAACCCGATGCGCCCGCGGCGACATGCCAGGTTCCATCCTGCACCGACTGCGCATACGTGCCATCGGCGGCCGCGGTGGCCGTGAAAACCGGGCTTCCCGAGGCGCCGGGACTTCGGGAGAAATGGACCGAGGCGCCGGCCACCGGCGCGCCATCACTGCGCCGCGTGACAACGCCTCGAATCACGGCGTTGGACACCAGGCCGAAGTCGATGTGCGCCAGATTGCCGTTGCTGACGGTCAGCCAGCGGTCCGCGGAGGTGTTATACGCGCTCGCGGCGGCAGCGAGATACCAGGAGCCTGCCGTCACGCCGCGGCTGTAGGCGCCCGTGGCGTCCGTCACGGCGCTGAGGATCGAGTGGCTCGCGGCTCCCGGCACGTCGGCGAAGTATACCGTCGCGCCCGCGATGCCGGCGCCGGCGGAGTTCGTGACGCGGCCCGAGATGCTGTGGAGCGGCGGATCGCCCGTGGCGGTCACGGTGGCGAAGGTGACCACCCGCACGCCGCTGAAGGTGTCGAGGTGCCCTTGGACCCGCACGTTCTTCAACGCAAGCGCGGCATCGGTGACCTCGTTCGACGTGCCGGGCCGGACCTTGATGCTCAGGCCGGTGGCGAGGTCCTTCACGTCGTAGTGCTTGCCGTTCACCTTCATCACCGTGGCCGGGAAGCTCACAAGGTAATCGTCCGGATGGGTCAGCGCCTGGCTGAGGGTCGAGGTGTGATACCCGGTCGTTGGGGTGATCTTCGCGGCGTAAGCAGTGGAGTAGCCCGATGTGTTCTTCTGGGCGGACGTGTCCCGGACGCGGTAGTGATAGACGTAGGTGCCGTCCGGCAGGACGGGCGTGAGGTAGGTCCGGCCGGACTGCCAGGCGCTGCTCGGGCCGCCGCCGCTGACGCAGACGAACTGGTATTCGACGCCGGAGGCGTCGGTCGGCGCCATGGCCGTCATGGACACCTTGTTGTCAATCGTGGCGTAAGGCAGCATCTCCCAGTGGGCCATGGCCATCGGAAGCTCCGGCGGCGCGTCGTCCCGGGCCACCGCGCTGGCGGTTGCGGAGACGCTGCTCACCTGGCCCCAGCCGTCCCGCATCGTGACCGTGTAGGCATGCGTCGTGCCTGCGGTCAGGCCGGCGTGGGTCCAGTTGGGCGAGGATTGCCAACCGCTGCTGGCAGCGCTCGGGCTCGTGCGATCGAACCTGTATTCGACCTTGCCGGTGAGGGGTGCCGGTCTCGCCGCTGTCATCCTGATCCGGCCGTTCGCGATGCCGACGGGGCCGTAGCTGAATGCGGCGGCGGGCAGCGGCGTGATCTGGCAGGTCACGGACGCGGGCGCGCTCGCGTCGGTGGTGTTGCCGTTGCGGTCGCGCATCCGCACGGTGTAGGTCAGCGCGACGCCGGGAGTCACGCCGACATCGTGGTACTTGTTGAACGACACCCAGCCGGAGTCGTGGCCGCCTCCGGAGGTGCACGCGAAGTAGTACTCCACCCACCCGCTCGCGTCGGTGCCGGGCGTGGCGCTCATGGTGACGGCGTTGTCGCTGATCGCCCGCGGCGCCACGAGCCAGGTCGCGGCGTTCGGCGCCGGTGCCGCGGTGTCCGCAGGGATCGTCACGGGCGCGGGCGCGGCGGCGGAGCAAACCGCGGCCACCTCGGCGGCGCTCAGGGCCTTCATGGAGACGCGGAAGTCGTCGAGGTAACCCTGGAAGAACGCGCCGGCATTGCCGCGGCCCAGGTAGTTGGCGTTCTCCATGAGCGGCGCGTTCAGCGAATCCGGAAAGAGTGTCATCGCGGGGTCGCTGGCGACGGCGGCGCCGTTGACGTAAAGCGTGCAGGCCGCGCCGGAGAAGACCACCGCGAGGTGCGTCCACACGCCGGGCGAAAGCGCGCCACCCTCGAGCGCCTGCGTGGTCGTGCCGTCGCTGATGACGAAGCGCAGTCCGCTGGTGCCGGCGTCGTTCGGCGTGAGATACATCACCTTGCTCGCGCCGTCGCCCAGGGACCAGACCCGCTGGTCGGGCGCGCCGCCGGTCCATTTGATCCAGACCGCGTAGGTCGAATCGCGGAAGTCATTCACGCTGGGGTGCAGCTCGACGTACTGGTTGGAGCCGTTCAGCGGCAGAACCAGCCCGCCGCGCGTCGGCGCGTTGGTGTCCTTCGCGACGCGGCACTCGTTCATCAGGAAACCGTGGTTGATGCCGAGCTGGTCCATCGCGAAGACCGCGTTCTCCTTCTCGAACGTGTGTTGAGCGTAGAGGTACCCGTTGTGGGGAAGCGCACTGAACCGCGCCACGTCCTGGCCCCAGCTCCAGCCCAAATGAACGCCGGCGGCAGCCGGCGTGGTGCCGTTGCCGTTGGCGGAATCGCCTTCCATGATCAGGCAGCCGTTGAACGTCGAGGGGTCGTACACGTAGCTGGTCCCCTTGATGACGGCGTTCCCATAGACCTTCGTGTGCGTCGCGGCGCTGCCGTCGCCACAGTTGGCGTGCTCGATGACCCGCGCGTTCTCGAACACCTCCGCGTAGCCAAAGACGTGGCCCCAGTCGCGCACCTTGGCGTTGCCATAGACCTTGGCGTTGCCCTCGACCAGCGCGTGGCCGGAGATGATGGCGTTGGTGACGCGGGCGTTGTCCTTGACCACGGCGTAATCCTCGATGCGCGCGGTGCCACGGACCTGGGCCGTGCCAAGCACTTGGGCGTTCGGCCCGAGATAGGCCGCAGCGTCCACCACCGCCGTGTTCGCCTTCCAGCCGCCGCCATGGGCGTGCTGCGTCATCCCCGTGCGCCTTTGTGGCGGGTAGATGACGTTCTTCGGCGTCGCGCCGATGAAGGACGCGGCGTAGGGAAACTGGAGCCCGGCATCCGTCAGGTAGGCGCGCCAGGCCGGGTCCGCAATCTTCATGGGCTTCGGCGTTGCGATCACCACGAGATAGCACTGGCTCTGCTCGGCAGAGAGCGTGATCGCCTGGGTGCCGATGCTCCAGAGTGTGGAATAGCTCGCTTCCCCGGCGTTGTTCACCGCGACAAGGCAGGCGCGCCAGTCGGACTGCCGGACCGGATCGCATTGCGGCTGGAAGTTGCAGAGGACCGTGGTGTTCGGCGCGACCTCGAGCGGGATGACGTTGAATCCGAATTCCATCGGCAGGTGGGCGCGGGCGGGACGATACCAGCCGTTCGAGCCGGGCACCTTGACCATCGGCGTGCGGCAGCGCTGGTAGAAGTTCCAGTCACTGCCATCGTCGGCGCGGTTCGCGGTGGCGAGCCAGCGTTGCCGCTCGAAATCCCAAGTGACCAGCTTCTTCGCCATGTCGCCCCAGAGGTCCTTCACCGCGCCCGCCTTGTCCGCGGAACCGGACGTGTCGCAGCGGATCATGCGGTCCACGATGTACTCGCTGACGCGCTGGCTCGCGTTGGCGTTGGTCCAGACGTTGTTCACCCAGGCCGCGCCGTAGCGGGCGTCCTCGCGCGCCGCTTCCCAGATCATGAACGCGTCGTAGTAGTCGCGCCCGTGCGCGGGGTAATACATGCCGTTGTAGATGTAGGCGCCGGCCTGCGGGTAGGTGTTGAGGAACTGCAGCTGCATCCAGTTGGCCGTGCACTCCCACCACGCGCCGGAACTGTCGGAGCCGTTGAAGCCCGCGCACGTGCCCTCCCAGACGTGGCCGAACTCGTGCGGCGTGGCGCCGGACGGCGGATCGAACCGGCAGTAGCCCGGATTCGCCATGGCGTAGAAGAAGCCGTTGCCGTCCATGCTCGAGTACGCGCCGCCCCCACCCCCATCGTTCCAGGTCATCAGAAAGTTGAAGTTGGCGCGGTACTTGTTGCCGTCGGGCGCGGTGGCCGACTCATTGATGTCGTGCAGGCCCATCTCGACAACCCAGCGGTGCCACATCTGCTCGTACATCTGCAGGTTGCCCTGCGCGAGTTGCTCGGTCATCGGCGTCCCCACGTCGCGGTTGAAGTGCCCGAAGCAGAGGCGGAAGTGGTCGGAACGCCGGGTCTCGGTGTTCGGGTCTTGGTTTGAATACTGGGTCTGGTTGTCGAGGTGGGGCTGTCCCCAGCACCAGGGCGCCAGGGTGAGCGACACCCAAAGCACGGCCAGCGAGGCGCGCCTCAGACCCAGCCCCGGGATCCGTTCCTGGCTATGTGAACGATGCTTCATAGATCTGCAACCTGTCGAAACCCGGCAGCGACCACGCCCGCTCGAACGGCGCAAAACCAGAATCGGGAGCCGAGACACCCTCCCCTCCGTCCGCGGCGGTGGTCCTTTCCGCCTCTGCGAGCAGGCCCGGCGCCTGCGGGTCCAAGTAGAGGCCACGTTGGGGGCGCTTGCAATCCCTTCTTGGTGCACGAGGGGTGCACGACACGAAGCCTTCCCCAAGCGTCCGCCATCCTCTATACTCGACCCGTGTTCGGACATCGCCTCCGCCCAGACCGCCGCGTCCTGACCGACCTCGGTCGGTCGCTCGGCCTCGCCCTCGGCCTGGCGCTCCTCTGCGCAGCCGGCAATCCAGCCGAGACTCCCGTGACTCCCAGCCAGCCCCCTGAAACACCAAGTGCTCCCCGCCCCCGCGTCGTCACGGTCACCCTCAACGGCCACCCGACCCTGCCCGCCCCGGGCTCGACCGCAGGCGTCTGGTTCTACTCGGATCCGAAAGGCGGCTGCCAGTTGCTCCTCACCGGCCATGCCACCGTGCTGGACTCCTGGCGAATCACCGCCTCGCTCGACCCGGGAGACACGATCCGCCTCACGTTGCTCGATGAGGCCTCTTCTTCGACCCAGCTCGGTTTTCACGCCGAGACCTTGAGTTCGACACCCCTCTCGTGTCGAACCGAGACCAACACCCTCGTCCTCGAAGCCCCCTCCGAGGCTGCGGCCGCCCGCCTCACCCGCCTCACCGCAGGCGGCCAACCCGTTATCCTTGCCCCCCAAAGGCGCCCGTACTCGACCGCCCCAGTCCTCCCCTCGCCCGATCCGCGCCCGGCGATCGCCGAGGCCCTCGTCGATTGGGACTGGCGGATGCAGGATGGCATCGGCACGCCCCGCGAACCCCGCACGTACCGCGCCGCCATCGATCGACTCCTGCCGCGCCTCGACACGCTCGTGGAGGAGCGCCGCCGTCTGAACACGCTGAAACCGGAGGATGCTGCCGCCTGGCAAACGCTGCGCGCCGTCCCCCTCGACGCCGCCCAGGATGACCGCCTCGAAGTCCACTGGCTCGCCCTCCATCAGCTCCGTCGCCGCATCCTGCTCGGCGACCCACGCTTCCACGGCCAACCCCTCCTCTTTGTCAAACACGTCCCGTCCGTGATGAGCCACCAACTCACCCAGGTCTATGGCTACTGCGCCCGACCCGGAGGTGGCCTGTTCGAATTGCCCGAGCCCGGCGTCAGCATGCGCACCCGTGAGCTCACGCCCCCGGGACTTCACCCCGGCAATTTCATGACGCCGGAGCTCTCCTACGATGCAGCCAAAGTCTTCTTCGCCTATTGCCCGGTCACAGAAGCCCCCGGAGCCTGGGACTTCAACGAGCGGACTCGACACCTGCGATACCACCTGTACGAGCTCGACCTCGCCTCGGGAACCGCCCGCGCCCTGACCCGCGGCGACACCGACAACTTCTCCCCCGTCCAACTGCCGTCAGGCCGGATCCTGTTCATCTCGACGCGGCGCGGCGGTTTTCACCGCTGCGGACGCGGCCCGTGCTTCGTCTACACCCTGGCTCGGATGGAGGCGGACGGCAGCAACCCGGACAGCATCTCGTTCCATGAGACCCACGAGTGGGATCCCGCCCTGATGAACGACGGCCGTGTGGTCTACACGCGCTGGGATTACGTGGACCGCAATGCGGTTCACTACGAGCATCTGTGGTCCGCCCGCCCCGATGGCAGCAATGTCCGCATCGTCTTCGGCAATCATACCTGGAACCCCACCGGCCTCTGGGAAGCTCGCCCCATCCCCGGCAGCGACCGGCTCATGGCCATCGCCGGCCCCCACCACGGCATGAGCGCAGGGTCCGTCGTCCTCGTCGACACCTCCCAGGCCCGCGACGGCTCAACCCCCATCACCCGTCTCACCCCCGATGTCCGCTTCCCGGAGTCCGAATCACCCCTGGCCTTCGGCCCCGAACCGGCGGCTGCCGATTTCGACGCCCCCGTCAAACACTTCTGGCAAAACCCACTCGCCGAGCCCGGCACGGAACGGCCAGCCGGCGAGGAGGAACGACGCTGGCCCGGCCATTGCTACAAGTCACCCTGGCCGCTCGCGGAGACGTTGTTCGTCGTCTCGTATGGCTTTGACCAGCTGCGGGGCGAGCCCGGACCCAACATCCCCAACCTGTTCGGCCTCTACCTCGCAGACGCCTCGGGCAACAAGGAGCTGATCTATCGCGATCCCGCCATTTCAAGCCTCTGGGCCCGGCCTTTCGCTCCTCGAACGCCGCCCCCCGAGCTGACCTCGCTCGCCGCCGATTCCACCGCCACGACGGGCACTTTCTTCTTGAGCGACGTGACCGAAAGCTGGCCGCGCCTCCCGGAAGAGATCCCCGTCACCCACCTGCGCATCATCCAGGTCCTGCTCAAAACCACCCCCAACGCCGACTCCCCGCGCGTCGGGGCCGCCTTCGCCGCCCCCGGCAAACAGGTGCTGGGCACGGTCCCCGTCGAACCAGACGGCTCGGCCTTCTTCGAGGCCCCCGCCCGCACCCCCATGTTGTTCCAGGCGCTCGATGCCCGCGGACGCGCCGTCCAAACCATGCGCAGCCTCGTCTACCTCCAGCCCGGCGAGCGCGAAAGCTGCGTCGGTTGCCATGAACATCGGATGAAAAGCGAGCCCGCCCGCACCCCCGCGCTCGCGCTGCAACGCCCGCCCTCGACGATCCGACCCGGACCCGAGGGCTCGAAACCCTTCAGTTACCCGCGCCTCGTCCAGCCGGTGCTCGATCGCCATTGCGTCGGATGTCATGACGGCCGTCAACCCGGCCGTCCCGTGCTCACTGGCGAGCCCGAAGGCGGCTTCACCAGGTCCTACAACGCGCTCGTCGCCCGCGTCTCGTTCTCCGCCTGGAACCGCCCCCAAAACAACTTCGAGCCCATCACCGAACCGCTCCGCTTCGGCGCTCTCGCCAGTCCCTTGTTGAAGACGCTCGAAACCGGCCCTTGTCACGTTCCCCTCACCCGGGAGGAAGAGGAGCGGCTCAACACCTGGATGGACGCCAACGCCCTTTTCTATGGGACCTTCGATGTGGCCGAACAGGCCAGGCAACTGGCAGGCGAGGCAATCCCCGGGCCCCAGGAATAGAGTCCTCGACTAGGTCTGAGGCGGCGCTTCGCCAGCGTTCACCGCGCCCCGGCACGCTGCAGCGGATCCCAGTAGCGCGAGTTCACCAGCCCGAGCGCATCCCCGAACGCGGGGTCCTTCGAGGGATTGATCTGCGTGCCCTTGCGCGCTTCCGCATGGCCGTCGCTGAAGCCCGCCACCCCCGTGCCGCGATGCCGGTTCGGGTCCACCCCCTCGTACCCCTGGATCTGACTGTACGCCCGGACCGAGCCCATGTACGACCACGGCCACCAGCAGCTGCTGCTCCACATGCCGTCCGTCTTCGGCATCGAATCCGCCACCACAAAACAGTCCACCGGATTCACAATGCTCGACCGCTTGAACCACGGACGCGTGGTGTAGCTGACACCGCCCACGTTCATGCTCCCGTCCGGATACGGCCACAGCGATAGAAACCACGAGTTGATCCCGTACCCGACCTTGTGGCAGTCGAACTTCCATTGCCACAGCACCCCCGAGTCGATCCGCTTGCCCTTGAGCGACGGACAACGAAACAGATTCGATCGGCCTTCGCTGTACCCCACAATCGACGTCCCCCACCAGTTCGTCAGGGACGGTGCCTCGTCCGAGTTGTTCAGGCCCAGGTTCCGGTGCGCGGGAAAGACGTCGCGGTTTTCATCCGTGTAAAGCTGCATGAACAGGTTGATCTGCTTCAGGTTGTTCAGGCACGTGATCCGCTGACCTTTCGCCTTGGCCAGCGCCAGTGCCGGCAAGAGCATGCCCGCCAGAATCGCGATGATCGCAATGACCACCAGCAGTTCAATCAGGGTGAACCCGTCAGCCCGCCGCGAGCGCGCCGGTTTCATGCCCCATTCATCGCCCATTCACCGCGAGGATGCAACCCAGGAAATGCACCGGCGTCCTCCCCCGACAAGGTGCGCCTCGCCAGCGATTGCCGGTCGATCTTGGCCGTCGAGGGTGCGCAGGGTGTCGGCTCCGGGTGCCCCGCAACCGGTTCCTCCCGTTTGACCCTGATCCGCGGCGGGGACGATACGATGGCAAATCACGGTCGGCCCTCCAGCGTTGGCTCCGTCTGGAGCCACATTCTCCCCCCCCCCCGGCCAAGGGTCGTACGTCAAACCCCCTCAGTGCCCCCGAGCATCCTGCTCGTTCTGTCAGCGGCTTTCAAAGCGCCCGGCCCATGTAAATCACGTCAGGCTCGGGTTCGCCCCGCCGGAGCAACTCGATGAACCCCAGCTTCTGATAGAACCGGTATGCGCGATCGTTCACGAGGCTCAGACCAAGATGCACCCCCGGAGCCCCCCGGCGCCGCAATTCCGCCATCAGGTGGTTCATCATTCGGACCCCATTCCCCTGCCCCTGGGCGCGAGCCATGAGATCAATGTGCGCATGGGCCGGATACTGGACTCGAAACGACTCCGGATAACACACCCGATAATGGTGGTATTCGTAATACAACTGCTGCGTGGGGCTCCATTGCGCCCGATCTCCGCGCGGTTCCGGGTGCCGCGCCTGCAAGTCCGGCAGCCACTCATTCACGAAGCGCTGATAAAACTCCGCCGAATCGAGCGCCCCCAGGACGTAGCCGCAGACCCCCTCGGCATCCTCGAGCACAAACGCCAGCTCCGGCTCGAACTCCAGGTACGGACCGACGTACAAATGGCCGAGCGCCATCGGATCATCCCGATACAAATGCGTGCCGTCGCGGCCCGAATCCCCGGTCTCGAGACAAACCCGATAGGCGGCGTCGCGATCCTCGGGACGACAGCGTCGGAGACCATACGCTTCAGGGTTCATGGCAGCTCGATATCGTCCATGGGTAGCATCCGCTCCATCCGCGAGACGAACAACCCGCGGCGCAGTTCGGGGCGAAAGTCGGGAGGCCCATACCGCGCCCCGGGTTCCGGATGCTGCCGGCGCCACGCCATCCAGCCCAAAAGCCGCAGCGCGGTTTCCTTCAGTTCCCAGGCCTGCGCGTACAGAGCGTGGAGCAACTCGCGGTCCTCGAGCTCCGTCAGCCGATCGTAGAAAGCGATCATCCGGCGGCTGACCGCCTCGAATCGCGCAGCCGCGGCACCCCATTGCTCCGGGCGCGTCCTTAGAAGATGCTGGAAATCGCTCAAGTACGCTGCCGCCTGCGGACCCAACTCCATCGGCAGATAGAGGCAATCTCCGAACAGCAGCAGGTCCTCCATTTCGATCCGGATGCGGCCTTTCGTGCCGAACGCCGGCAGCCAGGCGCCCACGGCCCCCACGTAGGCTTCTCGCGGACAATACGGCCCCTCCCCGTGCACGTACTCCCCCAGGGTCCGCACCGCCACAAAGTTCGCCTCGAATGCGCAGTTCGGATTCAGCAACACACCGCCGATGGCCTCCCGCAACTCCCGAGGCCGACCCGAGTACGGCCCCAAGTGAAGCCGCTGCGCATCGTAATCGTTCGCGTGCAGGTTGTCCCAGAGCACCGGCGTCCGCCGGACTACCGCTCCCAGCTCGTGGATCGAGTCCATGGAAATCTCCCCGGCAATGATGTCCGGCCCGGTCCAGAGGAGTTCAATCCCGGGATCGAGCCGTTCGCCGATCTCCCGCAGGTAAGCACAGGACCCAACGTCGCCACCCGCCATCTGACCGCAATAGACGGTGGGACAAAACAGCAGCCGGCCCGGTTCGCCCTCGGCCTTCCGGAGATTCCAGACCCGATTGGTGATGGCCGCCTGCGCCAGCGCCGGAGTGCCGAACCTCGCGCGATCGGCCTCGGACAACGCCGCCGGAATGTCATCCCAGAGCAACGCAAAGTCGCAGCATCCAATCCCCCGAAGCTGATCCAGCTTCCTCTCGAGGGCGATCCAGTCGGTCTCCCGGGCGAATTCGACGTCCAAACCGGGCGCCAAGGCGTAGATGAAGCGAATCCCTGACGTTCTGCATGCGCAGACGAGGTTGCCGAGTGCGGCGGCTTCGGACTCGGTGTAGAGTTCCCGCCACAACGTTCGGTGCTTCAGATCATCCTTGGGCGCATAGAGATACGTGTTCAGTCCGGCATCCCGCAGCCACCCGAAAAGCCGGTGCCGCTCGACCAGAGCCCACGGTCGCCCGTAGAATCCCTCGACCACCCCCGCCAAAAACAAGCCGCTTGCCGGATCCATAAAGTCGGCACGGCGCTCTTATCCCGCCGACTGCCACGCCGCACACGATTCCGGTGTCTTTAGGCAAGAACCCGCGCAACGTCAACCTCCTGAATTCGGGTATTGACTTTCCTCATCCCGTGGGCAATCTTCCTATTGCTGATTTGATTCGGGTGGCGGCACGTTTCTTCAGCGGGGTTCCCCACCCCCACCTCCTTGGCGTCTGCTGCCCGAATCGTTCTATTCGCAAAATCCCCGTTGACGAGACCCCCTCCCATCTCCTATCTTCCCGTCCGTTTTGCGGGGGCGTAGCTCAATTGGTTTAGAGCGCTGCCCTGTCACGGCAGAGGTTACGGGTTCGAGCCCCGCCGCTCCCGCCATGCTCTTCCACCGTCGTGTCAACCGCTCATGAAGCGGGCCACGGCTTCCGCGCGCGAGCGGACGTGCAGCTTCTCGTAGATGTGCCGCACGTGCGTATTGACGGTGCCGGCGCTGATCCCGAGTTCGTCGGCAATCTCCTTGGATCGACAACCCTTCGCCAGCAAACGCAGGATGCCTTCCTCGCGCGGCGTGAGTTGCACGGCGGCGCCGCCTCCCGCGGGACGCGAGAGGAATGCGGTCACCACCTGGCGCGCGATGTGACTCGACATCGGCGCTCCCCCGCGATGCACTTCCGCCATCGCCTCGAGGATCTCCTCGGGCGGAACATGCTTCACCAGGTAGCCGGTCGCACCCGCCTTCAACGACTCGAACACCTGCTCGCTGTCCTCCTCGACCGTGAGCATGATGACCTGCGTCTTCGGCAGCACGCGGCGCAAGCGGGCGACACACTCAATCCCCGAAATGCCGGGCAGGTGGATGTCCATCAGCACCACGGCAGGATCCGCCTCGGGGATTCGTTGCAGCGCTTCCTCTCCGCTGGCGCAAGCCGCCACACAGGAGAACCCCGGGGCCCCGTCAATCAATAAGGCGAGATTCTCCCGCATGCTGCGGTCGTCTTCGACAATGCCGACACGGATGCTCATGGTCGCGGGAGGGGAACGCGCAGTTCGATCGTGGTCCCGCTCCCCGGCGCGGACCGGCAGATACAGCGCCCCCCAATTCTCTGCAGCCGCGCGTGCAGGTTCGCCAGCCCCTGGCCCGCCGCTGCGCGTTCCGTCGCGTTGAACCCCAAACCGTTGTCCGCCACCCTCACGATGAGTGCATCCGGCTCGACCGAGAGCCCCAGGACAAGCTCGCTGGCCTTGGCATGGCGGACAACATTCGCCAGCGCCTCGCGCACCCCGAGCGCCAGCTCGTGGCGCGTCTCCCCATCCAGAGGCAAGGACGGCATGGCCTCGGGGAACTCGATCCGACACCGGATCCCGTCCGCCTTCAGGAACTGGCCGGCTTGTTGTTCGAGGAAGCTGGCCAGGCTCGACACCGTGTCGCAGCGCGGATTGACCGCCCACACGACCTGCCGCATCCGCTCCGCCAGGGCCCGGATCCGGGCGGCGGCCGCCGTCAGGCCATCCGACCGGGCCAAACCGTCGCGCGCCTCGCGGCGCAAGACATCGAGCTCCAGTGCCACCCCCGTCAATGCGGTCCCCAGATCATCGTGCAGGTCGCGCGCAATCCGCGTGCGCTCTTCGGCGAGGGCCTCCTGATGCTCCGATTGGAGCAGACGCCGCTGCCAGCGCAATCGATAGGCCTGGACCAACGCGACCAATCCGATCGTCGCCGTGCCGATCACGATGAAGAATGGCCACGTCTGCCAGAAGAACGGATCAAGCACGAACGCAAACTCGGCCGGCGCAGTGCTCCAGACACCATGGTTGTTACAGGCCTCCACACGAAACGTGTAACGCCCCGGCCGCAGGTTCGTGTAGAACGCCACACGCCGGTTGTCCTCGTCAAAACGCCAGTCCCCATCATGCCCTTCGAGTCGGTACTTGAAACGCACGCGTTTCGGCGCCGCGAAGCTGTTCGCCGTGTAGTGGATCTCGATCACCCGCGCGCGGCCCGGGGGAAGTCGGGTCTGAAGACCGGCGAGCAGAGTCGACCGAGTGCCAGGACCGCCTCCGTCCGACTCGGACGGGGCACCGTCCCCGTAAACGACCACCTCGTCTGCCCTGACCTGCTCGATCACCACAGTCGGCGGCACCTCGTTGCGGCGGATGGTGCTCGGATCCACCACGGCCACACCACGGACGGTTGGAAACCAGATGCGCCCTGCCCGGTCCTTGCACCCGGCAGGCTGGTTGGCACCGCCATTGCACTGGCTGTTGAGCATGCCGTCCGCTTCGCCAAACGCGAGCACGAGCGCCCGGGCCTGGCGCCCCGCCGCCACGTCGTTGAGATCCCGCCGCGCAACCCGGTAAATGCCTTGCAGCCCGCTGAGCCACAAATGGCCGAAATCGTCCTCCTGGATGTTGTTGATCCTGTTCTCGACCAATCCCTGCCGGGTGGTGAAGGTGTAGAAGTCGCCTCTCGCCCTGGCACCCTCCCCTGCCAACGCGGAAGGGCCAGCCGGAGGGCCTGGTGAAGAGACACCCGGCGGCACGAACCGGTTCAGCCCGTTCCGGGTCCCAACCCAGAAGACGCCGTCGGCGTCTTCGTGAATGCACCAGGCCTGGTTGTTGTACTCCCCCAGCGAGGTCATGTAGGACGTGATCCGGCCATCGCGCAGACGGTTCAGTCCGCCTCCGTAAGTGCCAAACCACAAGTCACCCCGCCGGTCCTGGTGAATCACCCGCACATCGGGATGAGACAGCCGCTCCGGCAGCGGCCGCACCGAACCCGCCTCATCCAGCCAGAGCACACCTTGATCGAAACCGGCCCAGACCCGGCCCGCTCGGTCTTCGTACAGGGTGCGCACCCAGCTCTCCCCCAGGTTGAGAGGCGCCGGCGAACTCCATGGGCCTTGGTCAAAGATCACAACCGTGTTCCGTCGCCCTCCATACCACAGGCGCCCGCGACGGTCCGCCAGCAGGCCCTCGGCCCACCCCCACTCGGGTCCCGGTCCGATGGGCGGCAGGTTCGTCACCTGCCCGTTCTTCAATCCCGCAACTCCCTCGGCCGTGCCCAGCCAGATCGTACCGTCGGGGCCCTCCGTCACGGCCCGCACGAAATCGTTGCGCAATCCGTTCTCCCGCGCCGTGACCTCGACCTCCTTGCGCCGCAACCGGCAAAGACCCGATTCCGTTCCAACCCACAGGTGCCCCTCGGCATCCTGACAGAACGAAAGAACCGGGTAATCCGGGATTCCGGCCATATCGACAAACTCCGACCGGCTGGCTTGAAAACGGGCAAGGCGCGGCGGGCCCTGGTCGCTCCACACAATCCAGAACCCGCCATCTTTCGAGGGATGTAACAGGGCGGGACACTGCGGATCCCCAGGCGCGACGGTCTCGATCGCGTCCCAGGCACTCCCGTTGTGACGCCACAGGGCTTCCCGAGCGGCCAGCAGAACCGACCCGTCAGCCAACACCACAACGTCGCGGCATCTCGTGTCGGTCCCGCCAGGCGGTCCCAGCCAGTCGACGGCGCCCGTCGCCGGCGTGAATCGCAACAGAGCCGCGTACATCAACACCAGCAGGCTCCCTTCCTCCTCCTCCCAAACTCGAAGGACCCGATGCCCGATGATCTCTTCGCCGCCTCCGGGAAGCCGTTGCGGGCACAGTTGCCAGGTCCGGACGACGCGGTTCTCGAGCCGTACGAGCGTGCCCGGGTGGGGCGAGTACCACAATCCGCCCTGGCGCGCAGGCCAGAGCCCCCCAAACGGCTGGGGAAAACCCTGATCCTCGTCCAAGCGCTCGAACCGGTGCCGGTGATACCGCAACAGTCCCTTGCCGGTGTTGATCCACAGACTGCCGTCCTGGCGGTCTTCGGCCAGTGCATTGATCGCGTCGTGGAGCATCTCCGGGGTGTTGCTCATTCCAAACACCGTGAATCGCAAGCCATCGAACCGGGCCAACCCGCCCAGCGTGCCCACCCAGAGATAGCCGTCGCGCGTCTGCAGCAGCGACCGGATGCTGTTCTGCGGCAGGCCCTGCTCCGCCGTGTAACGGGTCAGGCTGAACGACGGCATCGCTGCTTCGGATCGACCCCCGGCCGCCGACGGCCCCAACGCGGCCGCCGTCAAGGCCGTCCCCACAAAGATCGCCCGCCGCAGGAACCGGGGAATCATGCGACGTCATCGTTACCACGAAATCCAGGCTCACACAACGGCCGATCGGTCAACCGCGCAGTACACCCGGCCGCGCCGCGATTCGCCCGCCGCTCGTCCAACTCGGTCATGGGCCCGTCCGAGTCCGCCAGAAGTTCTCGGCGCCCTCGGCCGGCGCGTCGGTGAAGATCGCGTAACCGTCGGCATCGGCAACCATGGTGCCCCGCGCGGTCCAAGCCGGGACTGGCGAGAGACTGGAGGCCCGTTCGAAAACGACGCTGGCAAGAGGATCCCCCAGATACCTGAGTCGGACATTCCCATCGCCGAGCCGCTCGGCGGTCAGAAGTCCATAGCCCGGCGGTTTGCCAAGCCGGAACACGTAGGCGCTGCCGACATCCTCGTTGCCCATGGTGCCGTCATCAAAAGCCGCACCGATCAAGGCGATGGAACCATCGTCACTCAGGGCAACGGCAGTGCCGAACGCGTCCCTTGTCCCGGCATCGGCCGGACTCAGCTGGGCCTGCTGACTCCAGGTTCCGCCGCTCCGCATGAAGACATAACACATTCCCTCGTTCCCGTAGGCGGTCTTGTCGGCCCTATGCGCCCCGATCAGGGCGAGATTGCCGTCACGGCTCAGCGCCACCGAATTGCCCAAGCCTTCTCCGTCATACCAAGCAACCACGGCGAGGTTAGTCTGCTGTCTCCAGCTTGTCCCGCTCCGCGCGAACACATACGCACTGCCAACATTCTCGTGACTGACGGTGTCGTGTTGGGGCGAGCCGACCAGCGCCGTGTTCCCATCGGCAGCCAAGGCCACCGCGGTCCCAAAATGATCCTCCCTCTGAACGTCCGTCGCCCTCAGCTTGGCCTGCTGCTTCCAGGTTTCCCCCGTCCTCTGGAACACATAGGCGCTTCCCTCCTCGCTGATGCCTGTCTTGTCGTAGGGCGCCCCGGCCAGGACCGTGTTGCCATCGCTGCTCACCGTCACGGCCCTCCCCAACAGGTCGTAAGCCGCCCCGTCAGTGGCCGTCAGCTTGGACTGCTGACTCCAGGTTCCGCCGCTCCGCACAAACACGTAAACGCAGCCCGCCCCGTCGCCGCGGGGTGTGTCCTTGCCCGGAGTACCAATGACCGCCGTCGAACCATCCGCACTCAGGCCGACCGACGCACCAAAACCGTCAGACTGGGCCACATCGCTGGCCGTGAGCACCGCCTGTTCCGTCCAAACGCCGCCGATGCGCGCGAACACGTGCACGCTGCCCACTTCCCGCGCCCACCCCATGTCGCGCCCGGGCACGCCGACCAAAGCCGTCTGACCGTCTGAGCTCAGACATACCGCCGAGCCAAAATCGTCCTCGCTGACTCCCACCGGCTGGCTCAACCGGCAGGCCATCGCCCAGCCCGCACTCATCTTCTCAAAGATGTATGCGCCCCCGTCCCAGTTTCCCAATGGGTTCCTATCCGAGGAAGCGCCAACGATCGCCGTCTCACCGGCGCCGTCCAGCGACACCGACGTGCCGAACTCCGCTCGCGCCCCATTGTTTCCCGCGGACAAATAGGCCTGACGGCTCCAACCGGCGCCGCCGAAAGCGAAGATATAGGCGCTCCCCGCTTGCGAGCCCGCAGCGGTGCCCTCGATCGCGGCCCCCACGAGCGCCGTGGCACCATCGCCGCTCAGGACGACGGCGTTGCCGAAAGTGGCGCTGTCCTGCGCTCGGTCCTCGGCCGTGAGTTTCGCTTCCTGGCTCCACGAGTCCCCAGACCGTCTGAAGAGATAGGCGCTCCCGATGCTGGACCCGGTCACGGACTCGCTGAGTAGGGCCCCGATCAGCGCCCGGCTCGCGTCCCCGCTCAACGAGACCGAATTGCCGAACTCGTCGTACCGGGCTCCATCCGCCGCCGTGAGCTTCGCCTGTTGCTGCCAAACACCGCCGGCAGCCCCGAAGACGTAGGCGCACCCTTCGTCGCCTTGCGCGGTCCTGTCACCTTGCGTTGCACCCACGAGTGCCGTCGCGCCGTCGTCGCTGAGGCAGACCGAGTAGCCGCAGAGGTCATTCGCTGAGATACCCTCCCCAATCAACTTGGCCTGTTGACTCCACACTGCGCCGTCTCGCACGAACACATAAGCGCCATTGAGTCCGTGCGCCCCCACTAACGCCACGTCGCCTGCCGCGCTCAGCGACACCGATCGACCGAAGGAGTCGCTCTTGGCGGCATCGGCAGCCATCAACTTGGCTTGCTGGGTCCAGACGCCCCCGGTGTTCACGAAGATATAGGCCTTGCCGATTGCGCTACCGATGGCTCCGATCAGGGCGGTCGTGCCGTCGGCGCTGAGCGCAACGGCGCCGCCAAACTCGTCGGATCCCACTCCATCAGCCGCCACGAGCTTGGCCTGCTGGCTCCATTGGCCCGCAGTGCGCACAAACACGTAGGCACAACCGGTCTTCAAATACGAATCCTGGTTTGCGCCGATGAGCGCCTTGTCCCCATCCGCGCTCAAGGACACTGCAGTCCCGAAGCCGTCCCCCCCCGAACCGTCAGTCTGGGCCAGTTTGGCCTGCAGACTCCAACCGCTTCCAGCGCGCACGAAGACATAGACGCTCCCATCGGGACCGTCTCCCGGCACGCCCACCAGGGCCGTTGTCCCGTCGTCGCTCAAAGCCACCGACTCGCCAAAGTACTCGAATCCGGCACCATCGCCGGTGATCTCCGGTCCCAGCTTGGCTTCTTGCGAGGTGAAGAAAGTGGCCGCCATCACCGGGATAGCCCCGGCAAATACCGGAATGACCAAAGCCAGCAGGCAGCGGGTCTTGCAGGAGAGAACTGTCTTTTTCGTTTTCATGATGAATTCGCAGGGATCCTACCTTGCCCACCCGTCCCTCCGGTATCTGCAAAAGTGCAGATGCATGGACTTGCACCGGCCGCACGACACCGCCACAGTCCCCGTGTGAAGCGGCCGTCTCCAAGGGCAACCGCCGTGCGGTGAAGGGGCGCGCTTGCCTGAGAATCGAGGGAGGCCCCCCGTCCCAATCCGCGCGAAAGCGTTCTTTGCGGCTTAGGCGACGATCCGGGCCAATTTCAGCCCTTGCCAACCTCAGGACCATCGCGTACCTGTTGCAGCAAGGAGGTTGTAATGAACGCACCGCAAACCGTTGTCCGTTTCTCTTGCCCCAAGTTGACTCGCGGGCTTCTCGCCGCCCTCGTGTCCATTGCTCTGCTGCTCCCCGCGTGTCGCACACCACTCCCCCCCGAAGCACTCACCCGGGAGATCGCCGACCTCGGACACTGGCGCACGACCTGCGAAGGGTACGTCGTCAGCATCGCGCGCCGCCATAAGGCCGACACCCCGACTCATGATCAGGCCGAGTCGCTCTACCACGCCGCCCAAGCGGCCGCCAATGCCTACATCGACGCCATCCAGATCGACCTCGCCCTCCGCCCGGGCCGCTACGCCACCGATGACTACCACCGACGCGCCCTCCGGGCGCAGGAGGCCAGCCAACAGTTCGTCCAGTGGGCCGAAACCGCCACTGCATCCCCCGACACCACCACCCGCCGGTCCGTTTCGTTGGCCACGCTGATCCCCTCCCTGGTCAGCGCCGGATTGAAGATCATCGAAGCAGGCCGCGAAGCCGACCAACAAACGCGCGAGCGCATCCGAAAAGAACTCGAGACCAGAAAATGGCGGACCTTCGAGGACATCCACCGCCGCCGTTAGAGTCCGCGCGCCGGTTCTTCCCTCCCCCTGCGACCCCGGAGATGGATGGACATTCGCGGCCAGGAGTTTTGCCGCCAGACAAGGACTTCGGCGAGCTCAGTCGAGCCGCGCGAGCGACGAGCCTATCCGCAGAGATCTGTGAGAAGCGAGCAACGCCGTCTGGTGGCAAAAGAACGGCCGCCCAAGGGGTTGCGCCGAAAACGGCCTGGGGCTTCGTTGCTCCGTCGGTCGAGTATCGCCAGGGATAC
>Ga0209096_1000678_pt1 | contig 42896 bp, 22 predicted proteins | sample AD_UKC034_MetaG_FD_184407 | JGI IMG/M metagenome (GOLD analysis project Ga0209096, IMG submission 184407) | Active sludge microbial communities of municipal wastewater-treating anaerobic digesters from USA - AD_UKC034_MetaG (SPAdes) (version 2) | ecosystem: Engineered > Bioreactor > Anaerobic >...
ACGGGGTGTTTGAGGAATTCCGGGGGCGGTTTGGGGAGCGGCGGCGGACGGGGGCGCGGCCGATGCGTGGGGTGGCGGCGTTGGGGCACTTGATGACGCTGCGGGACCTGCGGGTGGACGCGGTGGGATAGGCGAGGAGCCCACCGGCCCGGGAACCCAGAGGACGAACCCATCTTTCACATCGCCAACACTTCGAGATCGGCCGCGGCCGGGGGGGGAGGATTGCGCCCATGGGATCCCGGCGGGGGCCGCGAACCGGGTCGGAGACCCACGAATCGGCCGTCGTCGCCGGATGATGAACCGATGAAGCCACGATGAGCGGGGCTGCAAGGCGCATTGGGTGCGCCGGCCGACTATGAACCTGGCACGCTGTCAAATCCCTGTGTCTCGAACGTCCGCCAGCGGCTGCTCCTGGCGAGGGGCCGCCTCAGACCGATGCCGCATCCAGTCCCGAGGAACGGTGCCGCAAACAAGGTGACGGACTCATAGTCTCCACGAGGAACGGTGCCGCGTACAAGGTGACAGACTCATAGTCTCCAGACGTGTTTCACAAGTCGAGGACTCCACGACTCTTCCCAGACTCGCTGGGAACATGGGCTTCGCCTGCGGCGAGCAGCACCGCCGGATCGCGCGGGCAACATCGACAACAGGTTGGTAGATATTCTCTGACAAGGGGCTAGATCCAGAGGTCGAGGACACTCGTGGGCCGGTCGCTTGCCTTGGCGCTGGCGCGCGGGTAGGGTGGCGGCATGGAACTGGTCACGGTCTTTCGGACCTTCAGCTCGGCGGAGGCGCAACTGGTGCGATCGCGACTCGAGGCGGCGGAGATTATCGCGGTCATCACGCATGAAGGGGCGGGGCTGTCGATTGACGGCTACTCGATGGCCGCGGGGGGCATCCTGGTGCAGGTTCCGGCGGATCGGGTCGAGGATGCCCGGGCGTTGCTGGCATCCCGGGCCGAGGGGGAAGGGGATGGGCAAGGGGAGGCGGAACTGTGAGGGCTGCGCTGGAGCGGTTGCAGGAGGAACTCGAGGCTGGCGACCTGCTGTTGGGGGAGGCGGTGCGGAGGGCGTGCGCTGGGGACAAGTGGTATGCGAGTCGGATGCCGGAGGCGGTGGCCCGGCCGCGGACGACGAGGGCGGTGTCACGGATTCTCGAGGGGGCGCATCGGCATCGGATTCCGGTGACGCCGCGGGGAGGGGGCCACGGGTATGTGGGGGGGTGTGTTCCGGTGGCGGGGGGTGTGGTGCTTGACCTGTCTCGGATGCGGCGGATTGTGGAGATTCACGAGGGCGACTTTGTGGCGGTGGTGCAGCCGGGGGTGGTTACAGACCGGCTGCAGGCGGCGGTCGAGGCCCGGGGTTTATTTTACCCGCCGGATCCAGCCAGCCGGTCGGATTGCACTTTGGGGGGGAACATTGCCACGAACGCGGGAGGGCCGCGGTGTTTGAAGTACGGTGTGACGCGGGACTACGTGCTCGGGCTCGAGGTGGCGTTGGCGGACGGCACGGTGGCTCGTCTGGGGAGCCGAACACACAAGAACAAGACGGGGTTTGATCTGGCGCGGTTTTTTGTCGGATCGGAAGGCCTGCTGGGGGTGATTACGGAAGCCACGCTGAAGCTCCTGCCGCGTCCGCCCTATCGCTCGGCGTTGTCCGCCGGCTTTCCTTCGACGGCGTCAGCGGTGCGGGCGATCCAGGGGGTATTCCGGGCGGGTTTTCTTCCTTGCGCGCTCGAGGTGGCGGATGCGTTCACGCTGGCGGCGGCGCGGCGGAGGACGGGGAGCGTCCGTTTGGACGGGTGTGGGGGCCATGTGATTGTCGAGTTGGACGGCCAGGAGCGGTCGGTGCGTGCGGAGCTGCGGGCAGTGGAAGCGGTGTTGGCCGGGCATCACCCGCGGTTTGTCGAGCGGGCGAACGGGGCGTTGGCGTGCGAGGGCTTATGGCAACTGCGGCGGGAGTTTTCCTATGCGTTGCGGGACACGGGGCTGACGAAACTGAACGAGGACATCGCGGTGCCGCGGGGGCGGCTCGAGGAGCTGCTGGGGTTCACTGAGCGGCTGCAGCGACGGCATGGCTTTCCGATCGCCTGTTTCGGGCACGCGGGGGACGGGAACATCCATGTCAATGTGATGGTTGACCGCGAGCAGGCGGGGGCGGACGAGCGGAGCCGGGCGGTTTTGGACGCGTTATTCAGCCAGGTTCTGGCCTGGGGCGGTGTGATCACGGGGGAGCATGGGATTGGCCTGGCGAAGAAGCCGTGGTGGGAGCAGGCGATTCCCCCTGAGGTCCGCCGGCTGCACGCGGTGGTCAAGAAGGCGCTGGACCCGCGTGGCATTTTGAACCCGGGCAAGTTCGTTTGAGCCAGTCGGCGAGCTGGGCCAGGGCGCGAGCGCGGTGACTGATCCGATTTTTCACGGTGTCGCCCATTTCGGCGAACGTGAGATTGAATCCCACGGGTTGGAAGAGCGGGTCGTAGCCGAACCCGGCCTGGCCGCGGGGTGCGGTGAGGACATGGCCTTCGCAGGTGCCTTGGAAAACAGCGGCGTCGGGCACGGGCGCGGGAGGGGGGATGACGGGGACGGCGGCGATGGCGCACCGGAAGCGGGCGGTGCGGGCGTGAGGGGGCACGGCTTCCAGCTGCCGGAGGAGGGCGGCGTTGTTGTCGGCGTCAGTGGAATTCCCGGTGTAACCGGTGGTTCTGGCGGCGTAGCGGGCGGAGAAGACGCCGGGGTCACCGTTCAGGGCGTCGACTTCGAGACCGGAATCGTCGGCCAGGACGAGCCAGGGTGCGGCGGGTGGGACTGGGACGGTTTGGGAGAGCCACTCGGCGAGCGCGCGGGCTTTTTTCGCGGCGTTACCGGCGAAGGTGGTGGCGTCCTCGACGGGGCTGGGCGCGTCCGGGTAATCGGCCAGGGAGCGACAGGTCAAGGCGGGGTCGAGGAGGGCCTGGATTTCGCCGACCTTATGGCGGTTGCGTGTGGCGATGAGGATCGTGAGCATCCGGGCTTGGAGCCTGCCGGAAACAGGGAGTGTGGGGAAATGGAATTTGCAGTTGCGAGTGGAGACTCTAGCGAGGCGCCGCCTCAGACCTAACGAAGTCCGCGATCGTATGAAGCCTGCCTGCCTTTCCGGACCCTCTCTTCCGAGCCTCGCTAATGTAGAGTCCTCGAAGGCAGGGGGGTGGGGTTGGAACGGCGGGGGCCAAACTTGACCTAATCGCATCGACTTTCACAAATCGAGGACTCTAGCGGCGGGCTGGACGGGGGGGTGGCGAGCGGGATAGGGTGGCTGGAGTATGGCCAACGACGGATCGAGTCGGCTGAAGAAATTGCAGGAGGAAGCGCAGGACGCGCTGGACGACTCGAGGCTTGCCCGGCGGGACGAGGCAGAGATCTCGCGGTTTCAGGCGTTTTTGAACTTCTGGATGCTGGTTTTTCGGAGCTATGTCAGGAACCGGTGTCCGCTGCGGGCGTCGGGTTTGGCGTATGCGAGTCTGCTGGCGATGGTCCCGATGCTGGCGGTGGTGTTGAGCGTCTCGAGCAGCCTGCTACGGCGTCAGGGTGAGGAACCGATCTACCGTTTCATTGACACGATGGTCGAGCGTCTGACGCCGTCGGTGCAGGGGCCGATGCTGCCGGGGTTTCGGGGCCATTCGCTGTCGGACGCGGCGGTGACGAACGGGCTGGCGGGGGGGGAGCCCGGGCTTGACCGGATGCAATACGAGGACACGCGGCGGGAGGTGGCGCGTCAGATCCACGAATTTGTGGGGAACATCCGGAGCGGGACGCTTGGGGTGACGAGCATGGTGGCGCTGTTGTTTGTGGCGATTGGGATGCTGAGCCGGATCGAGGACACGTTCAACGACATCTGGGGGGTGGCGCGGGGGCGGAGCTGGTTTACGCGGATCGTGCAGTACTGGGGGGCGATCACGCTGGGGCCGATCGTTCTGGCGGTGACCGTCACCCTGACGAGCGGGCCGTATTTTCAGGCGACGCGGGGTTTTCTCGAGGCGTTTGGGAGCGCGGGGGCGTGGGCGGTGAAGGCGGGGATGGCGTTGCTGCCGTACGTGATCTGGAGTCTGGCGTTTGCGGTGTTTTACCAGCTGATGCCGAACACGCGGGTGCGGTGGCGGGCGGCGTTGGTGGGCGGGGTGCTCGGGGGGTGTTTGTGGCAATTGAACAGCGAATTCAGCGTGCTCTACGTCTCGAGGGTGGTGACCAACAGCCAGATCTACGGCAGCCTTGGGATGATCCCGATTTTCATGATCGGGCTGTATTTCGCCTGGGTGATCCTGTTGTTTGGGGCTCAGGTGGCGTATGCGTATCAGAACCGGCGGGCGTATCTTCAGGAGAAGCAAGCGGAGGGCGTGCACCAGCGGGGGCGGGAGTTTGTGGCGTTGCGGCTGATGACCCAGGTGGCGGTGCGGTTTCAGCGGAACGAGAAGCCGGGGACGCTGACGGAGCTGGCGGAGGCGGTGGGGGTGCCGACGCGGCTTGCGGTCCAGTTATTGCAGAGTCTGGCGGGGGCGGGTTTGGTGGTCGAGGTGAACGGCGGGGAGGTGGCGTATGCGCCCGCCCGGCCGTTGAGCCACATCACGGCGCACGAAGTCCTGCTGGCGATTCGGGCGGGGCAGGGGATCGAGCCGAGCACGCGGGCGGACGCGAGCCGCGCGGCGGTGCGCGAGCACTTTGACCGGATTGCCGAGGCGGAGCGGGGGGCGGGGTCTTTGACCCTGGAAGCCTTGGCGCTTCAGTCGACCGGTTCGGCGGAGCGGACGGTGTAGCCGCCGGATTTTTCGTCGGCTTCGAGTCGGAGCAGGCCGCGTTTTTCCGCTTCGCGGAGGAGGTCGTTGAACGACCGGAAGCCGTGGGCGCGTTCGTTGAACCCGGGGCGGCGTCGTTTGATGGCGTCTTTGATCATCGAACCCCAGATCCGCTCGTCCTCGTCGCGATCCTCGGCGATGGCGTTGAAGGTTTCGACGAGGAGATCGAGGGCTTCGGCGGCGGTGGGGCCTTTGGCCTCGCTGGCGGCGGGTTTGGGGCTGGGGGTGTTGGCGGGGGTTCTTCCCTTGGTCTTGTCCGGGGCGGGCCGGACGAGGTCGTCGTAGTAGAGAAACTCGTCGCAATTGCCGATGAAGAGGTCGGAGGAGGAGTTTTTGACGCCGACGCCGATGACGGTTTTGGCGTTTTCGCGGAGCTTGCTGACCAGGGGGGAGAAATCGGAGTCGCCGCTGAGAATGACGAAGGTATCGACGTGTCCCTTGGTGTAGCAGAGGTCGAGCGCATCGACGACCATGCGGATATCGGCGGAGTTTTTGCCGGACTGCCGGATATGGGGGATTTCGATGAGCTCGAAGGCGGCCTCGTGGAGGTCGCGTTTGAACTCCTTGTAACGTTCGAAGTCGCAGTAGGCTTTTTTGACGACGATATGGCCTTTGAGGAGGAGACGTTCGAGCACCTTGCGGACATCGAAGCGGGGGTAGTGGGCGTCCCGGGCTCCGAGCGCGATGTTCTCGAGGTCGAGGAAGACGGCCATGGTGGTATTAATGACGCGGTCCTTCATGGTGATGGGGGGAGTGTATCCGAAGCGGGCGGCTTGTTAAAGGGTCTGTGGAGGAATGAAATCGGGTGTTGCTGGAGGGGTTCGGCCGAGCGGGAGTGGGTGGTGCTCAATAGCCGAGGAGGAGCGAGGGCTGATCGCGGTCTTGTCCGAGCCGGAACCGTGGCGAGGCTTTGAGGGAGAGCATGAACGCGATGGTGACATCGTCATCGCGGGTTCGGTTGTCGCGGAGGCGCAGGGTAAGGGCGGCGGTGACGCTTCGGAGGTCGCGGTAGAGGGTGTAGTACTGTTCTTCGAGCGTGCCATCGCGGGCCTCGTAGTGGTGGCGGAGGCGGACGCCCCAGTTTTCGCTGAGGCGCACGGCGAGGCTGCTGAGGATGAGGTTATTGCCGGAGTCGGGCCCTTCTCCCGGCAGCTCGCGGAGGTAACGGTGTCCCAGGCGGAGGCTCCACTGGTCATTAGGTTCGAGGGTGGCGGTATGATTGGCCATGCGCCAGGTGGTGGTATTGATGTCGTAGCGCAGCTCGGAATCGAGGGTGAACCAGGACCGCGGCTTGAACTGGAGGTCGGAGTAGGCATCGCCCCAGGTCTGCTGGTCGGACCGTGGGCGCAGCCGCCAATCGACGAAGGCGGCCCACCGGAGCAGGTCGTCGACGGTGCCGTCGCGTTTGGTCTGGAGTTTCTGGTGGAGGCCGAAGCGGATGACGTTCTGGCTGTCGATGGAATCGATGTTGTTGTAATTGGGGAAGTCGATGGGGAGGAGCTCGAAGGTTTGGAGCTCGTAATCGAACTGGGGGAGCTCGGTGGGTTCGCGGCTGGGGTTGGGGACGTAGACGTAATTGACGGAGGGTTCGAGGATATGGCGGAGGCCGCGGACATCGAGCAAGCGGCTGCGGGCCGTGGGCCAGAGGCGGGAGGCTTTGGCGGAGACCTCGGCGCCGGTGTGGAGGACCCAGCGCTCCTGGTTGGCGAGCAGGGTGGCGTCGTCGCCTTCGTCGTCGCCGTAGACCGTATAGCGGCCGCCGATCCGGGGGGTGACGTTCAGCCAGCCTCCGAGGGTTTGCGGGAGGAGCAGTTCATGGTAGGTATCGGCTCTGAGGGCGGCGTGGTTGGTGGCAGGCGCGAAGTCACCGCCCCGGAACCGGTAATAGCCCATGGAGCTTTCGCTTTCGTAGAAGACGGGGGTGACGCCCAGCTGCTGTCGGAGTCCGGTGAGCTTGACATCGGGGAGGCGCTCGACGGTTTGGTCGAAGTCATTGACCTGGGGTTGGACGTAGAGGTTGAGGCTGAAATTGGACCAGAACTTGTCGAGTTCGACGAAGGACTTGGGCTGGACATCATTGCGGTACTCGGCTTCGAAGAAATCGCGGAGCATCTGGGCATCGCTCATGGCGTTGACGGAGACCTGGGCGGTGAGATTGGTGAGGAGGTAAGCCGAGTGAGCGAACCGGATGCGATAGCGATCGGGGTCGATCGGCCGGTTCAACTCATCGACGTCGGGGTCGTCGTCGTGCAGGGCGTAGGCCTTGAATTCCCCCTGGCCCCACCGGCCGAGGTTGTAGAAGAAGTCGGGTCCGCCGGCGACGCCGCGTTTGTAGCGGTAGTCGAGGTGGAGATCGGCGGACAGGTTCGTTGCGATGGACCAGTGGTAGGTATTCAGGAGGAACGGTCCGTAGAGGCTGCGGTAGCCCGGGAGGACGACCCAATGGTTCGGGTGCCGGTCGAAGTGGCGTCGGTATTTGGGGAAGTAGAAGACCGGGACTTTGCCGAGGTAGAGGGTGGCGTGGCGCGCCTCGAGGTACTTGCCGGGGACGAACGTCAGTTGCCGGGCCTTGACCCGGTAGCCGGGTTCAGCGACGTCGTCGGTGGTGACGAACGCGTTGGTGGCGGAGTGAGTCTGGGCGGGGATGTCACCCTCGAGCCCTTCGCCGGCGGCGAAGAACGGGCGCATGCCGGTGCGGAAGGCGCCGGTTCGCATGCTGCGCGTCTGGAAGTTGTACTCGAGGCGGTCGCCGGTCCAGAGCTCGGTGCCGCGTTCGAGGTGGACGTTGCCCTCGGCCTGGACTTCGGTTGTATCCCGATTCAGCACGATGCGGAGGGCGGTGAGGGAGGCGTCGCCGTAGGTCACGCGGATGCCGGCCGGGTCGGCGAGGATACCGGTGTTCTCGTCGTAGTCGAGGGTACCCTGATCGCTGAGCGCGTGGATCTCGAGCACGGCTTCCTCGGGGCGATCGGCACCCTGGCCGGTGCACACCAGCACCAGCGCCAGCAGAACGGGGGTCCACCGCCAACGACTCATCTGTCGGCGACGCTAACGGAAACGGGCTGAAACTGCCAAGCTGGATATTTTGCGGGCACTCGGCTACGGTTCCGGGCGGCATGGATCGAGTGGTGCGATTGGCAGTGATTCTCCTGGTTATCCTGGCGACGGGCGGTCCTCTGGCCCGGGGCGCTTCCTGGGTGACCCCGGGCGATGTCTGGCGCGGATGGAAGGGGACGGGCGAGGCGTCGAGTCCGGACGCGACGGCGTGGCGGGCGGTGGATTTTGACGATCAGGCGTGGCCGGAGTGGCGGTTGCCGGTCTTTTTTGGCGAGGCGCTGGCGGGGACCGAGCTGGGGGACATGGCCGGCGAGTACTCGTGCATCTACCTGCGGCGGGCCCTGGTGGAGGCGGTGCCCGGGGAGATCTCGCACGTGCGTTTGGGGGTGGTTTGCGATGCGGGGTTTGTGGTCTGGCTGAACGGGCGGGAGTTGGTGCGGCAGAACGTGCCGGACGGCGAGCCGGGGGTGGAGACGGCGGCCGCGAGCGAACCGCCGGCGCCGGTGGCGTATGGAACCTATGCGATCCCGGTGCAGCCGGGCTGGATCGTGCCGGGGACGAATGTGCTGGCGGTGCAAGTGTTCAGCAGCGGGCGTGGGGACGACGATTTCCTGTTCGACGCGGGGTTCGAGGCGGATCGGGACACGGCGGCGCCGGGGGTGGAGACCGTGATTCCCGCACCGGGCGATCGGTTGCGGAGCTTCACGTATCTGGAAGTGCAATTTGACGAGCCGGTGGTGGGGGTGGAGGCGGCGGATCTGCTGATCAACGGGGTGGCGGCGACGCACGTGCTCGAGTTGGCTCCCGGCGATTTCCTGTTCACGTTCGAGAGTCCCGGGGACGGGGCGGTGACCGTCGGATGGCGGGAGGGGCACGGGATTGCCGACGGCGTTGCGGACGCGCATCCGTTTGAGGCGGGGACGTGGTTGTACGTGGTGGACTCGACGATGGCGGCGCCCGGGGTGTTTCTCTCCGAGATCATGGCGGACAACCGGAAGACGCTGAACGACGAGGATGGGGAGAGCTCGGACTGGATCGAGGTGGCGAATCCGGGGGAGGAACCGGCGAATCTTGCGGGCTGGCATTTGACGGACGACGCGGGCGAGTTGCGGCGGTGGGCATTTCCGGACGTGGACGTACCGGCGCGGGGTTACCTGCTGGTCTTTGCCTCGGGGAAGGACCGCTCGATCCCGACGGGGAAGCTGCACACGAACTTCAAGCTGGCGGCGGAGGGCGGGTATGTGGCGCTGGTGGATCCCTCGGGGCGGGTGGTATCCGACTTTGCCCCGGGCTATCCGCAGCAATGGACTGATGTGTCATACGGCCGGGCGTTGGGGGCGGAGGATTTCCAGGGCTACTTTGATCGGCCGACGCCGGGGCAGGCGAACGCGGCGTCCGGCCCGGGGTTTGCGCCGGAGGTTGAGTTCACGCGGGGGAGCGGTGTTTTCACGAACGCGTTTCTGCTGACGCTGTCGACGACGCCGGGCGGCGCCGTGATCCGGTACACGACGAACGGCACGGTCCCGACGGCGGGGTCGTGGGCCTACGGGGCTCCCTTATGGATCAGCAACAGCGTGCAGATCCGGGCCCGGGCGTTTGTGGACGGGCTGCTTCCGGGGCCGCCGCGGAGCGAGACGTTTTTCCGTTTGCACACGAACCTGGTGAATTTCACGTCGAACTTGCCGGTGTTGGTGTTGAACACCGCGGGGCGTCCGGGGGCGACGAGCAGCAAGCTGACCTACGCCCATCTGTCGGTGTACGAGCCGGTGAAGGGCAGGACGACGCTACTGCAGCCGCCGACGCTCCTGACGCGGGTTGGGTTTCAGATTCGGGGCTCGTCGACGGAGGGGATTGCGAAGTCGAGTTACAAGGTCGAGGTGTGGGACGAATTCGACCGGGATCGGAAGGTCGAGGTGCTCGGTTTGCCGGCGGATTCGGACTGGGTGTTGTACGCGCCGAACAATTTCGAGCCGGTCATGATCCACAATCCCTTCATCCACCAGTTGAGCCGGGACATGGGCCGGTACTCATCGCGGACGCGTTTTGTGGAGCTTTACTACAATCGGACGACGGGCCCGTTGCAGTCGAACATGTACGCGGGGGTTTACGTGCTCGAGGAGAAGGTCAAGATCAGCCCGGACCGGGTGGACCTTGACGAGCTCGAGCCCGAGCATGTTCAGGCGCCGGAGGTGACGGGGGGGTACCTGTTGAAGATCGACCGGCTGGATCCGGGCGACACGGGTCTGTCGGTGGCGGGCGTGAGGATGGCGTACGTGGATCCGAAGGAGAAGGAGATGAAGCTGGCGCAGTGGCTGCCCCATCGGACGTATCTGCGGAGCTACTTCACGAACTTCCACGGTGTGCTGAACAGCACCCGCTGGCTGAATCCGACCAACGGGTACCGGATGTTCGTGGATGTGGACGCCTGGATCGACTATCATGTGCTGGAGACGTTGAGCTTCAACGTCGATGCTCTCGGTCTCAGCACCTACCTGCACAAGCCCCGGAGCGGGCGGATCACGTTCGGTCCGCACTGGGATTTCGACCGCGCCCTCGGGTCCACGGACGGCCGGGATGCGAATCCGAGAGTGTGGCACAGTGGCGCGCTGTTCAGCGCTCCGTGGTGGGGTCGGCTGTTCACGGACAAGGATTTCGGGCAGCAGTGGCTGGATCGCTGGCAGGCGCTGCGGGGGACGCATTTCTCGCTGACGAACCTGCACGGGCTGATTGATCGCCTGGCGAACGAGGTGCGCGCCGCCCAACCCCGCGAGTACCAGAAGTGGCGCGTGGCCCCGCGCGGCGGCACCTACCAGACGGAAATCAACTTCATGAAGAACTGGGTGTCGAACCGGGTGAACTGGATCGACAGCCAGCTGACGCGGCCGCCGGTCCTGAGCCACGCCGGCGGTCCGGTGTCGCCGGGACTTGCCGTCACGCTCACGGTTCCGACGAACACGACGATCTACTACACGCTCGACGGCACGGATCCGCGGGTGTCGCAGGACGGTTTCGCGCCCTCGGCCCGTGTCTACACCGGCCCCGTCGTCATTCAGGACAACGCGCGGATCGTGGCCCGGGCGCGGGATCCGAAGAAGAAGCAGACCGGCGGGGCGCCGTCGAATGTTCCGTGGTCGGGGCCGGTTGCGGCGACGTTTGTGGTACGGACTCCGCCGCTGTTGCTGACGGAGATCATGTACCATCCCTCGAAGGCGCCTGGGGATGCCGGTTTGGCTTCCGACTATGAGTATGTCGAGCTGATGAATGCCGGCACTGCGGCGCTGGGCCTGGTGGGATTTCGGCTGACGAACGGGGTGGACTACGTGTTCACGGCCGCGAGCGGCGTGACGCGGCTCGAGCCTGGGGAGCGCGTGCTGGTGGTGGCCAACCGGGAGGCGTTCCTCCGCCGGTACCCCGGAGCTTCAGGCATCGCCGGGGAGTACGGCGGACGGCTGGGGGATGCGTCGGACCGGGTCACGGTGGTCGGGCCGTTGCAGGAGCCGGTCAGCGACGTGGCCTACGAGGACGGCTGGGTGCCGGCGACCGATGGGTTCGGATTCAGCCTTGTGCTGGTCGACGAAGCCAGCGCGCCGGGGGAGCTGGGCCGGGCGGACCGCTGGCGTCGCAGCACGGGCCCGGCCGGCAGTCCGGGCGAAGCGGACCCGCCGGAGCGGGCGATCCCGGGCGTCTGGGTGAATGAGATTCTGAGCCATCCCGATGCGTCGGGCGAGGATGCGATCGAGATTCTGAACCCGACCCGCGACGCTGTGGATCTGTCCGGTTGGTATCTAACGGACGACTACGACACGCCGTTCAAGTACCGGATCCCGGACGGCACGGTTCTTCCGCCGGGCGGCTATGGGGTCTTCTGGGAGTCGGACTTTGGCCAGGGCCCAACGGGTTTTGGGTTGAGTGCGTACGGCGAGGAGGTCTGCCTGTTCTCCGCGGATCCCTCGACCGGCGAGCTGACGGGGTATTCGGACGGGCATTCGTTCGGTGGCTGTATCGAGGGTCAGACTCTGGGTTTGCAGATCGCGGGCGGCCGGCGGTTGCTGGTGCCGCAGGCGTTTCCGACCCTGGGTGGCCCGAATTCCGGGGCGATGATTCCCCCTGTCCAGATCAGCGAGATCCTGTATGCGGCGCCGCTGATGGCCGGGGACGAGGCCATGGGCGAGTACATCGAGGTGTGCAACGGTTCCGCGGAACCCGTCCCGCTGGGAGCTGCGGCGCCGGCGGCCGTGGGGTGGTCGCTTCGGGGCGCGGTGGATTTCGAGTTCCCGGCGGACACGGTGTTGCCGGCGGGCGGGCTGCTCGTGGTGGTGGGGTTCGATCCGCGGCTGGATCTCGGGCGGTTGGCGGTTTTCCGGGGGCACTACGGCGTGCTGGCGGACACGGTGTTTGCGGGGCCGTGGTCGGGTCGTTTGGACAATGCGGGAGAGACGATCGAGCTGCGGTGTCCCGCGCCCAGGGTGAGCTCACCGGGCCAGCCGTGGGCGAGCATGATTGTCGAGGAGATACCGTATCGGGGCACGTCGCCTTGGCCGTCTGGGGCGGCTGTGGATGGGCGTTCCTTGTCGCGCGTTTCCGGCCGGATCGGGGCTTGGGAGCCGCAAGCGTGGGTGGCTGCGGTGCCCAGTCCCGGGGTGCTCGATGCCGATGGCGACGGGCTTGGCGATCTTTGGGAGTCGACCTGGGGTTTGAGCACCATGTCTGCCGGGGGAGTTGATGGGCCGGACGGGGATCCGGACGGGGACGGCGTGTCGAATCGCGACGAGTTCATCGGGCAGACGGCACCGTGGCCGGGGCCGATCCGACTGACGATAGGGCGGGCCGCGGGGGGTGACGCGGTGCAGGTGCGGTTCCGCACGCTGCCGGGACGGCGCCACGAGCTTCAGGGGCGTGCCCTCGGAGAGACCGAAGGGTGTTGGACGCCCATTTTCGAGTTTGAACCCGGGCCTGAGGCGAGCGATGAGGTTTACGAAGTGACGGTGGACGAAGTATCACGGCTTTACCGAGTGCTGGTGGGCGACTGAGAGCCGCCGCCGCCCGGTTTTTGGGGTTGTCGCGGGAAGCCGGCCGGGTACCTTCCGGGCTGAGGCCACGCCTCGAAGGGATGACGTTTCTGCCCATTGTCGAGCGGGAATTGCGGGTGGCCGCCCGCGCCTGGACGACCCAGTTTCGGCGAGTACTGACCGTTGCTCTCGGGATAGCGGTGGCGGCCTATGCCTATTTGATCGCACAGACGGCGGTCCCGGCCCTGCTGGGGTTCATCCTGTTTTCGGCGCTGTCGTGGCTTGGTTTTTTCTGTTGTCTCCTCTGGGGGCTGGGGAGCACGGCGGATACGATCAGCGCGGAGCGCCGGAACGACACACTGGGGTTGTTGTTTCTGACGGATCTGAAGGGCTATGACGTCACGTTAGGGAAGCTGGCGGCGACGTCGGTGCGGAGTGTGTACGCGTTGCTGGGTCTCTGTCCAATCCTGGCATTGTGTCTCATGTTTGGGAGTGTGTCCTTCCGTCAATTCGCGCAGGTGGTGATGGTATTGGCCGCGACGCTGTTCCTGAGCCAGGCGGTGGCGTTGTGGGTTTCGAGCTGGTTCGAGAGCGGCCGGCGCGCGGCCATGGTGTCGGGCTTGATCCTCGTGCTGATGGCGGGCGGGCCCTGGGTCGCGGCGATTTGGGCGGGAACCACGGGGGTCCTGAGGTCGGGGGTCTTGAGGGGCGGGCCCGAGCCGATTCTGGCATTCAGTCCCGCCTATGCGCACGCGCTGGCAGTGTTCAGCTCGGCGCCGGTGACGCGCGTGGGTTTTCTCGGCAGTTTCCATTGGTATTGGGCGTCGGTGGGTGTTGCGTTGGGGGTCGGTGTGCTGGCCTTGGTGTTGACGAGCCGGCGTCTTCCCCGGCTTTGCAGGCAAGGAGAGGGTTGGATTGGGCGCCGCCGGTTCGCGGGTGACCGAAGCCGGTTTGAGCGGGGCCGGCGCGACGCCGATCGGGCTCGAGGGGCGCTGCTGGATCGGAGCCCTTTTGCCTGGCTTGCGGCGCCGCACGCGGACCCCGCGCGGAATGTCTGGCGGTTCCTGTCGCTGACGCTGGCCGGGTGGCTCGGTCTGTTTGTGGCGTTTCCGAATCTCTGGGACGCGATGGACGTGGTGCGGTACATCCTGTTGCTGTTATGGGTGCACAGCGTCTTGAAGGTATGGATGGCGTTTTCTGTGACGCGCCGGTTGACCGACGACCGCACCAGCGGGGCGCTCGAGCTCCTCTTGTGCACGCCGCTGACGCCGGGCGAGATCCTGGCGGGGCAAGGCCGCGCGTTGGTTCGGCAATTTGGGGGGCCGGTGATGGTGGTTTTGGCGGCGGACGTGGTCCTGCTGATGGCGGCGGTGCATGAGAACTGGAGTGAGCGAGCGGAGCACGTGCTGTTTTTCGGGGGGCACATGGTGTGGCTGATTGCGGACGCGGTGGCGATCCTTGTTTACGGCGTGTGGTCGGCTGTGGCGTGTTCGCATCCGCAACAACCGGTTCGCAACACGGTGGCGGGAATCCTGGTCGCCCCATGGGCTTTGTTCGCGCTGCTCCTCAGTGGATACGCGATTCTCGAAGGGCACAATGTCGTGCGTCTGGACATGACGCCAGCCCAGGTGATGCTGTTGATGTTCGCGATCGGCCTGGTTTTCGATGCCGGTTATCTCTGGTACGCGTGGCGGCGGACAGGTCGGGATTTTCGGCGGATGGCGGTGCAGCGATTGGGGTTGCGCCCGCGGGGGTGGTGGTGGCGGGGATTGGGCTCGCCGAGGTCCGCGCATCGGGCCTAGAGTCCTCGACTGGGTCTGAGGCGGCGCCTCGCTAGAGTCCTCGACTTGTGAAAGTCGATGCGATTAGGTCATGTTTGGTCCCTGCCGTTCCAACCCCACCCCCCTGCCTCCGAGGACTCTACATTAGCGAGGCGCGGAAGAGGGGTGGGGAGTGACAGCAGGGTCTTCATGAGTCTGGGGACTCGACTGAATCTGAGGCGCGCCTCGCTAGCCGATATTTCACACGCTTTGGGGGAACGGACAGGCTGCACCAACCCGGATGGAATCGATGCGGGCCAAACAGCAAGACCGGAACGAATGGTTGTACAGACGCCCGAGGGGAAATCGGATTGAAGCTTCTCACGATCGCGGCCAGACTGCGGTTGCCGTACTCATGAACCTGCTCGAATTCCAGGCCAAGCGACTGCTGGAGCGCTTTGGCGTGCCGGCGCCGCCATGCCGCGTGGTGGCGGAGGCGGCGGACGTGCGTCCGGCCGTGGACGCACTGGCGTTGCCGGGGGTGAACGGTTTGGTGGTCAAGGCGCAGATCCATGCCGGAGGCCGGGGCCGGGGGACATTCCGCAGCGGTCGGATGGGCGGGGTGCGAGTTTGCGCCGGGTCGGCTGAAGCGGAAGAGTGTGCGCGGGCGATGCTGGGGGACGTGCTGGTCACGGGACAGACCGGGCCCGAGGGCCGGCGGGTGAGGCGCGTGTTGATCGCTCAGGCGGTCGATTTGCGAGCCGAGTACTATCTGGCGGTGGTTCTCGATCGGTCCGTGGGACGACCCGTCGTCATCGCCAGCCCGGAAGGTGGAATGGACATCGAGGAAGTGGCCGCTCGGACGCCGGATCGGGTCTTCCGGGAGACGGTGGACCCGGCGTTGGGGCTGCAGCCGTATCAGGCGCGGAAACTTGCGGTGTCGTTGGGTTTGCGGGGTGATCTCCTGGGAGTGGCGGTCCGGCTGATGCTGGGGGTGTACGGAGCATGGTGGGAGTGTGACGCGTCGCTGATCGAGATCAATCCTCTGGGCCGGGTTCGGAGCGTCGAGGGTGCCGAGACGCTGATGGCGGTGGACGCGAAGATGAGTCTGGACGACAACGGGCTGTACCGGCATCCGGATCTTGCTGCCCTGCGCGATCTGGGCGAGGAATCCCCGCTTGAGATTCGCGCTGGCGAGCAAAAGTTGAGCTACATCCAACTGGACGGGAGCATCGCCTGCCTGGTCAACGGCGCGGGTCTGGCGATGGCGACCATGGATATCATCAAGCACTGTGGCGGGCGTCCGGCCAATTTCATGGATGTGGGCGGTGGCGCCTCGCAGGCGCAGGTGACCAACGCCTTCAGCCTTATCCTCGAGGATCCGAAGGTGCGGGCGATACTGGTGAACATCTTTGGAGGGATCATGGATTGTGACGTGATTGCGCAGGGGATTGTCGCGGCGGTGAGGGCGGCGCGGGTGCCGATGCCGCTGGTTGTGCGACTCGAGGGGAACAACGTCGAGGCAGGCCGGCGGACGCTCGAGGCATCGGGTCTTGCCCTTGAGACCGGCAACTCGATGGGGGATGCGGCGGAGAAGGCGGTGGCGGCCGCCGGGCGGTGGGGCAAGGGGGTTGGGGGGTGATTGGCCTATCAGAAGCCATGGCTATTCTTGTCACTCCGGAGACGAAGGTCCTGATCCAGGGCATCACCGGAAGCTTTGGTGCCAGGCATGCTCAACTCAGTCTCGAGTACGGCACGCGCGTGGTGGCGGGGGTGACGCCGGGGAAGGGAGGACAACGGTTTGCGGATCGGGTGCCGATCTTCGACACCGTGGCCGAGGCGGTCTCGGAGACCGGGGCGACGGCGTCGGCGGTCTTTGTCCCGGCGTCGGCGGCGGCGGATGCGATTCTTGAAGGTGTGGACGCGGGTCTTGACCTGGTGGTATGCATCACGGAAGGGATTCCCGTCCGTGACATGATCCGGGTACGTCGTGTGATGGAGGGGGGGCGGACCCGGCTGATTGGGCCGAATTGTCCCGGCATTGTGACGCCTGCGTCCGGGGGTCCAGGGTGCCGGGGATGCCGGATGGGGATTGCGCCGGGGTACATCCACCGGCCAGGGAGGATCGGGGTGGTGTCGCGGAGCGGGACGCTGACGTACGAGGCGGTATGGCAGTTGACGTGTCGCGGCGCGGGGCAATCCACGTGTGTGGGGATTGGGGGCGATGCGGTGACGGGGACGTCGCATCGGGACGTGGTGCGGATGTTCAACGAGGATCCGGACACGGACGGGATCATCCTGATCGGGGAGATCGGGGGGACGTCGGAGGAGGAGGCGGCGGCCTGGATGACAGACCACGGCAGCAAGCCGCTGGCGGCGTTCATTGCCGGCGCCACGGCTCCGTCGGGTCGGCGGATGGGGCATGCGGGGGCGATCATCAGCGGGGGGCAGGGGACGGCGCGGGCGAAGATCGAGGCGTTGCGGGCGGCGGGAGCGGCGGTGGCGGAGACGCCGGCGGTGATGGCGGAAACACTATTGCGGCTGTTATGAGGGCCGGTGGCGCTTCCGCCACAAATCGGAAGTGGTTTTTGCACAGAAGCCCAAATGATGCGAGGTGTGGAGGCTACATGATGACGTGGGTGCATCACCTGCTGAACCTGGCGGGATTGCTACTATGGTTCGGCTGGCGGGCCGGGGGTGAACGCGCGGCGGACACCCGGGTGGGTTGGCCTGGGGTGCTGAAGCCGGCGGCGCAGCGCCGGTCAGGATCCTGGCTTTGGCTGGCGGCATTGCTGGCGCTGCTGGCGGTGCGGTCGGTGATTTACTGGCGGGTCGGTTCGGAGGTCCGGTGGGTTCCGACGCTGGATCTTGGGGTGATCAGTCTGCCGTTCAACAGCATCTCGTGGGTGCGGATGGCGGTTTACTCGGCGGCCAGCTTCGGCGTGGTCCTGGCGGTGGTGCATCTTTGGTTTCTGTTGCTGTCGGTGGTGAACGGGTCGATCCCTGATCTCGACCCCTGGCAGCGGCGGATCCGGCGCCACCTGGGCTGGTGCGGCCATTGGCCGGCGGTGTTGCGGCTTGTGGGGCCGTGGGGGCTGGCGGCCGGGTTATGGTATGGGGCGAACCCGGCCTTGGTGGGGTGGGGGATGACGGCGCAACCGGCGTCGGCGGCGCATTTGGTTCAACAGTCGTTGGTGGTGGGCGCGGGGATTATCCTGGCCTGGAAGTACGTGGTGCTGGGGGTGCTGTTGCTGAGCGTCTTGAACACATACCTTTATCTGGGCAACTACAGTCTTTGGACGTTCATTGCGGCGACGGCGAAGCGGTTGCTTCGGCCGCTGGCATTCCTGCCGCTACGGATTGGGCAGGTGGATTTCGGCCCGGTGGTGGGTCTGGCCGGGGCGATCGCGGCCTTTGCGGCGATCGAGTGGGGGTTGCACGAGCTGTTTGCGCGATTGCCGTTATGAGCGTTCCGTTTCTGCGCGAGGAAGGGGATGCCGTCTGGCTTGCGGTGAAGGTGCAACCGCGCGCTTCGATGAACGAGGTGGCCGGAGCGCAGGGAGAGGCGTTGCGGATCCGGCTCACGGCCCCGCCGGTGGAGGGCGCGGCCAACGAGGAGCTCGTGCGGTTTCTGGCGCGCGTGCTGGAGTGTCCGCGCCGGCAGATCGAACTGGTCCGCGGCCATCGGTCGCGCCACAAGGTCGTGCGCATTCCGGGGATGACCGCGAGTGCGGTGGCGTCGAAGCTGTTGAAGAGTGGTCAACCCGATTGAGCGGGCTGGGTGTGTGCAAGAACTGATTCCGATCTCGAACGCAACGAACTCACGACCTGCCATGAAGAACCTCCTGATTTGTTCGTTCTCATTGGCAGTCGGCTTCGCCTTGGCCGGGGAACAGCATTCGCCGGCGGGCGCTCCTCCCGGCGCGAACCTCGCCCTGGTCGCCACGACGTCCACCTCGTTTGTCTCCGGCCACGAGACGATCACGGCCCTCAATGACGGCTTGACTCCCCGGGACTCGAATGACAAGCGCAACGGCGCTTACGGCAACTGGCCCCAGCGCGGCACCCAGTGGGTGCAGTACGATTGGTCCCTGCCGGTTGCAATCAGGCAGATGGACGTCTATTGGTTTGACGACCACGGAGGCGTGCGCCTGCCCAAGGCTTGCCGGCTGCAATACTGGGACGGCAGCGGGTTCGCGGATGTGCCGGGTGCCAGCGGCCTCGGACTCGCGGAGCATTGTTTCAACAGCACGATCTTCCCGGAGATCACCACCACCAGGCTGCGCTTGGAGTTCGACGGGACCGGCGACAGCTCGACCGGCATCCTCGAATGGCGTGTTTATGACACCGGCAAGTCGCCGAACTTCCCGCCGACGGTCAGCGCCGGCGTGGATCGCGCGGTGGTCCAACCGGGCGAAACCTGGTTGAGCGGCAGGGTCAAGGATGATGGCAAGCCCAAGCCCGCGCCGACGGTACAATGGAGCAAGGCCTCCGGGCCGGGCCAGGTCAGTTTCGGTAACGTCAGCGCGTCCGAGACCACGGCGCGGTTCTCGGCGGCGGGGGACTACATCTTGAAGCTGACGGCGGACGACGGCCAGTCGAGTGCGTCCGGCGAGGTCCAGGTGACCGTCGTGGCGAAACCGTCGGCTCCGCCGCTCAGCCCGGTCTGGACGACGCCCTACCAGGTCAGCAGCCCGTTCTGGCGTCCGCGCCTGAGGAACCTGATCGTGAACTGGATCCCGCATTGCGTGCGGCAGTGCGAGGATCCCGAGGTGAAGGAAGGCGGCATCGAGAACTTCGTGCAGGCTGCGAAGAAGCTCGCCGGTCAGCCGGGCGCCAGGCACACCGGGGCCGTGTTTGCCAACACCTGGGTTTACAACACGCTGGAGAGCCTGTGCCTCGCGCAGATGCTCGATCCTCAGGGTGACGCGGCGATGGCGGCCGCCCAGGACCGCCAGCGCAAGACCATCGAGGATTGGGTGGCCAAAATCCTCGCGGCACAGGAACCGGACGGCTATCTTCTCACGCAATACACGATTCAGGGCCAACGCCGCTGGTCGAACAAGCACGACCACGAAGATTTTCAAGCCGGGCATTTCATCGAGGCTGCCATCGCGCACCACCTGATGTCGGGCGGCAAGGACGCGCGGATGTTGGACGCTGCGAAGCGCCTTGCCGACTGCTGGGTGCGCGCCATCGGCCCTCCGCCGAAGCGCGCCTGGTATCCCGGCCACCAGGAAATGGAGACGGCCCTCGTGAAGCTGGCCCGTTACGTCGAGCCGACGGACGGCTCCGGCACCGGCAGGGCGTACATCGAGTTGGCGAAGTTCCTGCTCGATTCGCGGAACGATGGCGATGAATACGACCAGAGCCACGCGCCGGTCATCCGCCAGTACGAAGCCGTCGGGCATGCCGTGCGCGCGCTTTACTCGTACGCGGGCATGGCGGACGTCGCGATGGAGACCGGCGACACGGATTATCAGAGCGCCGTGCAGTCGCTGTGGAACAGCGTTGTGAACAAGAAGTACTATGTCACCGGCGGCATCGGCAGCGGCGAGACGTCCGAGGGCTTCGGCAAGGAGTTTTCGCTGCCGAACCACGCCTATTGCGAGTCGTGCGCGAACTGCGGCCAGCTGCACTTCCAGACCAAGCTCCAGATGATCTGGCGCGACGGCTGCCACGCCGATCTGGCGGAGGAAACGCTCTTCAACGCCATCCTCGGCGGCGTGGACCTCGACGCGCGGAACTACACGTACACCAACCCGCTCGACTCCAGCGCCAAGCGTTACACGTGGCACGTCTGCCCGTGTTGCGTTGGCATCATCCCGCGCACGCTGCTGAGCCTGCCGACGTGGATGTACACCAAGAGCAGGGACGCGATCTGGGTGAACCAGTTCGCCGGCAGTGCGGTGACCGTGGACAAGATCGCCGGCACGTCGGTGAAGCTCACGCAGGCGACCGATTACCCCTGGAGCGGCAAGGTTGCGTTGGACGTGAATCCCGCCGCAGCGGTGGCCTTCACGCTGAACATCCGCGTGCCGGACCGCCAGACCAGCCTGCTCTACACCAACACGCCGAGAGTCGGGGGTCTGCTCTCGCTGGCGGTCAACGGGAAGCCCGTGAAACCGAAGATTGAGCGTGGCTATGCGATCCTGGATCGCACGTGGAAGGCCGGCGACAAGGTCGAGTGGGAAGTGCCGCTGGCGGTCCAGCGCGTGGTTGCCGACCACCGGATCGTGGCCGATCGTGGCCGCGTTGCCCTGCGCCACGGCCCGCTGATCTACAACATCGAGAGCGTCGACCAGGACGTGAATGCCGTGCTGCCCTCGTCCGCGCCACTCACCACCGAGTGGAGGCCGGACTTGCTTGGCGGCGTGCTGGTGATCCAAGGCCAGTTCGCCGACGGCAAGCCGTTGCTGGCGATCCCCAACTACGCCCGGCTCAACCGCGGCGGACGATCCGTTGTCTGGATGAAAGACCGATGACTCCCAGCGAGGCGCCGCCTCAGACCTAACGAAGTCCGCGATCCCATGAAGCCTTACTGCCTTTCCGGACCCTCTCTTCCGCGCCTCGCTAATGTAGAGTCCTCGACGGAGGATGGGGAGGCTTGGAACAGCAGAGACCCAAACTTGACCTGTTGACCGCATATTCCAGGAGTCGAGGACTCCACGCCTTCTCCCAAACTGCGCTGGGAAATAGGGGTTCGCCTGCGGCGAACAGCAGTTCGCGAACGCCGACTCCTGCATCGAGTCCGCGCGCCGGTCCTTCCCTCCCCCTGCGACCCCGGAGCGGGGGGAGTGCCGCAAACAAGGTGACAGGCTAATGGTCTCCCTGGCCCGTCGCGTCAGGGCGAGGTATCCGGGGCTACCCCCCTTCGGTTCACGGTTTGTCCCGCTGGAGTGGGGAATGGAGCGCGGCGGAAGTCTCTGGTTTCATGAGGAGTCTGCCGTCTTCCATTTCGAACGTGCGGTCAAACGTGTCCAGCGCCCGGTGGTCATGGGTGACCACGACCACGCCCGCCCCGCGTTCGTGGGCGACCTTGGCGAAGAGTTCCATGACCTGACGCCCCCGATGGCTGTCGAGGGCTGCCGTGGGTTCGTCGGCGAGAATGAGATCCGGTTCGTTCGCCAGGGCGCGCGCCACGGCAACCCTTTGTTGTTGGCCACCGGAGAGCGCCTCGGGCAGGTTGCCGGCGCGATCGGCCACGCCGAGGTATTCCATCAGTTCCAAGGCCCGGCGCCGGGCCTGTCGCGGCGGGACATCATTGATTTCCAGGGCCACCTGCACGTTGTGCAGGGCGGTGAGGAACGGGATCAGGTTTGCCTTCTGGAAGACGAATCCCAAGTGATGGCGCCGGAAGGCTCGGAGTTCGACGAGCGGTTGGGGACCATCCTGGACCGGCACTCCGCCGATGACGATGCGACCGCTTGTGGGGGGATTGATCAGGCCCATTGCGGTCAGGAGGGTGGACTTCCCCGCGCCGCTGGGGCCCAGCAACGCGACGACCTCGCCTCGTGCCACCCGAAGGTTCACCTGGCGCATGGCGACCACCTCGGTGTTGCCGCTGCCATAGACCTTGGTGAGGTCGAAGACCTCGATCGCCGGAGAGACCGGTTGGGGACTTTCCCTCACGACAACACCTTGTTCGGTTCAACCCGTGCGGCCTTCCAGATCCCGACCAGGCTGGCCAGCACCGAGATCATGACGACCACCAAAGCCAGGGCCCAGAGGTCCCCTGGAGTGATGAGGACCCGGCGTGGAAACCGCGGAAAGACCCAGCCGCCCAGCAGCCAGGCGATGCCAAAGCCGATTGCCCCGAGCAGCAGCGCCTGCTGGAGAATCAGGCCGATGATCATCCGGTTGCGGGCTCCCATGAGCTTGAGCATGGCGATGTCATGGATCTTGTCGAGGGTGAGGGTATAGAGAATCAGTGCCATGATGATCGTGGAGATCACCACAAGCAGGACGCGGAACAAGCCGATCTGGCGTCGCGCCTTGTCGATCATGCCTCGGACCAGGAGTTGTTCCTGGGCGTCGCGCGTGTGAACCGAAACATCGGGCCATGCCCCGACCAGGTCTGCCACGGCCTGAGGGTCGTTTCCGGGCTTGACGGTGACCGTGACCGCGCTGACCTGGGGCGGGCCGAGGGCGGGAATGCCGGTGGACAGACCCTTGCCCCGCTCCGCCATCGCCGGCTGTGCCTGTCCCAAGTCCTGACCCAGCGCTCGGGCGAACCGGGCGGCCCGTTCCAGGCGGATTGATTCACCGGAGACATCGAATTGAACGGCCAACGCATCGGTGACGGTGAAGAAGGCGATTCCGTCCCCTCCGGATGACACCATGCCCCTGGTAAGTCCCACGACGGTGTAGAGGTCCTTGCCCAAGCGGACCTGTTCCCCCAGAGCCAGACCGAGCGAAACGTCCGCGATCATCTCATAGTGCGCCTGGGCCAACGGCCGGCCGGTCACCAGCTTGGTCCATTGCCCCTGGTCCTCCGGCCAGGAGAGCCCATGCACCGTCATTCGGAGGGGTCGCCCGCGGTGATCGCGTTGCACGCTGTGGGAGACGAAACTCCGGGCGCGTTGCACCCCGGGAACCGCGCGAATCCGATCCTCGAGGCTGGCGGGAACACGGGAGATCTCGGCAAACGGGCCGCGGGTCCCGTGTTGCACCACCCAGAGGTCGGCATCAATGCCATCGACCACGATGAGGGCATCATCGATCATGCCCCGATAGATGCCGCTCATTCCCAGCACGATCATCAGGAGCAGACCGATCCCGACGGCGGTGAGCGCAAACCGGCCGAGGTTGTGCCGGACGTCCTGGGCGGCGAGGTTCATGATCCGCGGACCCGCTGGCCGTCCCGCAGCATCCCTCGGGCACTGTGCACCGGCCGGGCCACCCGATCCCCCGCAGCAAGTCCCTGAGTTACCTCCACCATCGAGGCGCCCTGCAGACCGAGGGTGATTGGCCGCCATTGAGCCCGGCCCTTGGCATTGACGAAAGCCCCGGGCCGCCGCTCACGCCAAATCACGAACTCGTTGGGAATGAGCAGGGCCGACTGTTTGCAGCGCGTTTGGATATGAACCTCGCCCCGCTGTCCCACGGCCCAGTTTGCCGGCAACTGGTCCACCCGCACATCCACGAGGAACTCCCGTGTCTCCCGATCGGCCTGCCGCCCCAACCGCACCAACTCTCCGTCGTAGGACTGATTTGGCTCGGAGCGGAACACCACCCTGGTCTTCTGTCCCGCCGCCAGCCGACTCATGGCGGTTTCATCGACCCAGGCCGAAAGCCACAGTTCGTTGGTTGCGATCAACTGCAGGACCGCGCTGGCGGGGACGACCACGTCCCCCGGATGACGGTCCCGCCGTACCACCAGTCCATTCAGGGGACTTCTCAACTCCGTGTCTGCCAGACGGGCTTTGTGGTAGCGGAGTGTCCGCTCGGCGGTCACTTGTTGTTTTTCGGCCTCGATGATGCCTGCCTGGGCCCGACTCATTTCCGCGTCGGCAACCCGCATCCCTTCGACCGCCTTGTCGAAATCCGATTCTGCGGCAACCCGGGCCTCCCGCAGGTCCAGGGCGCGTTGGTGATCGAGTTGGGCCTGGTTGAGCACTGCCGCAGCCCGGTTTTCCTCCGCTCGAAGACGCTGGACCGTGGCTTGGGCCGCCTCCAGGGCCGCCTCCGCCACTGCCACCTGCTCGCGCAAGTCGGCGTCGTCCAACCGGGCCAGCAACTGGCCCTCCAGGACGGCGTCGTTTTGGTCGACAAGCACCTCCACCAACCGCCCCGGGATCTTCGGGCTCAGAGTGGTTTCGATTCGCGGCTCCAGCGTGCCCGTTCCCATGACCTCTTCGGCAATGGACCCGGAGTGGGTTATGTGTTCGACGACGGGAAGGGGTGCGAGCTTCAGCTTGTAGACGGCGGCGGCCACGAGAACGGCTGCGAGAATCCACTTGGGTGCCCGGCTTAACCAGCGTCGGCAAGGCCTTGCGGAGTGGTTTTTCGGGGCAAGGTCTTCGGTCTGAGCTTGCGTTGTCGGCATAAGGCACTGCGATCAAACGGCCAGACGACATGGCGACGGGACTTCCGCGCCATGCGTCGATGCTGAGGTCACGATACAGAAACCGGCCGGGTCTGCCCAGCCCGAAACCGCCGCGCAAGACCGGGCGGAAGTCGGCCCGTCGCGATGACTGAGTGACCGTCCCGACCGCGGGAGGAGAGACGCGGCCGTTGGTCAGTCACCTCGGAGGAGGAAGTTCTCGAGGAGGATCACGAGGATGCCCATGATGGCGCCGCCGGCGATGAGGCCGGCGCAGATGGGTTCCTGGTTTTCGACGATGACCTTGCGGCCGGCGGAGTCATCGCGGCGGAAGATGCGCCCGGCGAGCCAGAAGGCGAAGGACCCGAGGAACATGGCGAAGCAGTTATTGAAGGGGATGACGGCGGCGAGTCCGATGCCCACGCCCGAGAGCCAGAATCGGCCCCGGGTGGCGACGCGGACGGTTTCGAGGAGGATGCCGGCGAGGCCGCCGTAGAGGGCGGCCCAGCGGGCGGAGACGGGGAGTTTGTCGAGGCCCTGGGTCAGGAGCTCGGCCACGGCGCGCCAGACGGTGGCGGCGGGCATGGGGTAGGTGTCGCTGAGGAGCTGGGCTGGGCCCTGGCTGAGAAAGGCGAGGTAGAAAATGGGGGTGGCGACGATGGCGCCGGCGAGGATTCCGAGGACGTGGCCGATGGCCTGGAGACGGGGTTTGGCGCCGAGCATATAGCCCGGCTTGATGTTCATGAGCAGATTCGAGGCATTGCTGGCGGCTTCGGCGGTGATGCTGGCGGTGGCGAGATTGGTCACGATATTGCCGGGGGCGAGCACGCCGTAGGTGAGTTGCGTGAGTTTGCCCATGGCTCCGAGCGGTGTGATGGAGGTCAGCGCGGTCGAGTTCACGCCGATGAGCGTGAAGAGGAAGATGAGGGGGATGGCGAGCGCGCCCATCGCGAAGCTGACCTGGAAGAAGAGGTGGGCGAGCATGACGACCGTCAGGCCGGCGAGGGGAATGCCGACGACGAAGACGCGCATGGGCAATTCGACGTCGGCGAGCACGTCGGTCTCCGGCTGGCGGGGTCCCCGGCGGAAGAGGCCGCGGAAGGCGCTGAGGAGGATCTGGGGTTTGGCGAAGAAGGCGAACAGCGAGGCGGTGGTCATCATGGCGACGCCGCCCCAGAGGGCCCAGGTGGTGATGGCCTTGAAGCCGTAGTGGGTGATGCCCTCGACGGTGCGTCCCTGGATGTCGCCGCAGGCGATGAAGACGGGAGCAACGACGAGGTAGTTCAAGACGGCGCCGATGAGGAGGGAGACGCCGGTTCGGATGCCCATCAAGCCGCCGGCGGCCATCATGACGAGGTCGGTGTCCGGCCGGACCGTCAATTCCCGAAGGGGAACGCCTTTGATGGCGGGGGTGCAGAGGCGGTAAATCCAGTCGTCGAGGAACTCGGGAATGGCGAGGGCGCCGAGGTGGGCTTTGGCCATCAGGGCATGGCTTTGGAGGATTTTGACTCCTGCGGACACGATTCCCGTGATGACCAGGAGTTTGGCCTTGAGCATGCCGGCGGCGGCATCGCCCGCGTGGAGGGCGTCCATGACGATTCCGGCGGCCCGGCCTTCGGGGAAGGGATGCTGTTCATCATTGATGAAGCGGCGTTTGAGCGGGAAGGCGAACAGGACGCCGAGCACGGCGATGGCGATCATCCAGGCCATGGCCACGTGGATGGGGAGGACGGCGTTGGTGACGAGCATGTAGGCGGCCAGGCTCGATATGAGCGGGGAGGTCATGTACCCCGCGGAGGTGGCGATCGACTGCATGGCGTTGTTCTCGAGCAGGGAGAACTCGCGCATGCCGCCGAGGCGGCTCATGGCTTTGAAGAGTGCGAAGGCCAGGACCACGGAGGTGATGCCGACCCCGAGGGTCCAGCCGGTCTTGGCGCCGACGTAGAGGTTGGTGAGGGAGAGGACGCCGCCGAGGCCCATGCCCATGAGGGCGGCGCGGAGGGTGAGCTGGGGTGTATCGCCGCGGTAGACGTTGTCACGCCACCAGCGGTCCTTTTGTTCGAGAGTCCAGGTGCGGATCTGTTCCTCGGTGAGTTGCTTGATGGCCATGGATGGGCGGAGGCGGTTACGTTCCCCATGCCGTGCAGGGGGTCGGTTGGCGGGGAGGTTGCGGGCGTGTCGCGGTTGGCTTCAAGAAAAAAAGCCAGGGCAACAGGAGCGGAGGCGGGGGGGAGGGACGACGCGGGCTGACCGGGTCAGTCCTGTTTAAGGCTGCTCGAGCGGTCCTGGAGCCAGGCGACGTCGGGATTATCCGGGGACGGCACGTCGAGTTCGATCAGCTGGCTGGAGCGGAGGACGGGGGTGGTGCGGCGGTCGCGCCAGCGTTTGATCTGGGCATGGCCGTCGGCGAAGGCGATCCCGGCGGCGCGATTGTGGTAGCTGGCCGGGTAATCGACGATTTTGGCGAGCTTACCCCGGAGTCTGAGGTTTGTGACGAAGAGAGGGTCGTTAATGCTGTCCTCGCGTTCGTCCATGAACACCCAGGCCTTTTCCGGCGGGGGGTCAATGATGTCGCTGGCCTTGCGGAAGACGCGGTATCGCTCCTGGCCGATATCGACATTCCCGACGTAATTCATCCAACAATTCATGGAAACGCTGCGGACGCGGTCGTGCACCCGGCCCTGGATCCGGACCGAACTGCGGTCGGCGGGGCAACGGAAGATCTTGGCTGGGACGTCGTAATACGCCAACTGGGAGAAGCGGCGATCGGTCAAGTAGAGGGAGTTGGTATTATCGGGGCTGCTGCTGAAGTCGAGCCAGCCCGAGACCCAGACGCCGGGTCCTGGCATCGAGCCGCCGATGACGCCGGGCAGGTAGTCCGAATGTTCATCGGCATACATGGCCCAGGCGATCTGCAACTGCTTGAGGTTCTTGAGGCAGTAGAGACCCTGGGCTTTTGCTTTTGAGGCGGACAGGGCGGGCAGGAGGAGGGCGGTGAGGACCCCGATCAATCCGATGACAATCAGCAGTTCGAGAAGCGCAAAACCCCCGGCGACGCGGGGGGCAACCCTCCGCCACAGTTGGTTTACTGGCGTTTTGAGGCGCATCTGCTCTTGCTGATTAGGGCAACTATAGGCAGGGGTCAGGGTCCTGGCAAGTGCCAATTCTGAAACTTCAGGCCCCCCCGGCGGGTAAGCCCTTTTGTGCGGGGTGCGGGCAGGGCCATCAGGGTGGTGGCCCCGGAAAGGTGAGACGATGCCTGTGATTGCCAGATTCTGCGGGATAGTGATTCGGCTGTTGTGCGTGCGGTGCCTGGGTCCTCGGATGCACGCGTTTTACGGGGACAGCGAATTGGTGGTCCACGTGCCGACGCTGAGAGTTGTGCAAGGGGACGTACCGGTCCGGATTCGGGAGCTGGTGTTGCTCTGGGCGCGGCGGCATCATCGGGAACTCCTCATGGACGTGGACTTGCTTCAGCGCGGGCAGCGTCCGGTGGCGATTGCGCCGCTGGTGTGAGGGGGGGGCGGGCGGATTGCGGATTGGAGATTGGAGATTGGACGGGGACCAGACCGGATAGCAGAGGACAGTCCGCCGCCGGTCACGGTTTCTCGACGAGCCGATAGAACCGGGCCCGGACGTGGGTGTCGACCGGTTCTTGCAGCCAGCGCACGGGGCTCGCGGCCACGAAGGTCTCGCGCACGACCCAAGCGAGGAGATCGCCGGACGTCTGCACCTCGTAGGTCCGACCGGGCGTCACGCGCACCGCCGCGGTGATCACCCGCGTCAAGCCCATTTCGACCGGCCGCCATTCCATCAGCGGCACATCCGCCGGCAACACGACCACCGCCGCGGCACCACTCGTCAGCGAGGCGAACTCATTGCCAACGGTCACCGAGTACAAACCACTGTCCCCGGGCATCGCCGGCGCCAGCCGCAGCGTTGGTCCCTGGCCACCCGGGATGGGGTGTCCATCCCGGTGCCACTGGTACCGGATCGGTTCTGCGCCCACTGCGTCCACGCCGAGAACCACGTCCGTCCCCTCGAGTGCTGTCGCGTTCTCCGGCTCGCTTCTCAAGCTCAACGTGGTCACCGCCAGGCTCACCTCCCGGGCCGCGCCGACGGCGATCACGTTGCGCAGCCAACCCGGCGTGTTCACCTGACCGGCGCTGTTGTATCCCGCGCAGCGGACGAGTCCCCGATCCCTCAACAAGGAGACCATATGCGGACTGTCGTTGATCGTGGAGGGCGCGATGGCCAGGGCTTCGGACGGCTCGAGGGTCGGAAACGACGCCATGCTCTGGTGCCAGCGGTGCACCGTGCCGGCCTCCGAGATCGCGCCGAAGTAGAGGTTCATCCCCGTGATCCGAACGATCCGCGGGAGCGGCGGTTGGGCGCCATAGGAATAGCCCCATTCGGAGAGCGTCCCATCCACATGCAACGCCACACTGTGATCGAAGCCGCCGGCGACTTCGATCACCCCGTGCAACGCCGGCGGCGTCGCCTGGCCGCTGCTGTTGTACCCCCAGCCAGCCAGGGTTCCGTCGCACTTCAGCACCAGACTGTGCAGCCACCCGGCGGCAATCCCCGCCGCTTCCGGCAAGTCCGGAGGCACGACGGCCTGTCCGTAATCCCCTCCGCCCCACGCCATCACCCGCCCGTCACGGCGCAGCGCCAGGGTGTGGTGTTCACCGGCCGACACCTGCACCACGTCATCCAGGCCGGCCGGCGTCGTCGTCTGGCCGCGGCTGTTGTTGCCCCACGACCACACGGTCGCATCCTCCAGCAAGGCGGCCGCGTGATCCCAAGCCCCGGCCACAGCCCGCACCCGCGGCGGCACCCCGCCCAACTGCGCCAGCACCGGGCTCGACGGATTGCCCCAGCCGACGAGCGCGCCCCATCGGCGCGGCAGGATGCCGAGCGTGCCCGACGCTTGGACCGCCGCGGTGCCACCCGTGACCCGCACTGCATACACCCCCATGTCAGCCAGCGCCGCCTCGGGCAGGCACAACCAGGAGCCGGTGGCCCCCTCGATCGGCCGCCCGTCATGGCTCCACTGATACTGCAGCGGCTCGCGTCCAACGGCCGCCACGTGGAACCACGCCGGATCTCCCGCCGCCACACTCGCCGCCGCCACCGGATACTCGAGTGCCACCGACGCCACGACCGCCGCGCGGTCCCATCCGGCAAACACCCCCGCCGGCTCCGCCACCACCACGGCCGGCTCGGGAACCGTGCCGGTGCCCCAGGACAACAGGCCCCCATCCGCGCGTTGGGCGGCGAAAAAGTAGCCTGCCGCAATGCTCACGACGTTCGTTGCTCCAGCCGGCGACGGCAGAACTGTCCCGCTGATGGCGACCCAGCCGGTGACCCGACCGCTGGGATGCCGCGCGAGCAGCGTCTCGTTCCCCGCCACGACGTCCAGCGCTGGCTCGAGCGCCTCCGGCACCGGAAATCGCGTCTTCCCATCCAGCGACCAGACCGCCACCGTACCGTCGGCCCGCAGCGCGGCCACAAACTCGTTTCCTGTTGCCACCCGAACCGCGTTGGTGCCGTCTGCGGGCGGCGCCACCGGGACCGGCGTGTTGCCTCCGAACAACACTACGCGCCCGTTTTCATCGATTCCGGCGGTGTGATGCCGTGCGGCGGCGATCTCGATCAAGGGTCCCGTGCCCGGCGGCGGCGGGTACTGGCCGTAATAGTTGTCTCCCCAGCCCGCCACGGTGCCGTCCGCCCGCAGCGCCAGGCTGTGCACACCACCGGCAGCAATCTGGACAACATCCGTCAGGGCTTCGGGTACCACGTGCTGATTGAACGCCGGGTCGAAGTAACCCCAGCCTTGGACCAAGCCGTTGTCCGTGAGCAGGATACCGTGCATGGCCCCCCACGCCACCTGGACCACGTCGTTCGCCGCGGGCCGCTCACTGTCCACGGGCCCCCAGCTCGCCACCACCCCGGCCGGCGCCCGCAATACCGTCAGCACCGCCGGCGGACTCGTCGTCGACCCGAGCTCATTGGTCACCGTCACCGTGTAGCTTCCCGCGTCGGACATTGCCGCCCGCCGGATCACCCACGACGGCCCGGTTGCCCCGGGAATCGCTATTCCCTCCCTGTACCATTGGTACGCCAGCGGTGGCGTGCCCCGCGCGTCGGCATGGAACAAGGCCAGCCGGCGCTCGAGCACCGTGTGCCCCAGCGGTTCCCGTGCAAATCGCGCAGGCGCAGGATCCACCACCAGCCGCGCCCCGCGGGTCGCAGTCCCTCCCGTGGCGTTTGTGACCGTCAACCGATAGAGCCCAGCGTCCGCGCTTTGCACATTCACAAGCCGCAGGGTTGGCCCGTCGCCCGGCACCGCCAGACCGTCCCGCGTCCACTGGTAGACGCGCGGATCGCTTCCCGACGCCACGGCCGCCAACGCACCGTCGTCCCCCGCGTCGAGCGTCAGGTCGACCGGCTCGATCAGGATCGCCGGCGGATCCACGGCCACCCGTGCGGTCCGGGTCACCGCCGCGCCGTACCCATTCGTCACCATCAGCCGATACGCGCCCTGGTCCCAAGGCTGGACCGCCGCCACGCGCAACGTCGACTCCGCCAGCCCCGCCAGGTTCGTGCCGTCCTTCGCCCACTGATGGATCAAGGGCCGGCTTCCCACCACCACAGGCTCCAGCTCAATCGGCTGGCCGATTCGCACCACCGTGTCCGCCGGTTCGACGAGGATCCGCGGAGCCGAGGGCTGGACCACCACGGCCACGGGAGGACTCGTCGTCTGGCCCAACGCGTTGGTGACCACCAACACGTAGTTCCCCGCCATCTCCGCCTGCGCGTCCGGGATCTCGATGTCGGGCGCAACCGTTCGAGCCACCTCGACTCCATTCCGCTGCCAGACACAGGTCACTGGTTCCGTCCCGTAGATCCGCGCGCTCAACCGCAGGACGTCCCCCGCCAGCAACACGATCGGGCTCGGCCCGGCGATGAAGCCCGGCGGCGACGGCAGGACCGTCACTTGGGCGACCCTGCTGGTCACCGCCCCGTAGGCATTGCTGAGCACCACGTCGTACCCGCCCGCACCCGACGCCTGGACATTGGCTCGGTTCAAGGCGGCCGACGCCGCGCCGTCGATCGGGACGCCGCCGAACCGCCACTGGTACGCCAGCGGCGGCTGTCCTCCGCCAACAACAGCGAGCGTCAGGTTCGTCCCGGCGGGGATCGTCACATCCTCCGGTTCCACCGCCACAAACGGCAGTGCCAGCACCGTCAGCCGGTTCGTCCGGCTCGACGCGGCGCCCCACGCGTTCTCGACGCGCACCCAGTAGGAGCCGGCGTCGTTGGTTCGCACCGCGTCGAACCGCAGGATCCCATTCGTCGCGCCCGGGATCTCCTCGCCGCCCCGGAACCATCGATAACGCAGCGTGCCGGCGCCCACCGCGCCCACCGGAAGTTCCGCCGACGCGCGCTCGACGACGGTCAAGGTCGAGGGGAGATTGCTGAGGATGACCGGGTTGCGCGTGATGGCGAGGCTGAAGTCGTAGCCGGCGGCGATGCCGACCACGTTCGACAGCCCGCTCGGGACGTTCGTCTTGCCAAACAGGCTGTCCCCGCCTGCCACAACCGTGCCGTCCGCCCGCAGCGCCAGGTTGTGATTCGGCCCGGCGGCGATCCGAACGACGTTCGTGGCCGCCGGCATCGGTCGGACGCCGCTTCCGCTTCCCCACAGCACGACGTTACCGTCCCTGCGCAGCCCCAGGGCATGCGCGCTTCCGAGGTCAACGCTGACCAGGTTCGTCGCCGCGGCCGGAACCGCCCTGTGCCCGGCGGTGACCTGGCCCATCCACACCAACGCGTGGTCCGCCCGCAACGCCGCCGCCACCCGGTCGTGGGCGGCCAGCGCCACCCCGTTCGTGGCGTCTGCCGGCACGACGAAAGGCGTCGGCCACCACGGGTCGCCCGGCCGCCCCCAGCCCCGCACCCGGCCGTTTCGAGCCAGCGCCACGCCATAGCCCAAACCCACCGCGATGTCCACCACCGGCTCGAGATCCGACGGGATATCCGACACCGCCGTCGTCGACCCGCCCCAGCCGACCACCGCCCCGTCCGTTCTCAACGCCAGCGCGTGCCCGGCTCCTGCCACCACTTTCACCACGTTCGTCAAGTCCGCCGGAGGCACCAGCAACGCATTGGGCGTCGTGGCCAGGTATTGGACTGTGCCGTCCCGGTGCAGCGCCATTGCGAAGTTCCCGCCCGCATCCACGGCCACCACATCCGTCGGCGTCTCGGACAGCGGACTTGTGCTCCCGGTCCGCGGGTTGTTTCCCCACCCCATCACCACCCCCGCGCCCAATACCGGCACCACCCGGAAGTCGACCGGCGGCGTCTCGACCGTGCCGAGCGCGTTCTCGGCCACCAGCGTGTAAGACCCCGCGTCCTCCCGCGCTGCCGCCGCAATCTCAAGGTTCCGGTCGGTCGCATTCGCCATCGCCACACCCTCGCGACGCCACTGGAACGTCATCGGCGCCGACCCGATCAATGGCCGCCGGAGGATCACCCGGTTCCCCTCGAGCGCCAGCAGCAATCCCTCGCCCCCGACCGCCACCGGCGGGGACGGCTCGACGGTCAGTCCTGCCTCGACGCTCGATGCCCAACCCCGTGCGTTCCGCACCTCGACCGCATAGGCACCGGCCGCAGCTGCCTGGACATTCGACAGTCGCAACACCGGGTTCGTGGCGCCCGCCAGCGGCGTGCCGTTCCAGGTCCACTGCCACGCGAGCGGTTCGCTCCCTCGCGCATCGACGCGGAACACCGCCTCGCTGCCCGCCGGCAACACCAACGCCGCCGGCTGCGCCTGGATCCAGGGCGCCGAGGGCGCGACCGTGACGGTGAACAACGACGGCACGGAGGCACCGTAGGGATTCGACGCCTGGACCTGATACCCGCCCGCCGCCGGTTCCTGGATGTTCCCGATCACCAGGGTCGCGTTGGTCTGTCCCGGCAGATCCACACCCTCATGCTGCCACTGGAATCGCGCCGGGCCTTCTCCAGCCCAGATCGGCGTCACCACCAGGTCCGACCCCGCGAGCGCCCACACCGATGGCAGAGGCCTGAACTCGACCGGCCCCGCCACGGTCACCGTCGCTGCCGCACTCACCAGTTCGTAGTCGTCGTTCAGCACCCGCACCCGATACGTCCCTCGGTCGAACGCGGTTGCGGAAGGCACCGTGAGCACCGGCTGGGTCGCGCCCGTGAGGTTGATTCCGTCATGCTCCCATTGGTATGTGAACGGCGTACTGCTCCGGGCCGCCGCGTTCAGCGTGAACGAGCCCCCCGGCGCCACCGTCGTCGACACTGGGGTCTCGTCCAGAAACGGCGCGCGGGTCAGCGCCGATACGCTCACCATCGAACCCGCAATCGCGGTCGCGTGCTCGATCCCCGCGATCAGTCCCCAGGAAACCGAATGCACCCGGCCGTCCGCCCGCAGGAAGAACGGGCCGTCCCAGGTCGGTTGCGCCGCGATCGCGACGATGTTGCTGCCCCCTGCCACGGGCGCCGGCGGCGAATCCGAGTTGTTCCAACCCAGAACCACGCCATCGTCCAGCAAACACCAGCGCCCCCACTCGCTCACCGCGATCGCAATCGCCTGCGGCCGCTGGAACCGCTGCCGCCGCGGCGCCCCATACTGGCTGTTCACCCAGTCCCACACCGTGCCGTCCGCCTGCAGCAGCATTGTGCTGTCGCTCCCCGCCGCCACGGCAATGACGTTGCTCGCCCCCGCCGGAAAACTCCCCGGGGCCGGCCACTGAACCACGGAACCGTCCGCCCGCAGGGCGAGGCTGTGACGATGCCCCGCGGAAACTGCCACCACGTCCCTCAGACCTTCCGGCACATACCATTGACCGTAGTTCTCCGTGTACGTCGAGCCCCACCCCAGCACCGTGCCGTCCGTTCGCAAGACCAGGTTGTGAAAACGACCCGACGCGATCGCCGCCACCGGGCCCGTCTCCGGCATCTCGGTCGGATCCCAGTCCATCGCCCCGAACTCACCGCCCCATCCCATCAGCTGGCCGCCCTCCCGCAACGCGAACCCGTGAGCATCCCCCGCCGCCACGGCCAGCACGTTCGTCAGCTCCGGCGGGATCGCGAGCTTGCTCATGAAGTACTGCCCCGCCGCCACCACGAGGGACGGCTGCGCCGCCGTCAACACCGGCTCGTAGGGCCGCACCCGGACCACCGCGCTCGTCACCGACCCGAACGTATTGCCCGCCACCACCGCGTAGGCCCCCATCACCCCGGGCCCCGCCGGTCCGAGCGCCAGAACCGGATCCAGACTCTCCGCCACCAGCACACCGTCCCGATGCCACCGGCATGTCACCGGCTCCGGACTCAAGACGGTTGCCGACAACCGCGTGTCAAACCCAGGCCGCTGATAAAGTCCGAGCGGCTCCTCGACCATCACCGGCGGTCCCGCGCTGAGCCAACCCGCGGAGCTGAGCACCTCCCCCAGCGCATTCCGCACCACCACCCGGTAGGCGCCCGCGGCCGCCGGCGTCACTTGCGTCAACTCGAGCACGGAAGCCGTCGCCCCGGGCACATCAACACCCTCGTGCTGCCACTGATAGGTGAGTGGCTCCGACCCGCGCGCCGCCACTTCGAATCGGACGTTGCTCCCCGGGAACACCGCCGCCGATGCGGGTTGTTGCGTCAGCCGCGGAGCCGACGTTTCAACGGCCAGGTTCACCGTGTTTTCCGTAAACCCGAACTCGTTGCTCACCACCAAACGCAGCGTGCCCGCCATCGCCGATTGCACATTAATAAGACGCACCACCGGCGCAGGGCCGGTCTCGAGCAGCGCGTCTTCCCGGTACCATCGGGCCACGTACGGATCGCTCGCGGCCAGATCCAGCGCGATCTCGACGTCCTCACCCGCCATCACTGTCAGCCACCGCGGCGATCCGTAAGCCACCGGGGCGCGCGTGAGCCCCACACTGAAGTAATCCGCTGCTGCCATCGCAAAGAACCGAACCGCCGACGGCACCGCTCCTTGGCCCCGGGTGTTGTCACCCCACACCGCCACGGTCCCATCCTCGCGCAGTGCGACCGAATGCAGTCCCCCGGCTGCGACCTGCACCACCCGATCGAGCGTGGCAGGAACCGTGGCTTGCCCCTGCTCGTTGCTCCCCCAGGCGAACACCCGCCCGTCCTCCCGCAGCGACAGCACATGCCCGAAGATGCTGGCATCCACCTGGACCGCTGGCGCATGCCCGGCCGGCGGACCGTCCGTCGCGGTCCATCCCGGCGGGAACCAGCCGCGCACGGAGCGGTCCTCGAGGATCAAGCCGCAGTACAACTGGCCGGCGGTGACCTCGAGCGCGTTCGTGGCCCAGACCGGCGGATCGTAGGCGCCGTGCGTGTTCGCCCCCCAGGCCCACACCCGACCCGCCGTGTCGACCACCACGCTGTGACTGTAGCCCGCCGCGATCTTCCGCACCGTCCCCAACCCCGGTGGGATCGGCAGAATCTGGTCCTGGAACACGTTCCCTTCCGCAATCCAGGCGTGCAACCTCCCGTCCGCGTCCAAGGCCAGGGTGTGCGCGCCCCCGGCGCTGATCGACACGATGCTCCGCAGCGTCGGTGTCACCTGATCGTCGGCCAGGGAACCCCATCGCACCACCGTGCCGTCCGCCCGCAAGGCCGCCGCGTACCCGCGGTTGGCATCCACCTTCACCACGTTCGTCAGGGCCCATTCCCCATACGGGACAGCCGGCCCTGACCCGAACACCACCGGCGTTCCCCGCGGCAAGCCGGCCAACGGCGGGAAATCCGACCCGCCCACCGCGGTCGCCACGATGCAGAACAACCCCAGCGCCAGCGAGGCTCTCAGAGCCTGTCTGAAAACTCCGAGGGGTGCTGTTTTCGCAGGAAGGGCTGGATGGCGAGGCGCGACGAAGGGAGCATACCCGCAGCGGTCTGTGACCGAGGAGCAACAAAGCCAGACGGCCCTGCCTGCGAAAACCCTCCGGGCGGCGGGTCTTTTGGCCGGGGCCGGTGTTGGCTCGGCCCTTACAGCCCACTTCGGGGATGCTCGGGCCTCGCCGCCTTGTCCCCAGCCAAAATCCCTCGCCGCAGCGCCCCTCGCAGTTTTCAGACAGGCTCTCAGACCGATCGTAGTCCTCAGGTTCATGAACGTCTTGCTGTCTTTCGAGAGTCACCGACGGAAGGAGGGAAGGCCTGGAACCAGAGCGACCAAACTTGATCTGTTGACCGCATATTCCACAGGTCAAGAACTCTAGGCCGGCGGCAGGACCCGATCAACCGGAAAGCCAGCCCCCAAATCCGCGCGTAAGCGTCCCTTGCGGTTCAATCTCCTGGGCTGGACCCTGCGTCCTGAGCCGCCCCGTCAGCGGTTCCCGCGGATTTGGATGCCCGCCCCCCCAATCGGCGATCCGCCCCGAATCTGTGCGGGGAGGGTTCCTCGCGGATTCAGGGCGGAGCGCAGATTCCAGTCCGCAGGGACATGCTGTACCCGCCCGCGCCGAGGGCGGCACGGGGATCGGTGCGTCGGTGCGCCGGTGCGTCGGTGGGCGGTAAGGGACGGTAGGCTTAGAGGTTGTGTGCTCTTGTCCCTTCGCGCTTGCCACCCCTGCACCCGCCGCGGTCAGCGCCCGCGGCTACAGACCGAGTCCGCGGCCAGAAAGCCGGAACAAGCGGTGCACCACCCGCCTCTCACCCAGCACAGACACCGGCCACGGCGTTGTTGCTCTCGTTTGCCTCCTGGACCTGGTTGAAGACATCCACCCGGATCTCGAAGTGACAGTCGAAATTCCAGCAGGCGCCCGGGATGTCAAAGAGAACCTCGACCATCCCCTTGGCCGGAATCGCGGGTGTGGGAAGCTGGACCGCCTGGGGTCCGCCCAGACACTGGAACTTGACCTCGGTCGTGGTCGGCGTCGCCGCCACGGTGCCGGCGTTCGACACCAACACCACCAGCTTCCCGTCGCGCAGGTTGCAGAACCCGCTGGGGCCCGCGACCGGCATCAGCTCGGGCAACGCCTGAAAGTAGACATTCGCCACGCTGCCATCTCCTGCCACCAGGTTCCAGGCCGCGTCCAAACACCGGATGCGCACGCGTCCCCGTGAAGTCGACGAGGGCGGCGTCCAAGGCTGGCTGTAGACCCCTGGGGCTGGAATCGCCACGATGTTCCGGAAGACCCAGGTCCTGCCCGCATCGACCGAATCATACAACTGCGTGTACTTGATGCTGTTCCCAACCACCTGCCACTGGATCTGGCTCGGTCCAAAGACCACGTCGCCCCCGCGCGGGCTTGCCAGGATGCCGTCTTCAGACCCGCTGCCGCCCCCCGGCAGGATCTGGGCGTACCCGGTTCCCCCCGAAGCGCCGCCCTCGATCCATTGGTTGTAGTTGTACTCTGCATACTGCTGTTGCCGGGTGGTACCCCAGGTGTTGTAGACGATCACAAAGCGCTGGCCGCCGGATACGCGATATCCGAACGCAGCCATCGCGTGCCCCACCTTGTCCAGATCCTCAGGCCGATTGGACCAGACGGTCGGACGCTCCGCGTCCAACTCGCTGCGCAGTCCAGACCAAGCCCAATCGTTGGCGGAGTGGCCTTTGACGTCGGTGCGCTGAAAGGCGTACCCGTTCCATTCGGGGTTGTTCAGGATCGCAAGCAGCCCGACCGACCTCCAGTTGGGCGGCGTCAGCGCGGGGTCAATCAGCTCGTCCAGGAAGTTCGGCACGTTGTGCCCCGTTCCGTTCTCGTACCAATAATCCACAAGCCGGCCGTACCCGGGCATCTTGAGGCCGGCCTCGTAGTGATCGTAGAAACCAATCACCATCGTGTACGCCGTTGGGACACACCAGTACGTCCAATCCACGATGGGTATCAGGTTATAGTCGCGGATCCACTTCACCTCGGGACCGCCGTGCAACGCCCCTCGCGATCCAGCGATGGCCCAGGCTTGGTCGCGGTCCGCGGCCAGCTCCGCGGGAACCCCGTAACGCGGCAGCGTCATGTAATCCTCGGATTCAATGACCTGCAGGCTCCGGCCATGGACAAACAGCCAGCGGGCCCCCGCGCGAAACACGAAGTACTCCTCCTGCGGCCCCGGCATCGCGTAGCCCTCCAGCACCACGTCCGCTCCACCCCAGTGGGCGGATGCCCGACGCCGCGCCGAGTCCTGATTCCAATAATAGGGATGCAAACAGCGCTGAGCCAACAGGACCGGGTAGTTCTCCCGATCGGCCCCGACCAGCACGTAGCCCATCGGGCCCACGGCGTCCTCGAGCGCCTCGAAGAACTCGGCCGGCAGATTCTCCGGCCCCTCCTCCGGCAGCGGCCCGAAGTGGCCCTTCAGCGTCGCCACCGTCTCCAACAACGCCGCAGTCTCCGGAAACACCTCGGCTTGGCGTCGGAACGGCACGATGTAGCCCAAGGGGAGCCCGGCGCCGTTCGCCACCGGCACCGGTTCGCCCCGGGCCTGCGGACCCTCCCACCCCATGGCTCGGGTGTGTGCCTCTCCAAGGCTCGCCGCCCATCCACCGGAAACCAGTCGGCTTCCGCCCCGCAACACGAAATACCGGCTCTCCTGCGCGGGCGCCACCGTCACCACGCTGCGGTCGCCCGCAACCTCGACCCGCTCCGCCACCGGTTGCCACAAGGCGGGCTGCAGGCCAGGCGACGACATCAGCCGGAAACACGAGCCTGCCGCCGGCCACGACAGCACCACCTGCCCGCGGCTCATCTCGACCGCCAACACGGGAGTCGCCCCCTCGACGATGGTCACCTCGATGTCATCCAAGTACCACCCCTCAGCCGTCCGCGACGCATCACTGTCGAACCGGAACTCCAGCTCGCACGTCTGCCCGGCGAACGGCGTCAAGTCCACCTCGACCTTCACCCAGCGTTCCGTCGGGTTCGTGGACCGCCACAACACGCTGCCATTGCCATACACCCCCGCCCAATCATACCCCGTCTCGATTCCCGCGATCGCGTGCCAGAACCTCAACGTGGCTCGCTCGTAGCCGCTCAAGTCGATGACCACCCGCAGGAAGGCCGCCATCGAATCACGGTACGCCGGCAGACGACCCGATCCGTCGTACCCAACCGCCGCGCAATAGGCCTTGCCCGCCCCAGTGTGCGCACGAACCCCACCGAATTCCGCCGATACCGCATCCCAGTACGCCGCCACTCCCGCCCGATCCCTGTCTCCTGCCGTCCAACCCAGTGGAAACCCATCTTCAAACCCCTCCAGCAACAACTGATCCTCCGCCATGCCCCCCCACCCGAACGCCATCGTCAGGAGCAGCGCCCACAAGCCTCGAACAGACCTTGGGAACCAACCCGTGGAAAGGGGACAGGCGCAGTGCCGCAAACGGTGGGAGTTCATGGTTCTACCGCAACCTTGCTCCCCCACACTCCCAAAGCCAAGTCCAAACCCCTGCCGCAGGACGATCCCCGACAGCGTCAACCGGACATCGACCCCGCCCGCGACTGGCTCGGCTGGGAGCCCACCGTCCCCCTGGACGAAGGCCTGACCCGCACCATCGAGTACTTTCGCGAGCGCCTTGACGCCGCCTGACTGCTGCCCGCCCACTCCCTCCTATCACCGCCACCGATTTCCACGTCGCCGACAAAGCGCAAACCCCGCCAAACAGAGCCCGCCTGCCAAAGCGTACTCCCCGGGCTCAGGAACCACATTAATTGCCACCTTGAAGGGAGGATAGTCCGAACGGACGGCCCAACTCGAACCCTGGTTAAACGAGACGGCCGGGTGGTCCGAAAGCGTCCAGCCCGGAAGCCCTGTCTCAGCACCACTGCCATCGGTGCTCTTCCAGCCAAAGTGGTTGTCGAAGTTGCTGCTGGCGCCAGCGCCCACAATCCAATAGGTCTCTCCTGCTGTCAAAGGCACTGGATCTGACAATACAAACAGCCGGTTGACCAAGCCCGACTCCAGAAGCATCGTGGAGGAGAACTGGGCGATCGGCGTCCCCGGTTGACCGCTCGCGTCCGAATTCAGTGAAACAGTCAAAGGGCCCGGGGTTCCATAGCGCACGAGCCGGAGGACCGCCGAGTTCAAAGACCATTCTGTCCCAGACGCGGTCGTAAAACTGATGGCCAACCACTGTTCTGGGATGAGGCCCAACTGCGGCGACCCGTCGGGCTCGTCGAGATTGGACACGCCGGCGAAGACCTGGGCGTGTCCCGAAGGCAGCAGCACGATCAGGACCAAACAGAGAAGAACAAATAGACGTTTCACCGCATCAATGAACTGTGTCGGGTCGCATTTGCCATCCGCGGGGCCTCGCTTAACGAAAACCCGCCCCCTTGTCAAGCCGGGCTCGGTCTCCCTAATCCTCGCTTAATGCGTACGGCGCGAACGTCCGCCATCGGTTCCTTGTGGGTTTTCGCCGTGAAGGCGCGTGGGTGTCGGCTCCGGGGTGGCACGGTCCCGGTTTACAGACATCACCATACCCTCCATGATGAACTCATGAACACGTTGTCCTTCCCCTGGGCTGCAGCCCCGTTTCTGGCGGCGATTGCTTTTGCCCACGCCGCTCTGTTCGCCGCGGAGCCCTCGGCTGAGTGGAGCCAGTTCCGCGGTCCCCGTGGCCAGGGCCACAGCTTCAGCCGAGACCTGCCTGTCACGTGGAGCCCGCAACAGAACATCGTCTGGAAAGTGCCCCTGCCCGGCCCTGGCGGCTCGAGCCCCGTGGTGATCGGTGACCGGGTCTACGTGACCTGCTACTCGGGCTATGCCGTGCCGGGGTCCCCCGACGGCGATCCCGCCGCGCTCCAGCGGCATCTCCTCTGCCTCCGACGAACCGACGGAACGATCCTCTGGGAAAGGGCCGTCCCCGCGGTCCAGCCCGAACAGGCGAAGGTCCGCGACCACGGCTACGCTTCCAGCACGCCGCTGGCCGATCCCGAGCGGGTCTATGTGTTCTTCGGGAAGTCCGGCGTGTTCGCCCATGGTCACGATGGCCGGCTCGTCTGGCGGGCGGACGTTGGATCCGGCACCCACGGCTGGGGGTCCGCTTCCTCCCCCGTTCTCCACCAGGACCTGGTTATCATCAACGCCGCTGTGGAAAGCGGATCGCTGGTGGCCTTGAACCGGCGGACGGGCAGGGAAGCCTGGCGCCTCGGCGGCATCAAGGAATCCTGGAACACGCCGATCCTCGTGCCCGTTGGAGGCGGCAAGCAGGAGTTGGCCGTCGCGGTCCACGGTGCGGTGCTGGGCGTGAACCCGGACACGGGAGAACGCCTCTGGTCCTGCGCCACCGGCATCGGCTGGTACATGGTGCCCAGTCTCGTCAACGACCGGGACACAGTGTTTTGCATCGGCGGCCGGACTGGCGGCGCGCTGGCGGTGCGGGCGGGCGGACGCGGCGACGTCACCGCGACCCACCGCCGGTGGACCCTGGCCAAGGGATCCAACGTCTCTTCGCCGGTGTTCCATGAGGGCCACCTCTACTGGCTCCATGAGAACCTCGGCATCGCCTACTGCGTCGACGCAGCGACCGGCAAGCTCGTCTACGAGGAACGCCTGGCGAATGCAGGCCAGTTCTACGGTTCGCCTGTGCTCGCAGATGGGAGGCTTTACGCCTTCACCCGCAATGGCGTGGGTTTCGTGTGGGCCGCCCAGCCGCGCTTTGCCCCACTGGCCCGCAATGAACTTGGCGACCGCAGCAGCTTCGACTCGAGCCCGGCCGTGGCCGGAAACCGTCTTCTGGTGCGCTCCGACAAGTTCCTCTACTGCCTGGCGAGGCGCGCCTCAGACCTAACGAAGTCCGCGATCCCATGAAACCTGCCTGCCTTTCCGGACCCTCTCTTCCGCGCCTCGCTCATTCAGATCCCTCGACGGAGGAAGGGGAGGCCTGGAACCGCAGAGACACAAACTTGACCTAATCGCATCGACTTTCATAAGTCGAGGACTCCACGCCTTTTCCCAGACTGCGCTGGGAACATGGGGTCCGCCTGCGGCGAACAGCAGTTCGCGAACGCCGACTCCCGCATCGAGTCCGCGCGCCGGTTCTTCCCTCCCCCTGCGACCCCGGAGCGGGGGGAGTGCCGCAAACAAGGTGACAGACTCATTGTCCCCAGTTCACCGTTGACGCGGTGCGCCCGCTCGGGCTCTACTGGCGCCCGTCAAGGAGGAAGACACCAGACAGGAGGTTTCCCATGCGCATGGCTC
>Ga0209096_1000679_pt1 | contig 42699 bp, 46 predicted proteins | sample AD_UKC034_MetaG_FD_184407 | JGI IMG/M metagenome (GOLD analysis project Ga0209096, IMG submission 184407) | Active sludge microbial communities of municipal wastewater-treating anaerobic digesters from USA - AD_UKC034_MetaG (SPAdes) (version 2) | ecosystem: Engineered > Bioreactor > Anaerobic >...
CGTCATTTCATTAACGATCGCTGGCATATGGGCTTGCCTAACATGATGACGCCCGCTCAATTCAAATTGTGGTATGTTAGAAACAAGAAAGTGACTGCGGAAGTCGCATTTGCGCCTTAACGTTGCGGGGCCTTTCTGCTTTTTCATGCTTTGTGCTATAATAGATAAAAGCGCTGATTTGAGGACGATTGCTGCGCTATATAAGTGTGCTAATCTTGCCGGAAACATTAGAACTCAGGGCTTTTTAGCACTGAGTTTTTTGCTTTATAAAGGGGGCTGTCATGACCAAACAGATCAGGACCATAGAAGAGATAAATGAAAAGATCCGGCAGGGCAAAGCGGTTGTCGTAACTGCCGAAGAGCTGATAGGGCTGGTAGAAAAGGACGGTATCGAAAAGGCCGCCAGGAAAGTGGACGTGGTGACCACGGGGACTTTCGGCCCTATGTGCTCTTCCGGACTTCTGTTCAATGTGGGCCATACAAAACCTAAGATGAAGATACAAAAAGCCTGGCTGAACGGTGTTGAAGCGTATGCCGGCCTTGCAGCAGTGGATCTGTTCATCGGAGCAACGCAGATACCGGACGAAGATCCCGCCAACAAGGTGTTCCCCGGAGAATTTAAATACGGCGGAGGACATGTCATACATGATCTGGTATCTGGAAAAGACGTCCGGCTGGATGCGGTCTCTTACGGGACAAACTGCTATCCGCGCAAAAAGCTCTCAACCTGGCTGAACATCAAGGATATTAACGAGGCGTTTTTGTTCAATCCAAGGAACGCATACCAGAACTATAACGTCGCAGTGAATGCCGGTGACAAGACAATATACACCTATCTGGGGGTCCTTCAGCCGAAATTCGGCAATGCCAATTACTGCAGCGCGGGGCAGATGAGCCCTCTGCTCAAAGACCCGTTCTATAAGAACATAGGTCTTGGTACTAAAATATTCCTGGGCGGAGGCATAGGGCATGTAGTTGGAGCGGGAACTCAACACAGCCCGGATTCTCCAAGAACACCCAAAGGGACTCCAAAAAGAGGGTCCGGCACCTTGTGCGTGACAGGCGACCTGAAACAAATGGATCCAAGGTGGCTGGTGGGCGTGAGCATGCTCGGTTACGGCACATCTCTAGCGGTCGGCATAGGAGTGCCTATACCAGTACTTAGCGCCGAGACGGTTAAATGGGCTTCGGTAAGGGACGAAGAGATATTTGCGCCCGTAGTTGATTACAGCGATGACTACCCCAACGCGAGACCCGATATTTTGGGGGAAGTGTCTTATAAAGAACTGAAGAGCGGCAAAATAAAGCTCGGCAGAAAAGAGATCCCTACAGGATCGCTGTCCGGCTACTCTAAAGCGGTAGAGATCGCGAATATACTTAAAAACTGGATCAAAAGCGGCAAATTCACGCTCAATGCTCCTGCGGAAAAGATCGGCGGGCCCGAAAGCGGGATAAAGTTCAAGCTGCTGAACGAGCGGCCGGTAAAGAACGGAGACAGATAAAATGACCATCACAAAGAAGATCGTCCTGACATTTCCGCAATCTTTAGTTGACAAGCCCATTGTCTTCCATTTGATCAAGGACTATAACCTTGTGTTCAACATTCTCAGGGCCAGCATAACCCCAAAAGAGGAAGGCCTGATGGTGATCGAAATATCCGGAAAAGAGGACGATTTTAAAAAAGGCGCCGACTATCTGAAAAAGCAGGGGGTGAACGTACAGCCGCTCAAAAAAGACGTTAAGTGGGTGGGAAAAAAATGCATCCAGTGCGGCGCCTGCATCCCGATATGCCCGACAAATGCATTAAAGATCGACAGGGACAGCATGAAGATCTCTTTTGACGAGGAAAAATGTATCGCGTGCGAACTGTGCGTACGCCCTTGTCCGGCCAGAGCGTTTGAGGTAAGATTGTATTAATCCCCGCGCACACAGAAATTACCAGAGGATAGGAGCCCAAAAATGAGCAAACACAAAAAACTTGACAAGTGGATCAAAGAAATGGCAGCTATGTGCAAGCCTGATAAGATAGTCTGGATAGACGGGTCCGAAGATGAAAAGACCCGCCTTGAAAAAGAGGCCTTCTATTCCGGCGAACTGGTACAGCTGAACCAGGAAAAACTCCCCGGATGCGTCTATCACAGGACTGCCGCAAACGATGTGGCGCGCACGGAGCACCTGACATATATCTGCACAAAGAACAAAGCCTCCGCCGGGCCGACGAACAATTGGATGAGCCCCGAAAAGGCATATAAAAAGGCCGGCGAGTTCTTTAAAGGCGCGATGATGGGCCGTACGATGTACGTTATTCCCTTCAGCATGGGGCCCGTAGGGTCCGAATTCAGCAAGATCGGGGTAGAACTTACAGACAGCATATACGTGGTCTTAAACATGCGCATAATGACCAGGATCGGCAAAAAAGTCCTTGAAAAGCTCGGTACTTCCGGAGATTTTACAAAATGCCTTCACAGCAAAGCGGACCTGAACGTCGACCGGAGGCTTATCCTGCATTTCCCGGAGGATAACGCGATATGGAGCGTCGGCTCCGGTTACGGAGGCAACGTACTGCTGGGAAAGAAGTGCCTTTCTCTGCGCCTGGGAAGCTGGATCGCCCAAAAAGAGGGCTGGCTAGCGGAACACATGCTCATAATGGGAATAGAAGACCCGTCCGGATATATATCTTACATAGCCGCGGCTTTCCCTAGCGCCTGCGGAAAGACCAATCTCGCAGCGCTTATCCCTCCGGAGGGCCTAAAGAAAAAAGGCTATAGAATATGGACCGTAGGCGATGATATCGCCTGGATGCGCATAGATTCCGACGGATCGCTTTGGGCCATAAATCCGGAGGCTGGAATGTTCGGCGTTGCCCCCGGCACAAATTCCAAAACAGCTCCCAACGTAATATCTGCGATCCAAAAGAATACTATTTTTACAAACGTAGTGCTCAAACCCGACGGGACGGTCTGGTGGGAAGGGGCCGACGGAGAAGTCCCGAAGGAAGGCATCAACTGGGAAGGCAAGCACTGGAAACCCGGTATGACCGATGAAAAAGGCAATAAAGTGCTTGGGGCCCACCCTAACAGCAGGTTCACGGCTCCGCTTTCACAGCTTCCTTCGATATCCAACCGGCTTGAGCAGCATCACGGGGTCCCCATCAGCGCCATAGTTTTCGGCGGCAGGCGGGCCAAGCTGGCTCCGCTTGTATACGAATCGTTCTACTGGCAACACGGGGTATTCATCGGAGCGACAATGGCGTCCGAACGCACCGCCGCTCAGTTCGGCAAACAGGGGGAAGTGCGGCGTGATCCCATGGCAATGCTCCCGTTCTGCGGCTACAACATGGGCAAATATTTCGCGCACTGGCTGAAAATGGGAAAACATATGGCTAACCCGCCAAAAATATTCCATGTGAACTGGTTCAAGCAGGACGACAAGGGCAGTTTTATCTGGCCAGGGTTCGGCGACAATCTGCGCGTGCTCGAATGGATAATGGGCCGCTGCAGGCAGAAAGTAAAAGCCGTAGAATCACCTATCGGTTATCTGCCCGATCCGGAAGATATTGACCTGACAGGCTTGGAAATGCCAAAGGAAACCTTGAAAAAACTATTGGAGATAGATATTGAAGAATGGAACAAAGAACTCGAAGGCCAAAAGAGTTTTTTTGATTCGTTCGGCAAGGACCTTCCGAAAGAACTCTGGAAAGAGCATGAATTGCTAAAGAGACGCCTGGGAATTAAATAAGCCCTTTCTCGCGACAAGCATGTTCATACGGATTTTCAAAAAGAGAATTATTTGGACCGTCGTTTTCTTTCGTTCTCGGTGAGATATTTCTTCCTGATGCGGATATTTTTTGGGGTTATTTCCACAAGCTCGTCGTCATCAATGAACTCAAGCGCCTGTTCCAGCGTAAGAACAAGCGGGGGCGTCAGCTTCACCAGGTCGTCAGAACCAGATGCTCTCATATTTGTGAGTTTTTTCTCCTTGCATGGATTGGCCACGATATCCTGCCTGCGCGGGCTCTCCCCTATCACCATCCCCTCGTAGACCTTTACTCCGGGGCCTACGAACAGTGCTGCCCGGTCCTGAAGATTGTTGAGCGCGTAAGCCACTGTTGTCCCGTTCTCTCCGGATATAAGCACTCCGTTCTGCCTTTTTGATATCTCACCTTTATGTCTTTCGTATTTGGCAAAAGCATGGTTCAAAATGCCCTCGCCTTTTGTGTCCATGATAAATTCCGCCCTGAATCCCAAAAGGCCCCTTGTCGGCACCATATATGTCAAAGACGTGATGCCTTTTTTGGTTAGCATATCGGCCATCTCGCCTTTTCTTTTACCCAGTTTTTCTATGACCACGCCCGCATATTCTTCGGGCACAGAGATGATCACCTGCTCCACGGGCTCCATTTTTTCGCCGTGGACTGTTTTTATTATGACCTCCGGCTGTGATACCGCCAGTTCATATCCTTCGCGGCGCATCTCTTCCAAAAGTATGGAAAGATGAAGCTCGCCCCTGCCGGATACTTTATAACCTTCCGCTCCGCCCATGGACTCGATACGAAGCCCTACATTCGTTTGCAATTCTCTGTCAAGTCTTTCTTTTAGATGCCTGTTCGTGACGTATTTGCCTTCCGTTCCTGCGAAAGGGGAATCATTGACCAAAAACTCCATCGTTAGCGTAGGCTCGTCTATCTGCAAAAGAGGCATAGGTGACGGGTTGTCGGCGGTGCAGATGGTTTCGCCGATGGTGATATCGGAAATCCCGGCTACGGCAACGATGTCGCCGCACTGCGCCTGTTCTACCTCCTGCTGTTTAAGACCTTCAAAATTCGAGAGCTTTGTTATCTTCGCGGGAGCTACCGATCCATCCCTCTTGCATACAACGACCTGTTCATTTTTGACAAGCGTCCCGCTGCTGACACGCCCTATTGCAATGCGGCCGACATAATCGTCGTAAGAAAGATTGGTCACCTGCATCTGCAGCAGCCCGCTGCTCTTGTCCGGATAAGGAGGAACATGTTTAAGTATAGTTTCAAATAACGGTGTTAGGTCTGATGACTCGTCCTCGATATTATTTTTGGCTATGCCTTCTTTTGATATCGAATATACCACCGGGAAATCAAGCTGCTCATCCGTAGCGTCCAATTTGACAAAAAGGTCGAACACCATATCCATGACCTTGTGGGCTCGCTGGCCTTTTTTGTCGATCTTGTTGATCACAACGATCGGCCTTAAGCCTAGCTTCAGGGACTTGGCGAGAACGAATTTGGTCTGAGGCATCGGCCCTTCTTTGGCGTCCACCAAAAGAAGAACGCTGTCCACCATTTTTAGCACCCGCTCAACTTCGGAGCCGAAATCGGCATGGCCCGGAGTATCCACTATATTGATCTTGTAGTCCTTGTAGTGTATAGAACAATTCTTGGAAAAAATGGTGATCCCGCGTTCGCGTTCCAGGTCGTTGCTGTCCATGACCAGCTCACTCACTTCTTCGCGCTCGCCGAAAGCCCCTCCCTGCCTGAGCAAATGGTCCGTGAGCGTTGTTTTGCCGTGGTCGACGTGCGCTATTATGGCGATATTGATGATCTTCTGCATAGCTTAATTATATCGTGTTTTTGAGACTAAAATGATGCAAGTGTGAACGATTTTAGAAGATTTTAAACCTCACCCATAATTCTAGACGCAGACCGGTGGGCTCTCTCGGCCCTTGTTATGCCCCGAGAAGCTTCTTGCGGAATATTTGCATTTGCTTTGGCAAGTCTCTCTTGTGCTTTTTTCATGCGTTTTTCCTGGGCTCTTAATCTTTCTTGCTTTTCTTTAAGCTGTTCCGCAAGATCTTCTAACTCTTTGGCCAATTTTTCATATTGGCGAACCTTTTCCAGTCCTTCGACGTCGCCAGTCGTAATGCTTGAAGAGATGGGTCTGGCTGAGTCGGCCGAGGCCTTGACTTCTCTTTCTTTAATTGCGATCTGATCTCTCAGAGTGTTGACTTGATTTTGCAAATCCTGGCATTCCTTAGACAATTCTTGATATCGCTCCTCGGCGATAGCATACGTTGCGGGTTTCAGGCGATCAATTGTTTCCCCTTTCGTGGCTTTCCAGATTGCTCCAGAACCAGTGAAAAACTTTCCTACAAGAGTAAGCATGCCTGAAATCAGCGCCATTGGAATACCAACAAGTCCCGGCTTTCTTCCTGACCTGTACGGGGCTGCCAAGACGTCTGAAACACCTTCAAAAACCCCTCCAACAGTCCCAAGCATTTTCCCGCCCTCTTTTTGCCCCTCTTTTATCGCTGCTTTGAATGAGTCGCCTATGGTCTTTCTTGCTCCGGATCTTTCAGTCTGATGATATATGTCGCGTAGGGGCTGGTTAGAATCAGGCGCTGCATCATAATCGGGCCTATCCGAAGAAGCAGCAGGTCTTTCTCCCGCGGGCGGGAGCACTACCGCCGCGTTATATCTTATCTGCGCAGGACCATAGGGCAAGGGCTGCATTGGCTGCGCTACACGGGCTGGTTGGGTCCCAGAAATAGTTTCGTTCCCCATATAATTCCTCTAAATACCCTATCGGGGGAAATTAGTATTTACTTGCATTGAACATTGACCTTCTGGCCACCCCCATATATTTATTCATCGACTTTTCCCGACCGAAATTTCGGTTTTGCAACGGGTGTAGATTATGTTATATAATCTTACTGCTTCATGTAAGGAGGAGCTGCAATGGGCTATAAACTGATAATTTGGATCTTGACTGTGTTCCTGTTCGTCTGTTCTCCGGCGTTAGCTCATTTCGGAACACGCCCAATGGGTATGGGCGGGGCTTTTACGGCGGTGGCGGATGACGCCAGTGCCGCATATTGGAATCCCGCGGGATTTGCTCTGAACCCCGGAGTTGATATCATGGGCTCCGCGCTGGCCACCAACCGCAACGCGGTCATGGGAGATAACCTGGCTGCGGTCAAAATGTGCTACGAAGCCAAGATGAACTCCCCTTTCGACTGGATATTCGGGGTCGGGATCCTGTCGGCGCTTGCTGTCGACACCGCACAATATCTGGGCGACCAGGGAGTGCTGAAAAAGAACTGGGGACGCGACGTCAAAAGGACCGGCAGGGACGAATCAATGGCGGAACAGGTAGCACAGGCCGGGGATGAGACGGGTTATTCCAGGGACCCGTTCAAAAGAGCAACGCCAAAACCGGAAGGCCAAAGAAGGACAAGCATCTTTGGCCCGCTCCAGAACATCAACCTGAACTTTTATCCCGGCAGGTACACTTACTGGGACAGAAGATACCGCATGTACGACGATATGCTGTACAACAAGGCTCAGTTCGCGCTGGGGCTGACCTGGCTGGGAGATAACAATCCCGCTCTTGACGAACACCGCAACTGGTACACTGTATCGCTGGCATCCGGCTGGGAAGAGCGCATAGCATTCGGCGGGAACATAAACTTTTACGACCTTAGGATCATAAGTTCGGGGGTCCGGGGTTTTGGCGCGGGGGTCGACATCGGGGCGATAGCAAAACCTCTTCCGAACGCCTCGTTCGGACTCGTTGCAAAGGAGGTCCTGACCACCGACATAAACTGGCAGAACGGCGCGCAGACAAGGTACGAGATGATGATAAACGGCGGCGTGGCCATCGATCCGATCGATGAAGTCACCATTGCGGTGGACGGACATAATATTTTCGGACAGAACAATTCCAAGCCTACTATGCACTACGGCGTGGAAGTCAGGCCCGTAAGAGGCCTGGCGGTCAGAGCGGGGCTTTATGACCAAAGCAAGACAGCGGGAGCTTCTATAGGCTTGGGCAGTCTCATAATCGATTACGCATATCTAGGCGGACAGTTCAACAGAACACAGACGGTAGCCGCAACCTGGAAGTTCTAAGGAGTAAGGAAATTTTGCTTCGCTTACGCTTCGCAAAAAAAATGGGAACCTATGCTTGCTCCTTACTGCTTGTTCCTTGCTTCTTCAAATTTTGCGGGTTGATAAGGACGACAATGTTTTAAGGAGAAAGAAGTAAGAAGTAAGAAAATTTTGCTCCGCTGGCGCTTCGCAAAATTTGGAGGGGGGAGGATTCGAACCTCCGAAGACTTGCGTCGACAGATTTACAGTCTGTTGCCATTAGCCGCTCGGCCACCCCTCCGCAACAGTAAAATTTTACCATAAAAACCGGGTCGATATCCGCGACAAAGATCGACCAGCTTCTTGATTTATCGCCTCGATATCTAGGATCCGTAAAGTGGTGTATAATATCTGCAAATGAGCGGCGATGCACCCGCCTGCAGCCATTGCGCCGCAGGGCCGGGACAACCTATTCTGAGTAAAAGGACAGTTGCGACCTCCGCGGTATTCATAGCTGTTTTTGCGCTGTCTTTTCTGCCCTATTTTTCCCGTCTTAACGCAAGTCTTATTTCCTATATCAACACCGTCTGGTGGGCTGTGCTGCTCGGATTCTTTTTTGCGGGACTGATAGACTATTTTGTGCCCGAAGGTTTCGTTTACAGGTTCCTGGGAAAGAGAAAAAAACGGACAATAATTACTGCGGTGCTGGCCGGGTTCCTCATGTCCGCCTGCTCTCACGGGATATTGGCGATCTCAATGCAGCTATACAAAAAAGGCGCCGGGATCCCTGCCGTAATAGCATTCCTCCTTGCTTCCCCGTGGGCAAACCTCCCGGTGACCATACTTCTGTTCAGCTTTTTCGGTTGGAAGGCTTTTGTCTTCATCGGCTCAGCCATGCTCATCGCCCTGATAACCGGATACATATTCATGTTCCTTGAAAAGGCCGGATTGACGGAGAGATCTAGGCCTTTCGACGAGAATGAGCCTTACGAATGGAGCAATATCAAGAACTTCCGGCTCAAGGATTCCATAAAAGGCGTTCTCAATGGGACGATCAGCATGGTAGACATGATACTTTGGTGGCTCTTGATCGGGCTGCTGCTCGCGTCACTGATAGGAGCTTTTGTCCCTGCCCATATATTCTCGCACTATCTCGGCCCTACGATACCGGGACTGCTCTTGACACTGCTTTTTGCGACAATAATTGAGGTCTGCAGCGAAGGAAGCGCCCCGATAGCCTTTGAGATATTCAAGAAAACAGGCGCAATGGGGAATCCTTTTGTTTTTCTCATGGCGGGGGTTGCCACCGACTACACGGAAATAGGACTTATATGGACAACTATAGGGAAAAAGACGGCCATTTGGCTTCCGATAGTTACCGTACCGCAGATAATCTTGTTCGGCGTATTGTTCAATATATTACTGAAATGAACTATAAACTGGTAGGGCTAATTGCGGCATTGCTTACATCGACGGGTTTTGTCCCGCAAATATTCAAAGCACTCCGGACACGTCATGTAAAAGACCTGTCGGTCGTTATGCTGGGATTTACTGCAACAGGAACCGCTTTATGGGCGGCTTATGGTTTTTTTCTTAGAGACCCGATAATAATTGCGGCAAATACATTTACCTGCTCGACTGTCATATCGCTGATAGCAATGAAGTTTTATTTCAAACAACCTTGATCTTAGAATTTCTTAGGCAGTCTCTGCCTGTAAGCCTCGTAAAGTATGAGTGCGGCCGCAACAGATGCATTAAGCGAAGGGATCTTTCCTCTCATGGGGATCCTGACCAGATAGTCGCAACGGGTCTTGACCAGAGGCGCTATCCCCTTGTTCTCGCCGCCCACGACGATCGCGATAGGCATTTTCAGGTCGACATCGCTCATTTTGTTGCTGCCTAGGTGATCGATCCCCACTATCCACAGTCCCTGATCCTTAAGATCGTTGATCGTTGAAGAAAGATTGGCCACCCTGGCAACTTTGACGTGTTCTATGGCACCGGCAGAAGTCTTCCCTATCGTAGGAGTAACGCTGACCGACCTGTTCTTTGGGATTATAACCCCGTGCACTCCGGCCGCGTCGCATGTCCGAACGATAGCCCCGAAATTTTGGGGATCTTCAAGGCTGTCCAGGATCAGTATGAACGGCGGTTCGCCTTTTGATTTGGCATCAGCCAGGAATTCGTGATAGTCGGCATAAGACTTCCCTTCTGCTACCGCGACAACGCCCTGGGAGAATTTGGCGTATTTCTGAAGAGTATAATTGTCCGCCCAGTGATAAGCCACGCCTTTTTCCTTGGCCAGAGAAATGATCTTGTCTATAGATTTGTCCACCCCTTTGTACCGGCCGATGAATATCTTGCTGATGTTCCTGCCTGCTTTTAAGGCTTCCTTAACGGGGTTCTTGCCGGCGATCACATCTTGCATAGCACGCTCTCAAATATTCCAAGAGCCTTGTCGATATCGCTCTTTTTGACGTTTAGCGGCGGGATGAAGCGGATGACCTGGTCATGGGAGCCGCAGCTGATAAGAAGAAGGCCCTCATTGAGGCATTCTTTCACAATTTTTGACGTCATTTCAGGATTCGGCTCGCCGTTTTCCTTGACAAACTCCACACCTACCATAAGCCCGAGGCCCCGTACATCTCCGATAAAGCTGTGTTTTGTTCTCAAGGCGTCAAGCTTCCGCATCATGTAGGTCCCAAGCTTGCATACTTTGTTCAAGAAACCTTTTTTCTGCAATATGCCGATCGATGCCAGCGCAGCCGCGCAGGAGACTGGATTGCCGCCGAATGTTCCGCCGTGGGCGCTGACCGTCCATTTTTCCATTACTTCCCTTTTTGCGATTATGCCGCCCAGCGGAAATCCGTTGGCTATTCCTTTTGCCATGACCATGATGTCCGGGACCACACAGAATTGTTCGTGAGCGAACATCCTTCCGGTGCGGCCAAACCCTGTCTGCACTTCGTCAAATATGAGCAGGATGCCGTTTTTGGTACATATATCCTTAAGAAGCGTGAGATAGAAGGCCGGAGGGGGAACATAACCGCCTTCTCCAAGGACAGGCTCAATAATTACGGCCGCTATCCTGTCGCTGCCTTCTCTTGAAATTATGTCCTCTACGGACTTAACGCAGTGTCTTGTACAATTTTCGGGATCGCATTTGAGCCCGTTTTGGACCGGGCACCGGAAACAATATGGATAAGGAGCCTCAAAGACATTTGCCATCAACGGCTCATAACCTTTTTTATATTTCTCTTTTGAATTGGTGACGCTCATCGCCGCAAATGTGCGGCCGTGAAAAGAACCGGTAAAAGAGATTATGCCCTGCTTCTTTGTCGCGTACTTTGCAAGCTTTATCGCGGCTTCAACAGCACCGGACCCGTCCTGACAGAAAAAGCACATATCCAGGCCTTCGGAAGTTATTTCCGCAAGCTTTTCGGCAAGTTCTATGTATTTTTCGTAATAAGCGACCCCTATACAGATATGTTCAAGATTTGAAAGCTGTTTCTTTACCGCGGAAATCACCTTGGGGTTGCAGTGGCCGAGCGATGTGACGGCTATGCCGCAGGAAAAATCAAGATAATTTTTCCCGTCAATGCCGAACAGATAAGAACCTTTTCCGCCTTTTATGACCAGGTCATTATAATGCCCCAATACAGGGGAAACCACTTTTTTATACCGGGATATTATTTCTTCTTTTTGCATGATCTTCTTTCCAATTGGGCAATTCATGAATTGCCCCTACGATTGTCCTCCGCACGGGCGGCTCGCGAGCCGCCCACTACAATATCCTATGCCGCCTCTACGGACTTAACTTCCGGCACATCCGACTTGATCATCTGCTCCACGACATTTTTCAACGTCATTGTAGCCATCGGACAGCCGCCGCAGGCGCCTGTCAGCTTTACTCTTACAACGCCGTCTTTTTCCGAAACGAATTCCACATCACCGCCATCCCCCTGCAGATGCGGGCGGATCTTTTGAAGGGACTCCACCACTTTGTCTTCGAGGGTTTTATTATCTGCCACGATGTTTCTCCTTATATTCTTGTTGGGCAATTCATGAATCGCCCCTACAATATCTCGTTCATGCTGCCTGAACGGAATCCTTCAAGATCGGCACAAACATAGGAAAAACCGATTTTTTTGAACTTTTCCGCTGTTTTATTCATTATAGCACCTTTGAAAAGACGCTTTATCAGGTCCTTTTCAAGCTCAATTCTGGCAATATCCCCATGAACCCTGACTCGTAGGTTTGTTTTTTCTCCGAATATAGTCTTGAGATATCTTTCTGCCTTTTCGATCATATGCAATTTGTAATTTGTAATTTTTTCACCATACGGTATCCTTGAGGCAAGACAGGCGCACGCGGGTTTATCCCATGTCGGAAGACCCATTCTTTTGCTGAAATACCTAATGTCCGCCTTTGTAAAGCCTGCTTCCTGCAGAGGGCTGCGCACGCCAAGCTCTATTTTTGCCCTGGAGCCCGGCCTAAAATCGCTTAAGTCGTCGAAATTGGATCCGTCCAGAACATTCTTTATTTTTTTCCTGCGGGCGATCTCCCAAAGCCGCTTGAAAAGCTCTTTCTTGCAATAATAACAGCGCTCCGGAGGGTTTGAAACAAATTGTCTATCGTCGAATTCTCTCGTTTTGATAAGCATATGCTGAAGCTTCAGTCTTTTCGCCAAAAACACCGCATCTTTCAACTCGCTCTTTGAATATGTTTGGGATACCGCCGTGACCAAAATGGTTCTTTCTCCAAGTGTCTCTTTGGCGACCGCGGCCAGAAAGGCGGAGTCCACTCCACCGGAAAACGCTATAACAGCCGATTCTGTTTTTTTCAAAAGCTTTTTAAGGCTTTTAAGCTTGTTCATTTTATTTTGCGATATCTGCGACTGCTAAGATCAAAGACTGAATATCTTTTTCGGTATTATAATACCCGGCCGAGACCCTGACAGTCCCTTTTGGGAATGTCCCGATCGTCTTGTGGCACAATGGCGCACAATGAAGGCCCGTTCTTGCGATGATCCCGAAATTCTTTTCTAATACATCTCCGACGGCCTTGGGCTCCATTCCGTCTATATTGAAAGAAACCACCGCTGCCCGCTGCTTCGGATCCAAAGGCCCGTATAGTTTAACTTTTTGTATGGTTTTCAATCCTTCGAGCATAAGCCCTGTGAGCTTTTCGGAATGTTCCTTAATCTTTCGAACACCTTCTTTTAGGATAAAGTCTGCCGAGGCTTTTAATCCGGCTATCCCCGGTGTGTTGGGAGTTCCCGTCTCGAATTTGTCCGGCATGATCTCCGGCTGTGTTTCCGATTCCGACTGTGAACCCGTCCCCCCGTGCCTTAGAGGAATAATGCTTTTAGGATTTAGGGTTTTTGATTTAGGATTTATGCAGAGCCCTCCCGTCCCCTGCGGACCCATCAGCCCTTTGTGGCCCGCAAACGCCAGAAGATCTATATTCATTTTTTGGACATCAATATCGTAAATGCCCGCGGTCTGTGCTGCATCGACGAGGAACAGGACACCGCGATCTCCGGCAACGGCACCGATCTCTTTGATCGGCTGCAGGGCTCCTATTACGTTAGAAGCATGGAGCATCGCTATCATTTTGGTATTCTGCTTTATGCGTCTTTTGACATCTTCCGGGTCTACGGCAAAGGTTGAAGGGTTTACGGGAACAATGCCTATCTCAACCCCTTGCGCCTCCAGGTGTCTGAGCGGCCGCACAATCGAATTGTGTTCTAGGGATGATATTAAAACGTGAGCCCCGGGCTTGAGCGTACCTTTTATCGCCGTATTGATCGCGTCGGAACAATTTAGCGTGAACACTATATGCGAGGGGTCCTGAACATTAAAAAGTCTTGCCAGGGAAGCTCTTGCGGCTGTTAGCAGCGCATCGGCTTGTACTGAAAAGCTGTCTGTGCCCCTGCCCGGGCTGACATTGTTGTTCAGGATGAAGTCTTGTACAGCCTCAAAAACCTGCCTGGGCTTATCCCTTGTGGTCGCGGCGTTGTTTAAGTAGATCATTTAGCAAGGACTTCGTTCACCTTCTGTGACAGGGCTTTCTGATCGAGATATCCGGTTATCCTGTCGACCATTTTTCCTCCCTTAAAGAACATAAGGGTCGGTATGCCCATTATCTGGTATTGCGCGGCTACCTGCGGGCTGTCGTCGGTGTTTAACTTGACCACTTTTAGCTTGGCGCCGAACTCCTTTGAGACCGCCTCAACTACCGGGGCGACCATCCTGCACGGCCCGCACCACGGCGCCCAAAAATCCACCAGCACCGGAATATTTGATTTTACCACCTCGGCATCAAAATTGGCCGCGTTTATTTCCTGCATGATTTTCTCCTTTTTCTATATTTTGATCCGTACAGGCGAGCGGCCGCTCGCCTCTCCATATTTTCATTTCATCGAATCGATCATCCGGCCTTTCGGGTCTATCGCCACAACGGCAGGAAAATCCTTGACCTCGATCTGCCTCACCGCTTCGGTCCCCAGCTCAGGATAGGCGACAACTTTCGAAGAAATGACCCTCTTTGAAAGATACGCCCCCGCGCCGCCGACCGCGGCAAAATAAACCGCTCTGTTCCTAATTATAGCACTGATGACTTCGGGACTTCTTTTGCCTTTCCCTATCATAGCGGCAAGGCCCTTTTTGAGCAATGCGGGGGTATATTTATCCATCCGGGAAGAGGTGGTGGGGCCCGCAGAACCTATAACCTTGCCTTTGCGCGCGGGAGTAGGGCCTACATAATATATAGACTGGCCTTTTACGTTAAAAGGTATCCCTTGTTTATGCGCCGCGTCGCGGGCTGTATATAATGTCCCATTTATTAGGACTTCGTCGCCGGCCCTAAGCCCTGACATATCCGACTTAGTTATCGGTAAATTCAGCCTTTTCATAGGACTATTATATAGCTTCCGGGGCCAAAAATCCCAGACGCTCAAGGTTACCGCGCAGGCATAAAAAAGTGAAATTTTGCGTGATTTTTTACGATAATTTTAGTAGAGGGTTAGATAGACCTAAACCCATAAAAAAACCTAAAGGAGGACCGGATCAATGGCCATAACGACAGCAAGAACAAGCGTCCCAGGTTGGATGAAGCCGATAGTAAGAACTATTGTAAAGCAAGGCAATTGTGTGCTTGGCAGGAATGAATTCGCCGGTGCGAGGAGTTTTGCGCAAGACATCAGCGGTCTTTCTACTGCAATACGGGCCGAGGCCCTTAGAATGTTGCCGGTCCAGCAGAGAGCCCTGGCAATAATCGGGATGGAAGAAACAAGAACTCTAAATCCGGAAGTATTAGTTGATATGGGGCCGGAAGCTTTCGGAGGAGCTCTTTCCTTTCTGCCTGGCAGGCCTGCAGAAAGCGCGCTCGACGCACTTGTAAGAACCGATCATTATCAGTTCCTTGCCGATTCATTCCCTTTTGTAAATACGGATAAAAATTTTGATGGCATTAGAGATTCCCGCTTCTTTGGATTTCCCTATAATGATGATTCGCAAACGCGGATCCCTGTACTTTCCGGGATATCGAACGACACCGTGCTCGGAGCAATGACCGGGAAACTGAGACTATTCGGATATTTTCAATTCGATCCGCTGATCCAAAGGGCCCCGGCCGTCGCCGAGATGCTGGCGCTGTCCGGAGGCCATTTTTCAACATCCCTGAACGCCGGTCTTGTTCAGATGCCTACAAAGACCGCGGCCTCGATCATATCAGGTATATCGCTTCCGGCTCAGATGGCCATCTTCAGGAATTGGGGAGAAGGGCTTAGAACAGATCAATATCAGTGCCCTCATGACAAAGAATTAAACGACCAGGGAAGGGATATCTTGAACAAAGTCCCTGAAATAAAAGCAAGAGTAAGATCCGGCGAATTTGTTCCGCGCATCTATATGGGCAGATAGCCGGGGAATTGCCCTATATCGCCGCTTCGGCGTGCCTGTGAGCGTGGCATTCGATATTGACCGCAACCGGCATGCTGGCTATATGGCAGGGAAGCGTTTCGATGTTCACAGCAAGACATGTGGTTCTGCCACCAAACCCTGACGGACCTATCCTGAGGGAATTTATCTTTTTTAACAGCACTTTTTCCAGTTTTGCGATGTTTTTATCCGGATTGTGCTTGCCTATCGGCCTGAGCAGCGAGCGTTTCGCGATATAAGCGCATTTTTCAAAATTCCCGCCGATTCCGACCCCTACTACTATCGGGGGACACGGATTAGGTCCCGCGTTTTTCACGGTATCAACAACAAAATCGATCACCCCCTGTATGCCGTCGGAAGGCTTTAGCATCTTCAAAGCACTCATGTTCTCAGATCCGCCGCCCTTGGCCATAACGGATATTTTGATCTTGTTGCCGGGCACAATATCAATATGGGTTATTGCCGGAGTGTTGTCTTTTGTATTTATCCTGCCCAGAGGATCTTTTACGACAGATGCCCGCAAATAAGCATTTTTAACGGCTTTTTTAACGCCTCTGCTCACGGCTTCTTTGATATTTGCGCCGCTTACATGGACATCCTGCCCTACCTCAATAAATATGACCGCAAGTCCCGTATCCTGGCAGATAGGAATGCTTTCTTTTTTCGCGATAGCTGCGTTCTCGAGCAAAATATTCAAGACATTCTTCGCGGCAGAGGATCTTTCTTTTTTGCGCGCTTTTGAGAGCTCTTTAAGCACATCGGAAGGCAGGCTTAGATTAACTCTCGCGTAGAGCTTTTCGACGGCCCGTTCTATCTCTTTGGCATTTACTTTTCGCATAACAGAAGGGTATCTTTTACGACCCTGGCAGACCTGTGAAGCTCATGTTTTTCCTCTTCGGTGAGCTTGAGCTCTATTATCTCTTCGGCGCCGCCCGCGCCTATCTTGACCGGAACGCCGATAAAAACGTCCAGCAGGCCGTACTGGCCCTTGAGATATACGGAGCACGGAAGGACCTTTTTTCTGTCGTTTAGTATGCAGTCGACCATCTCAACGGCAGAAGCCGAAGGAGCGTAATAAGCGCTGCCTGTTTTTAGCAGTTTCACTATTTCCGCCCCGCCGTCGCGCGTGCGCTGCACGATCGAAGCGAGACGGTCGGCAGATATGGCCTCTTTCACGGGCTTGCCGTCGATGAAGGTATAATCCACCAGAGGCACCATTGCGTCCCCGTGACCTCCCAGAACGACCGCTTCTATTTTTTTTGCGGGGACTTTTGTTTCTTCAGAAAGAAAGCATATGAACCTTGCCGTATCCAGTATGCCCGCCATGCCTATCACCCGGTTGTTATCGAAACCCGTCGTCTTCCAGCAAAGCTGGGTCATGACGTCGAGCGGATTGGTCACCATTACCACAAAGGACTTTGGCGCGTATTTCTTTATGTTCTTGGATACTTCCGTGATTATCTGGCCGTTCTTGATCACCAGGTCCTCGCGGGTCATTCCGGGTTTTCTGGCCAGTCCGGCTGTTACGACAACGATATCCGAATCCTGGATATTAGAGTAATCGTTCGTGCCTTCTATTGAGTTTGAAAATCCTTCGATGGGAGCGGACTGGAGCATATCCAGAGCCTTGCCCTGGGGCACTCCCTCAACAACATCTACAAGAACAACATCGGCAAGGTTTTTTTCAACTATCCTGCGGGCAACTTCGGCCCCTACGTTGCCGGCTCCTATTACGGAAACTTTAGTCATTGTCTCTCCTGTCGGGACCCTTACATCTTCATTATTATCGCATCCGCCATTTGCGATGTTCCGACTGCTGTCGGATCGTTGCGGTCGGGCTTCATGTCGTAAGTAACATCTTTGCCTTCGGCAATTACAGAGGCTATCGCGTTCTCAAGTTTATCGGCCGCGGCATTTTCCTCAAGATACCTCAGCATAAGAACGGCCGAGAGCATCTGTGCCGCGGGGTTTACCTTGTTCTGTCCTTTATATTTCGGCGCGCTTCCGTGGGTAGGTTCAAAAAGGGCACAGTCTTCGCCTATGTTAGCGCCCGGTGCAACTCCCAATCCCCCGACCAACCCAGCGCACAGGTCGGAAAGTATGTCGCCGTAAAGATTTGGCAGAACTAGCACATCATAAAGCTCCGGTTTTTGTACAAGCTGCATGCACATATTATCCACCAGAACTTCCTGATATTCGATTTTCCCTTCGTAATCTTTGGCGACTTGTTTTGCAACAGCAAGAAAAAGCCCATCTGTATATTTCATGATATTGGCTTTTGTGACGGCGGTGACTTTTTTTCTTTTATTTTTTACCGCGTAATCAAAAGCGTACTTCACTATCCTTTTAGTCCCGGAAACAGAGATCGGCTTTATTGAAACTCCCGAATCTTTTCTTATGCTCTTCTTGGAAGCTTTTTCTATTTCGGAGATCAGCTTCTGCGTCTCTTCCTTGCCCTCTTCAAACTCGATCCCTGCGTAGAGATCTTCGGTATTTTCCCTTACGATGACTAGGTCTATGTTCTCATACTTCGAGCGGACCCCTTTATACGATTTGCACGGGCGGACGCAGGCGTAGAGGTCCAGCTCTTTGCGCAGCGCCACGTTCACGCTCCTAAAACCCTTGCCTATCGGTGTGGTTATAGGCCCTTTGAGCGCTATCTTGTTCTTTCTTACTGAGTCGATGACTTTTTGAGGAAGCGGCGTGCCCTCTTTTTCCATTATGTCGACCCCTGCGTGGACTATTTCCCAGTCTATCTTTACCCCTGTCGCATCGACGCACCTTTTGGTAGCCTCGGATATCTCCGGCCCTATCCCGTCCCCGGGGATCAGAGTGATCTTATATGCCATAGCAGATCTCCTGTCTAATATGAAAATTATAGCATCTTAAGAGAAATCCGGCCCTCTTTTTGGCGATATATATTTAGAGGGGCATTATGGCAGTATCGCCGGTAAGATTTCCAAAACCTTTGACGCCGTCTCAACAGATGGTGTATAACAGCTTTATCACGGCCGGGAACAGGATCGCCCGTGATTTTGGCGTTGAGACAAAAATAAGGGGCTCGGACATTGAAAGGCTGGACCGTCAGATGGCCGACCTGATGCCGAACGAACGAGAGATGGATGATTTCATTTATGGCGCGACAAGGCTCAAGATAGAACTGGTAGATAAGCGAGTTGCCCCCAACGGAAGACAAGCACAGCTCTGCGAAGCCGCGCTCAGATCAGCAAAAGAAGTGGTCAATCATGCCGGGTTCTCTTTTGACCCTCCTGAAATAGTCTTTATTCCTAAAAGCGCGTTCTCCGAAAGGCTTCTCGGGCTATATCTGTCATTCGTGAACAAAGCTGCGATACCTGCAGAAGGCCTGGATGACAGAACTACTGTTCAATCCATAATTCATGAATCCCTGCATGGAAGTTCTTTCGGGCTTCCGGGCCCGCTGGATGAGGGAGCAACAGAGTTTTTGGCTGTGGTTGGAATGGACGGCTTCGGCAGGGTAAATCCCGGGGTATTGGACATCCCCGACAACCCTCAGGACCTTGCCAGGAAAGAATATCAGGCGGAGTACGGTGCTTTTGTCCTGTTCTTGATGAAAGGCTGTTTCGAAAAGATGAACAAAGCTTATTTTACCGGGGATGATACCGATCTGACAAATGCTCTCGGAGCTGGAACCTGGAATGACATTAGAGAATTATCATTTCAATATGATCTTGAAAAAAGACCTGGGGATTTGAATTATTTTGAGGCTGTAATGAATTTGCTCAAGCTAGAAATCTAAGCCAATACCGGCCCCATCAGCTCTTTAGCTATCAATATCTGCCCGAGAGCTATCCCGCCATTGTTCGTGGGGACTTTTTCGTTGATATAAACCTCGAGGCGGACTTTTTTCAGCTCGCGGATGGCCGCTTCAAGGAGGAGCATGTTCTGAAAGACACCTCCGGACAGGCAAACTTTCTTGATCTTTGTGTCTTTTGATATCGACTTGCAGGCCCGGGCGATTGCCTTGCCCAAGGTATTGTGGAATTTGTAAGAAATGTTCTCCGCCGGGACTGCCGCCTTAATGTCCTCGACTATCTCCCTGATCATTCCGGACGGGTCCAGGACATTATCCGCGCCAATCTCAAAATTATAGGATTTATAGCCTTTGCCGGCGGCGATCGACTCCAGTTCCGCGGCAGCCTGGCCTTCATAAGTTACTTTGTCGCATATCCCCAAAAGCGCTGCGACTCCGTCAAAAAGCATACCGCCGCCGTAAGAAAGCTGTGCATCCTGAGAACGTATCGATCTTTTTAATCGCGAGAACGACTCTTTGTGTTTTTTTATGAAGTCTATCTTAATTTTGAGAGCGTCGTCCCCAAAAGCATCATAAAGGAAAGAAAGTGCCGTCTGCCAGGGTTCTTTGGCGCAGGCATCCACGTCAGGCACCGCAACCGGCCTGAGTTTCCCCTTGGCGGTAAAATGCCCCGGCCTACCCACAATGATCTCCGCCCCGTGGCTATCCATGGCGACCCCGATAACATCTGTTGCGATATTATGCTCGGCGACCACCGAAGCTATATGGGCTTGATGGTGGTTTATGGGTATATGTCGGATACCGTGAAGCGCTTTTCCGTATCTTGAACAGTATTGACCTGGATTGTCGTCATATGCCACGGCAGCCGGCTTGACCCTTAGCAGAGCTTCCATCATGCCGACGGCTTTTCTGAAAAAATTCTGCGTGTCGGAAATTGAAAGATCCCCTATGTGCTGGGACAATATAGCGTTTCTGCCTCTTGAAAGACCGAATACATTATTGTTTTGAGCGCCTGTTGCCAGTATCTCGGGCATTTGCTCTGCAGATATCCTTATGGGATCGGGGACATAACCTTTTGATCTGCGAAGCTTGATAGCCTTGTTCTTAATGGTCCTTACGATGGAATCGTCGGAACGATTGACAAGCTTCCTATCATATACAAGGTAGTTATCTGCTATTCCCTTGAGGAACTTAACGGCTTTATCGTCGTCTTTTGTTATGGGCTCGCCCGTCTTATTTGCCGAGAGCACGGCAAGGGCCAGAAAATTGTCCTTTACTATCAGGTAGTGCACGGGAGCAGATGGCATCATAACGCCGATATTTCCGCTCTTGCTGGACAGATTGTCCGGCAAAAGCATGCCCTTTCTCTTTTTGAGTATGACTATCGGGCGCGCAGGCGATTGCAGAAGCTCGGCTTCTTTGTCCGCTACTTTTGCAAAAGATTTGATCTCCTTAAGGCTGTAAGACATGACGGCAAGAGGCCTGTCGGGAGCCTGTTTGCGTTTTCTGAGCTCATTTATTGCTTCCGGATTTGAAGCATCGCAGAAAAGGTGATAGCCGCTTATGCCCTTTACCGCCAGGATCTTGCCTTCTTTAATAAGCTGAACGGCTTTTAGGATTGGGTCCAGCGTCTCGATCCTTTTTCCGTTCTGATCAAGAAGGAACATGTGAGGGCCGCAGTCCTCGCACGCATTGGGTTCCGCATGAAATCTTCTGTTGCCCGGATCGGAGTACTCATATTCACAGAGGCTGCACATGTGAAAAGGGCTCATGCTTGTCCTGGCCCGGTCGTAAGGGATATCCCTTATTATCGAGAACCTGGGGCCGCATACGGTGCAGTTGATGAATGGATACCCGAATCTTCTGTCCCTGGGATTAAAAAGCTCCTTCTCGCACTCTTTGCAGGTGCCTATATCCGGCGGGATATGTACGGTTTTCTTGCCGCTCTGGGCGGAAGGCAGTATCCTGAAGCTCATGTACCCTATTGCCGGCAATTGCACCGACTCGACACGCAATATCTTGGAATTTGGAGGCTGTTTTGAATTTATCTGATTCAAAAATCTTTCTACCTGGGAAGCCGGCCCCTCTACTTCGACCACGACACCGTCAGGCGCGTTGAGCACCATGCCGGATAGCCCGAGTTTTTTTGCAATATTGTATATCGTCGGCCTAAAGCCTACGCCCTGGACTTTTCCCTTGAATACGAACCTTTTCCTGGTAATTGTTTCCACAGCAACGGTCCTTCTTCTCTTGTTAGTGCTCTGGGGCTTCTCAAAAATTTGGTGTTTTAACCGAGGGAGTCCCGTATCTATGTACTATATAATTTTATCAATTTCTCGGGCTTGTGTCAAGAGGTATTTTTGGCTTGATTTGGCTATATTTTAGAAAGAATAGCTGTACCCGAGCATCGCTTCGACGCCTTTTATCGCAGCCTCTTCAGGATTGTATTTTATGCCCGTATATGCCAGCTCGCCATAAAGAGAAACGTTCTCCTGGACCGAGTACCTGCTTCCAAAATATGCGTGAGCTCCCCACGCACCCCCGCTTCTTTCCCTGTTAACCTTGAAAGGATAGATCAAGCCGCCTCCGACATATACGTCAACAGGCGAGTCAAACGCCTTTATGTTGCCTAAAGAGTAGATCGCATCAAGGTTTACCGTTGCAAGCTTAAGCTCTCTGGATTGCGCCGTTTCAGCCCCCGTCAAATAACCCAGGCTGCCTCTTAATGACGCACCCCTCACAACACTATCCAAAGAATATGAAAGGTCCCCGACGGCTCCGGTCAGGCCTGCACTGGCCCCTGCTTTGATACCAACCTCGAGGCCGGTTTTTTGGTCTTCAGACGCCGGGCTTACGCTTGAATAGGACGAAAAATTAAAAGGAACGGGCTTTTGATTAGACCTGCCCAGAGGAATAGGCTTGCTCGCGCCATGACAGGCAGCGCTAAGCAGTAAAAAAACAAGCGCTACAAATGTTGTTTTATTCATGAGGTTCTCTAAGAAAGTCTATCATGAAATCAGATGTTTTCGCCTTCGGCTTCTATGGAATGACACCGCGAACCTATGGACCTCGTCGCGAAGAGCCCTCAACAGAAGAAGGGCCTTGGAATCCTCATTCAGGGAGATCGGAGCGGTTTTTGCGGAAAGATACAATTCCTCATGCTTTTTAGCCAGGGATATAAGATCAGCCTGCGTCCCGGAATCGCGCAGAGCCTTCTCGGCGCTTGCCCGCTGAGCAGCTCCTCCGTCAATAAGAATAAGGTCCGGCAATGGAAGCTGTTTTGCCAGGCTTCCCGCATATCTTCTGTATACCGTTTCGTATATTGCAGCCGTATCATCGGGAAGCAAACGATGGGATATCCTGAATTTGCGGTAATGTTTTTTGAAAGGAAAGCCTCTGACAAACACCGCCATGGCGCCTACCGTTTCCGAAGCCCCTGTATTTGAGATATCAAAGGCCTCTATTCTTAAAGGCTTACGCGAAAGCCCCAGCGCCAGCCTGAGCTCCTCCAGCGCTTTTGCTCTTTCCAAGACTTTTTTTTCGCGGCCTGCTCCGACCGGGCGATCAATGGACCTTTCTATCATGAATATCTTGTCGCGCAGGGCCGCCGCTTTTTCAAAATCATTCCTTGCGCTGGCTTTCACCATTTGGGCGCGCAGCTGCGCAATGAATTGTTCCGGTCCGGACTCGAAGAATTTTTTTGCCTGCAGGGCTTTTTCCCTGTATTTGCGCTTTGAGATGCCGTCTGCGCACGGAGCCTGGCATTTTCTGATGTAGTAATTGAGGCATGGCTGGGATCTGCGCCTGAAAACGGCTGAAGAGCAGCTCCTTAACCCGAATATCCTTGCCGCCGTCTTTGCCAGAGTCCTGGCACCGGCAGACCTAAATGGACCAAAATACGCGGCGCCGTCATTTTCTTTTTTTCTGACAATTTTTATCTCCGGAAAATCCTCTTGCATCGAGAGCTTGATAAATGGGAATTGCTTGTCATCTCGCATCGAGATGTTGTAGCGCGGATGATGCTTCTTTATCAGCCGGGCTTCCAGTATAAGCGCGGACAATTCGCCCTTTGTAAGGATAAAATCCGCCGAAGCTATTTTTTCAGATATTTTGGTGCGGAGATGGGCGGACACTCTTTTCTTTATCGAGTTTGACTTGCCTATATAGATTATGTTGCCGTCTTTGTCGCTGAGCAGATAAACTCCGCATGCATCTGGCAATCCGCTCAGGATCTTGTCGGGAGATTTCATATAGCGATCCGTTTTTACCGGCGGCAACAAGACCTCAGGCGGAAGGGACTACCGCCACCTGTAATTTTGCCTCGATATCTGAATAAAGCTTAACCGCTACCGGATAGGTGCCCGGGGTCTTTATATGCTGCTCCAAGTGTATCTTTCTTTTATCAAGCTCGATCCCGGAAGCTTCTTTTATAGCCGCCGCAACATCGGAAGAGGATACCGAACCGAACATTTTGCCGCCTTCGCCGACATCTACCTTGATCTCAAGAGATAGTGCGCCGATCTTTTTTGCCGTTTCCCTGAGAACCGACTTTTTCACCTCAAGCTTTGCTTCTATCTTTTTTTTGTTCCTCTCGAGCTGCTTGATCGCCTGGTCGGTGGCCTGGACGGCGATCTTTTTGGGAATAAGATAGTTTCGCGCATAGCCTTCGGAAACGTTGACTATCTCATTCTCCTCGCCGATGTTAACAGTGTCTTTTAAAAGTATGACTTTCATTATTTTCTACTCCGCCGTATACGGCACAAAGCCGATCTGTCTTGCTCTCTTTATCTCTTTTGCCAGAGCTCTCTGATGCTTTGCGCAGCACCCGGAAGACCGCTGGGTCATTATCTTGCCGCGCTCGGTCATGAACTTCCGCATAAGGTCTATGTTCCTGAAATCCGGGAGGTTCTTGTTGGCGCAGAAAAAACACGGCTTCTTGCGTCTTTTTCTGCCGTCCGGACGGCCATCCCTTCTCGAGTTCCTTCTGTCACCGCCAAAGCTTTTTTTGCGGACTGGTCCTACCATTAGAACGGTACCTCCTCATCGTCAGATTTTATCTTTGCTTCCGAAGACGCTGCCGTTTCCGGCATGTCCTGCACAATTTTCTGGCCCGCATCCTGCTTCCTGCCCAGCATTTGCATGTTTTCTGCGACAACCTCGGAATAAACTTTTTGCTGGCCGTCTTTTTCGTATTTTCTTATCTGCAAAGAACCCTCTATGGCGACAGGCTGGCCCTTTTTCAGATAATTCTTGCAGATCTCCGCCAGTTTTCTCCATGCAACGATGTTGATAAAATCAACGTCGTTGCCCGCATCAGACGATCCCGCGGCCTTGGAAGTGTAGCGGTTCACCGCGATACCGAACCTTGCCACCGCAATACCGGAGGTCGTGTATCTTACCTCCGGATCCCTGGTCAGATTGCCTATAAGGAAAGCCTTGTTATACATCTAAAAAGGAAGGTCCTCTCCCAGATAACCGCCTTCATCCTCTGTCTTTGCCGGTTCCTGCTCGGCTACATGGGGCTTAGCGGCTTTTTTGCCCTCAAGCACCACTACATTATTGGCCACTACCTCGGTAACATATCTTTTGACGCCTTCTTTGGTCTCAAAAGATCTGTTCTGGATCCGTCCTTCTACCAGCGCCATTTGCCCCTTAGAAAGGTTCTGCGATGCGTATTCCGCATTGTTGCGCCACGCGATCACGTCAACAAGATCCGTTTCCTTCGGGGCTGCACCAAACCTCATTCTCTCAACCGCAAGCTGGAACCTTGTCATGGGTACCGCATCCATCGTGGTTCGTATCTCCGGGTTGGTGGTGAGGCGTCCGACCAGGATTATCTTATTCAGGCTTGCCAATTAACATCTCCGGATTGACTTCTACCGCGGCTTCGGGCTCTTTTTCCGCGGGCAGCTGTACTTCTTCCGGGGCTTTGGTGATGATGAACCTCATGACGTCTTCGTTCACAAGTATCAGCGAATTTAATTCGTTCGGCAGTGCACCGGGCCCCTCAAACTCAAACTCCGCGAACAGACCGTCCTTGACGCCGTTAAACTTCCTCAGGCGCGATGCAAACTTTCTCATGGCAGGCTTTGTTTGTTTCTGTATAGATCCGCCTGATGAAACTATTTTCTTCTCTATCTTTGCCAGTGAAGCCGCCGTCACTTCTTCGGCCGTCCCCGGCTTGAAAGCGAGCACTAACACATACTTATCCATTATGTGTCAATTATACCAAAGAGAATGGAAGGATACAAGCGGCTGAGCCGATCAAATGCTCCTCATAGGTCGTTTTTGCCGCTCATCTTTATAAGGACGGTGCGCGAGGAGCGCTCTGCTTCTTCCAGCTTCATCCTGATGGACCTTGCCGTCTTGGACAGCTCCGGAATAAGAATATATTCAAGCGCATTAACCCGCCGCCTGGTTTCCATTATCTGCCTGGAGAGCAGAAGCAGAGCTTCCAGCCTGGATGCAAAATCAACCAGGTCGGGAAGAAGCTTTCTGAAATCTCGGGCCGACTCAAAGAACTCCGATGAGCGCCCCGAAAGAAGCGCGGGTTCTCGCTCAAGGTAAGAAAGCGTGTACCTTGGAATGCTTATGCCCATGATGTTCTTATATGATGCCGTTATTTCCGGAACGGATATTTCTTCGGGCGATGCGGGAAGATGCTTTTGTACGGACAGGGCGCTTGCTGCCGCCGCCGCCTGGAATATGCGTCGCAAAGGGGATTCGAGCATGTCGTGAGTGCGGAGAAATTCTTTTTTCGCGGAAAGGAATTCCACGACCAGGCCGTCAAGCTTGTCCTTAAGCAGCTTGTGCCCCCTTTTGGAAAGGTCCAGCCTGCGCTTTATAAGGACCAGCTGCATCCTTGTCGGATTAACTCTTATCCGCATATTTCTCCATGATCTCCGGTTTTATCCGCTTGAGCTCTTCTTTCGGCAGTATTCTGAGAAGTTTCCAGGATATGCCAAGCGTATCTTCGATAGACCTCGATTCGTCCTGGCCCTGCCGTATGAACTGCTTTTCGAATTCGTTAGCAAATTCGAGGTATTTTTTGTCTGTCTCAGAAAGCGCCGCCTCCCCGAGTATTACCACCAGCTCCCTTACCTCCCTGCCTCTTGCGTACGAAGCAAACAGCTGGTTCGCAACCTGGGCATGATCTTCCCGAGTGCGCCCTTCTCCTATTGCTTTATCCCTTAGGCGGGACAATGACGGCAGAGGATCCACCGGCGGATAGATCCCTTTTCTTTCAAGGTCCCTGCTTAAAATGATCTGCCCCTCGGTTATATATCCAGTAAGGTCCGGAATGGGATGTGTCTTGTCATCATCCGGCATGGTCAGTATCGGGATCAGCGTGATCGAGCCTGGTTTTTCTTTTACACGGCCGGCCCTTTCGTACAAAGTCGCCAGGTCCGTATACAGATAGCCGGGATATCCGCGCCGTCCCGGGATCTCCCTTCTGGCAGCGGATACTTCACGCAGGCTCTCGCAATAGTTGGTCATATCGGTAAGTATCACCAGAACGTGCATACCGATATCAAAAGCAAGATATTCCGCGGCAGTAAGGGCCAGGCGCGGGGTGGCGATCCTTTCAATTGCCGGGTCTGATGCCAGATTGATGAACAGCACCGAATTCTCTATGGCGCCTGTCTTTCGGAATCCTGAAATGAAAAACTCGGCTTCCTCATAAGTTATGCCCATCGCTCCGAAGACGACCGCGAAAGCATCTTCTTTGCCACGGACTTTTGCCTGGTGCGCTATCTGGGCCGCAAGCCGCGAATGAGGCAGTCCGGAAGCCGAAAATATCGGCAGTTTTTGTCCTCTAGAGAGAGTATTCAGCCCGTCTATGGTTGATATGCCCGTCTGGATAAAATCGTTCGGATAATCCCTGGAGAAAGGGTTGATGGAAAGCCCGTTAACATCGAGCCTTTTTGTCGGGATCAGCTCGGGAGCGCCGTCAATAGGTCGGCCCAGCCCTGAAAATATCCGCCCCGTCATGTCCGGGGCAACCGCAAGCTCCAGAGACCTTCCCTTAAAAGAAAGCGATACTGTCTTAAGGTCCAGCCCTTCTGTCCCTTCAAACACCTGCACAAGCGCTTTTTCCCCGTTAAGTTCGAGCACCTTTCCCAGCCGCGACTCGCCGGACTTGAGCTTGATCTCCACCAGTTCGTCATAGGCCGCATCAGATACGCCCTCCACCATCATCAGCGGCCCGGTTATCTCCAGTATTTTAACCATGATGTCCTCCGGTTCTAAGCGCGTTTGTATGATTAATGACCTCCGAAACCAGCTTTTCCGCATCCGCATCGCTGATAAAGCGCGCTCCCGCGACCAAACCCGCGGCCGGACTTTTCCTTATCTGCTCCAACTCAACGCCGTCTTCCAGGACAGATGCTGCGCTTCTGAAAAATTCGACGATCGCCTTGAGCATGAAATATTGTTTTTTCAGAGATGAGTACTGGTCGATTGGATCGAAAGCGCTCTGGTAGAGAAAATCCTCCCTGAGCATTTTGGATGCGAAAAGCACCAGCTGCTCTTTTTTTGACAGCGATTCCAGGCCGACAAGCCGCACTATTTCCTCCAGCTCTGCTTCCTGAGCGAGCAGCTTCATTGCTTCTTCCCGGATATCAGACAAGTCTTCCGCGACCTCTTTTGAAAAATATGCGGCAAGATTTGGCGCGTATAGAGAGTACGACAAAAGCCAGTTAATGGCCGGAAAATGCCTTTTGTGCGCCAAGCCCTCGTCAAGAGCCCAGAAAACCTTTGTCACACGCAAGGTGTTCTGCACTACGGGCTCCGACAGATCGCCTCCTGGGGGGGAAACAGAGCCGATCAACGTCAGTGACCCGTCCCTCTCCGGCCTTCCGAAACATCTACCCCTGCCCGATCTTTCGTAAAAATCTGCAAGCCTGGACCCGAGATAAGCAGGATATCCTTCTTCACCGGGCATTTCTTCAAGGCGGCCCGACATCTCCCTCAGCGCTTCGGCCCAGCGCGAAGTCGAGTCCGCCATCATCGCGACATTGTATCCCATGTCCCTGAAATATTCGGCTATCGCTGCTCCGGTATAGACCGAAGCCTCTCTCGCTGCTATGGGCATATTGGAAGTGTTTGCGATCAATATCGTCTTTTCCATTAGAGGCCGGCCGGTTCTTGCATCCTTGAGGGTGGGGAATTCTTTGAGCACGTCCGTCATCTCATTTCCGCGTTCTCCGCATCCCACAAAAACGATAAGGTCCGCGTCCGACCATTTTGCCATCTGATGCTGTATGACGGTCTTGCCGGCACCGAAAGGCCCCGGAGCGCACGCGGCTCCGCCTTTTGCTATAGGGAAAAATGTATCGATTATCCTTTGCCCGGTAACGAGCGGCGCATCCACGGGAGCCTTTTCCTTCAGTGTTCTGCGTTTTCTGACCGGCCATTTCTGAAGCATCGATATCTGCCTGCCCGCAACAACCGCAACTGTCTCGTCAACAGAAAAAGCTCCGGCCTTTATGGTTTCAACTTTTCCGCTGACGCCATGCGGAACCATGATCTTGTGTAGTATAAGAGGGGTTTCCTGCACCTGCCCGATGATATCCCCTGGGCCGACGTCCTCCCCCTCTTTCACAAGAGGAGAAAACGACCATTTTGTCTGCCTGGAGACCGAGGGGATCTCTATGCCCCTTTCCATGTAAAAACCTGATGCCTTGACTATTTCCTTGAGCGGTCTTTGTATGCCGTCAAAGATCTCCCCAACGAGGCCCGGCGCCAGCTCTACGGACAAAGGGCTTCCGGTATTTATTGATTCATCGCCGACCTTTAGGCCCGAAGTCTCTTCATATACCTGAATGGACGCGTTCTTCCCGCGCAGCTCCACCACCTCGCCCAGAAGGCGTTTTGCCCCGAGCCTTACAAGGTCTCCTTTTTTTGCGCCCTCCACTTCTGCCACCACCAGCGGTCCGGATATCTTTTTTATCATTTTATTCGGCTCCTGTAGCTTTCATAGTAAGCTGATCGATCACGCTGCGGAAAAACCCGTCTTTCCCGCCAAGCCCCGGAATAACGACCAGATTGACCTTGTCTGATGCGGCGATCTCTTCCGCGTTGAGCGCCGCAATTTCTTCCGTGACAAAGACAGCTTTGTATCCACCGTCAGCTGCTACATCGGACAGGGCCTTGGAAAATTTTGAGGCTGTCTGCCCGGCAAATACCGATATCCCGCTCAACGCCAGGGGCGGGAGCACCGCTTCGTCGGCTATAAGCGCGATTTTAGACATAGGACATCCTCAGCCTCGGCTTGATATCTTCTATCGGCAGCCCGAGGCGCTTCAATGACAGGATCAGGTGGATGTTCTTGATCTCGGCTTCTCTCGCCGAAAAATATCCTATTATCGGGTCTACGCCGAAAGCGGTATATTTTGCGGCTCTCACGATCTGCATGCAGGCATTGTCTTCTTCCCTGTCAAAACGCGACAGGCTTCCGGAGCGCTTGAGCTCTTCCGCTGCAGAAGATATCGGCGCGGAATAGTCTGAGAAAGCGTTTGCTTTGATCACGGCATCCGCGGCCCCGGGGTTGCCCATGAGCTGATCCTTGACCGAAGAGAACAGCCGCCTTGCCGCTACAAATCTTTTGAAGAGCGCGCTCTGTGACAGAACAGCGGCTTTTTCAAGGGCTGCCAGGTAAGAATCCTGGGTAAGGCGAAGAAAATATCTTGAGGACATGGCATTTATCTCAACTTGCTCAGGACAGAGCTCGCGCATCAAAGCAAGTAGCGAGCCCGCAGCCCTGTCCACCAGGACCGGAACGCCGAAAGCGGTCTCCAGCTTCTGTATCTGCGCAGCCCAGAAGCGGTTCTCTGAGAGGATGGAAAAAGCGCCTTCAAAATCCCTGGAGGAGGCCATCCTCAGAATGGATTCGTCGTCCAAAAGATAGGCCTCCATCGACCTGATGCGGCCTATCGCATAAGACAAGCTATTCATACAAAAATCTCCCCAGCTCGATCTCTTTGCGTTCGCGGTCGTCTTCGCGCACTGTCGCCAGAAGCGCTTCCAGATACTTCCTCTTTTCCTCTAGCACCGCCTTTTTTGCTTCTAGACGCGCGGGAATTACCAACGTCCTTTTCGCATCCTCAGCCATTTTTAAGGCGCGCTTGACCTCTTCGTCGATGATGCGGACGCCTTTCTCCTTTGCCGATGAAATTATCTCTGCGGCGACAGATCCCGCCGAGCCGATTATTTCCATCGCTTTTTCTTCTGCCTCTGCCAGTATCTTCTTTTCTATGTCTGCAAGAGCCATATTTTTATAGTTTTATCCCCGAGACCATGAGTATTGTCGCCAAAAGCCCTAATACCGCGTATGTCTCGACCATCGCGGGAAGAATTATCGCTTTTCCCATTTCTTCCGGACGTTTTGCAATTAGGTGTATGCCGGCCACCGCCGCGCGCCCCTGGTAATATCCCGAGACAAAAGCAGCTATTGCAAGGGGAAGGGCCGCAAAAAAGAGCTGCAATCCGGCTGAGAACGGCACCGCCATCCCGGCGCCCAACAGGTCAATTTTCATCATGATATAAAAAGCGCCGAGAAAGCCGTAAAATCCCTGAGTTCCCGGCAGCGCCACCATTACCAGAAGCCTTCCGAACTTGTCCGGGTCTTCCGTTATTACTCCGCCGGCCGTTTCCGCCGCTATCGCTATCCCTATCGCCGAGCCCGCCGCCGCCAAAAATGCCGCAGCCGCAGCTCCCGCCAATGCCAGACCTATTCCCCATTCCATATTCTTGTACCTCCTCCTATTTTATTATGACGTATTTTGTCTCATAACCCATCGGCTTGAACTCCCTGCCCGAGCCGGTATAGAACTTGCTGAAAAACTCGACAAGCTGCAGGCGCGCCGAGTGAATGAAGGCGCTCAGCACGGAAATGACCAGATTAAAGATGTGACCTCCAACCAGTATCGCCGCCATGACAATATACCCGACGTAAGGTATCCCCGCGGTCAGCCCGGCAATAAGATTTATCACCATGCCTATTATGGAAGTGGTCATCATAAGAGCCAGCAGCCTGGAGTAAGAAAGAGTGTCTCCCAAAAAACTGGTGGTTCTGTAAAGGCTGAGAATGCCCATAAACGCTTTTTGGACCAACAGCTTTTCCTTTCTGCCCTGCGTCAGAACAAGCAAGACCGCCCCAACGATAGAAAGACGGGAAAACATCTGCGATAGACCCGGGGCCGCGACGACTACCGCCGCAAACCCGGACAGGGACAACAGAAAGAATATCCACAATCCGTCATCAAGCACTCCGTCAAGCCAATCGCCTTTTGCGATCTTGGAGATCATGGAGACCAAAACCCCGAAAACATTCTGTAAAAGACCCAGCGCTACGGAGATGATAAGTACGACCAGCGGGCTTTTGATAGGGTCTATAAGCCTAAGCTTTGTAAGGAGCGGGCCGACCGGAGCGGGCACAGAGCTAAGCTCAACGCTGAAATAGGTGCCGGTGACTACCCCCATGAAAACGGTGGCAATTCCGCCCATGAACATAAGAAGCAACAGCTTTTTCCCGCCTTCTGACAAAGTGAGTTTTTTCAGGAAGTAATAAGAAACCGCGGAAAGTATTATGCCGTATCCCACATCAGACAGGCACATTGCAAAGAATAGTATATAAAAGAAAGAAAGCGCCCCTGTCGGGTCGGTCTCGCCTTCCCCGGGAAATCCAAATATCGAGGTTATTAATTCGAAGGGATACAAAAAACCCGGATTCTTTAACAGTGCCGGAGAAACCTCGCCTTTTTCCGGCTCTATGCTTGCCATGGCGCTGGACGGGGCTTTTATATCCAATTCCTTTTCCAGTTCTTTAAGCCTGCTCCTTGGGACCCAGCCTGTCAAATAAAAAGTCCTGCCGGTACTCCCGGCCTTTCTTTCGGCCGCTCTTTTAACGGACTGTTGAAAAAGATAATCGTACACCTTCATGACCACGGGGAGTTCGGGGACAAGTTTTTCCAGGCTTTCCAATATCTTTGTCCTCTCCGAGGCAGCTTCGTTCTGCGACCTTGCTATCGCTTCAAGCTCTTCTGAGGCGGTTCTTTCGGACAGGGGCAGGGATGTCCTTGCAAAAGCATATTTGGCAAGCACGTCCTCAAGCCCGCTGCTTGCAGCAAGGTAAAATATGACGACATAAGAGCTGTCCCCGTGTTCCGATATCTTTTGCGCGGCCGCATCAGGGCACTCTTTCTCGATAGCCTCAAGAAGCTTCTGTTCTTTTTTTGTTTTGACCGAACCTGTAATAACACAGGTCTTTTTGGTGCAGGCAAGTTCATTCAGCCTGATCTTCAATGTTCTCCACGGCAAAAGGGCGTCTTTTTCTTTTTGAAGAGCGTTCAAGAGATTTTCCAGGCCTGCAAGTTCTGCCTCGAGACCCTTGATCTCCTTAAGAACTGAGCGCCAATCATGGTGCAATGCTGTCCTTTTGAGCTCTGACAGGCGGACTGGCTCTTTGTACGGCGCAAAATTCTCTATGAAATTCTTTTTCTTGCCTGATATCCTCGACAAAAGCTCTATCGCCCTCTCAAGATCGGGAAGCGCTGATTCTTCCTCAGCATAAGCATCCCTGTCCGCTTGCTGCTCGGCAGAAGAGGTGATCTGTATGGCTCGGGCTTTTTGCAGCACGGACAAGACGTTCTCTTTTTCGCTGAGGTGAGCCGCGATCGCCACCTTTTGCATCTCTACTGCCGGCATAGTTTTTTCGCTTCTTCCAGTTTTGAAGACGCCTTCTTGCGGACAGCCTCAACGTCCCTGGATGACTGTTCCTTGATCAGGACAGCTTCTTTTTCCGCCTCGGCAAGCGCCTCGGCTACGATCTCCGAAGCGCGGTTTTTCGCGGAAATCCTGGCTTCGGAGATGATCTTTTCGGCGGCTGTCTTGGCTCGGTTGATCATCAGAGTTCTTTCCTTCTCCGCCGAAGCTACTATTTCAGCCGCCCGGTTCTCTGTTGAGAGGATGGATTGAACGAGTTCTATTGGCATAAATGCTATAAGAAATTATATCACGGCAGAAGGTGGAGTTTGAGCGGGAAGCTTTTAGACGTTGAACCTTATTGTGACCACATCCCCGTCTTTGACCTCGTAGTTTTTGCCTTCCAGGCGGACAGTCCCATTTTCTTTTGCCTTGTGGTAGGCGCCTGACTTAACAAGGTTTCCTGCGGATACGACCTCCGCGCTGATAAACCCTTTTTCCATATCTGTGTGGACCTTGCCTGCAGCTGAGGGGAGCTTGGTCCCCCGCCCTACCGGCCATGCCCTGGTCTCTTTTTCATTGGCCGTAAAAAAGGTTATTAGTCCCAAGGTGTCGTATGCCGACCTGATCAATTCTGGCAGGCGTGACTTGCCGGCTCCTATCTCTTCGAGGTATTGGCGGGCGTCCTCTTCCCCGAGCCCCAGCATTTCGGCTTCCAGCTTGGAGCAGAGCACCACGGCCGAAGCGCCTGATCGTAAAGCGGCTTCCCTCAGCTGAAGAACGAAAGCCTCGTCATTCCTGGAAAAACACTTCTCCCCGGCATTGGCCACGAGTATTTGCGGCTTTGATGTAAGAAGAAAAAGCATGCCCGCAAATTCTTTTTCCTCCGGAGAAAGCTCGGCAGAGCTAAGCAGCTCGCCTTTTTCAACATGGGACTTGAGCTTTTCTGCCAGCGCCATATGTTCTGGGGCGTTTTTGTCACGGCCCTTGATGGCTTTTTGGATCTCGGATATTTTCTTTTCGATCGTGGCAAGGTCGGCAAGCAAGAGCTCGGAATTGATCGTGCCGATATCGCGGACGGGATCCGGAGCTCCTTCTACATGGGCAACAAGACCGTCTTCAAAACACCTGACCACGTGCACTATCGCATCAACTTCTCTTATGTTGGCCAGGAACTTGTTCCCCAATCCTTCCCCTCGGCTGGCGCCCTTGACAAGGCCTGCAATATCCACGAATTCTATCGTCGCTTCGGTGGTTTTTTTTGAGCCCGTTATCCGGGATATTTCCCCGGTGCGCGGATCCGGCACTTCCGCTATTCCGACATTTGGATCTATCGTGGTGAACGGATAATTTGAAACCGTTGCGGACAACTTAGTTATCGCGTTGAACAAAGTGGACTTGCCTACGTTGGGGAGCCCTATTATCCCGGCTTTCAGCGGCATTTGACGATTTGAAGCGAAAGATCCAGTGCTTTGGGGGAATGAGTGAGCGCTCCGACGGATATATAGTCGACCCCTGTCTTTGCGACTGCGCGCGCGTTCTTAAGCGTTATTCCGCCGGATGCCTCCAGCAATATTTTTTTAGACAGCTTTTTTTCGATGGCGCGTGCAGCTCCGACACACTTCCTGAGCATTTTCAAGCTCATATTATCAAGCAGGATGATGTCGGCCCCGGATACGGCAGCTTTTTTGAGTTCCTCGAGATCCTTTACTTCGATCTCCACGCGCCCGAATCTTTTTGCTTTTTTTATGGCTCGCGCAATGTCTTTTTCCACGCACAGATGATTATCCTTGATCAGCACCGCATCAAAAAGCCCGGATCTGTGGTTGAAGCATCCGCCGGCTTTTACTGCTTTTTTTTCGAGCGCTCTCCACAGAGGGGTCGTCTTTCGAGTGTCCAGGATCTTTGCTCCTGTCCCTTTCACAGCGGCCGCAAAGCTTGCCGACATTGTGGCCACGCCGGATAACCGCTGCATAAAATTGAGCGCGAGCCGTTCGCCCGACAAAACTGCCCTTGCCGGGCCTTTGATAATGGCGATCACATCGCCTCTTTTGACCGCAGCTCCGTCTTTTTTGCGCGGAGAGAACTTCACTCTTGGATTTATTTGGCGGAAGACCTCCTTGGCGGCCTCAAAGCCTGCGATCACTCCCTTTTCTTTTGCGATGATCGCGGCTTCTGACCGGAGGTCATTTGGTACGAGGCAGTTTGTCGTCACGTCTCCGGAACCGAGATCCTCTTTTATAGCAAGCCTTATCAGTTCGCGCATAGATTGTTTCCCGTTAGAAGAATAAGATCACGTAGTAATAAAGCAGGGGTGCGGTAAAAATAAAGCTGTCCATCCTGTCCAGGACCCCGCCGTGTCCCGGAACGATATTGCTTGAATCTTTTGCTCCCGCATCTCTTTTTACAAGCGATTCCGAAAGATCGCTGAGCTGTGCGACGATGCCGACAAAAACCCCGATGACGATGTAATGTACAAGATTCGCGGGATACAGCACTTGCTCAAAGACCATCCCGAACACGACCGAAGCCAGCACAGCTCCGGCCAAACCTGCGATAGCGCCCTCGACGGTTTTCTTTGGGCTAATATAAGGACTGAGCTGCCGGCGCCCGAAAGATCTCCCGATGAAATAGGCCGTCGTATCGGCCGTCCATATCGCGAACATGAGCAGGAACAGGAATTCGCCGTGAGGAGTAAGCGCCCTGAGGAGCACCAGGTAGCCGAAAAGCCATCCAATGTACAATATCCCCAGGAGCGTAACGGAGATGTTGGCGGTCGCCTGGGCACTCCTTTTGATGAACAGCCCCGCCAGAAAACAGCAGATCACGGCAGAAGTGAGAATTGCGGCGGAGGCCGGCTCCCAATTAGGGTGCCTGATCGTATTATGGGCAAATATTATGATGGCAAGGCTAAAGGCGTTGCCTAGAGTATAGTAAGGGTTAAAGCCCTTCTTTTTCATCAAATTGTAGAACTCGTTGATTGAGATCGTTGCGATGCCCGCTACAAGAGCAAAGAACCACAGCCCGCCAAAATAAGTGCACGCAAATATCACGGGGACAGACACAAGCACCGTCAGCAGTCTTTCGATCATTTTTTTACCTCCCGAATCTCCTGATCCTGTTGGAATAATCCCTTATCGAGGACAGAAACTCTTTTTTCCTGAAGTCGGGGAAATATTTTTCGGTCACGATTATTTCAGAATAGGCTATCTGCCAGAGAAGAAAATTGCTTACCCTCATATCGCCGCCTGTCCTTATCAAAAGGTCCGGGTCGGGAATGCCCGCAAGATAGAGATTGTCTGAAACGAGCTTTTCGTCTATCTTGAGCTCGCCGTATGCCTTGGAAAGCTCGCTGATCTTTTTAACCGCGTCCACTATTTCCGAACGGCCGCCGTAATTGTACATCACCTGAAGACACAGCCCGGGATTCGCAGACGTAAGGCCCTCGATCTCGCGCATTTTTTTGAGCATTGAGGGCTCTACTTCATCCAATCTCCCCAGGAAACGGATCTTGACTTTCTTTTCGCATAATGCACGGGCTTCGGTGTCTATGGCTTCAATAAGAAGCCATTCAAGATATTTCACTTCGTCCTTGGGCCGGAACTTGTTCTCTGTGGAAAAAGCATAGATTGTAAGATATTGAATGCCTATCTCGATGCAGGTGTTGTAGATGTCCCTCAGCGCTTCAAGCCCGTATTTATACCCTGCCACTTTTGGAAGGCGGCGCTTCTCCGCCCACCGGCGGTTACCGTCCATGATGACTGCAACATGGCGGGGAATGTTTTCGATTTCAGCCGAACTCCCCGGAACAGACTTATTTCTTATTAAGAACGAAAGTGGGTTGAGCACAAGTCAAACTTCCATGACTTCTTTTTCTTTTTGCGCTACCAGCCTGTCAATGCTGGCTGTTTCGTTATCCGTAAGCTTCTGTATCTCGGTGTCCAGATGCTTTGCCTGGTCTTCGGTGATTTTTTTTGCGTCTTTCTGCTTTTTGGCTTCGTCAATAGAGTCCCTGCGGATGTTCCTAATGGCGACCTTGGCGTCCTCGGCATGTTTCTTGATGGCTTTTACAAGGTCTTTTCTTCTTTCTTCTGTCATGGGGGGAAGGATTATCCTGATAAGCGTGCCTTCTACCTTGGGCATTGCGCCCAGATCGGCCTGTTGCAGCGCCTTGTCGATAGCTTGTACGGCGCCTTTATCGAACGGCTGGATCGTTATCTGCTTGGATTCCGGGGTCGCTATATTGGCAAGCTGCTTAAGCGGAGTTGATGTCCCGTAGTAATCCACATGCACATTGTCCACCAGAGCGGCATTGGCCCTTCCGGTGCGGATAGAGGACAGCTCTTTTCTGAATGAGTCGAGGGCCTTGTTCATCCTGTCCTGGGTTTTTTTTGTTATTTCTTCCATTGATGATCTCCTCCGTTCTATTTTCCGACAATAGTCCCCACGGGTTTCCCCTGAAGCGCCGATTCAATGTTGCCTTTTTTGGTGAGGTCAAGGACTATAATGGGTATTTCGTTGTCCATGCAAAGAGAGACCGCGGTCGAGTCCATTACCTTGAGCCGTTTCTTGAGTATCTGCATATAGCTGACCCTTTTATATCTCCGGGCTTTCGGGTTTTTCATCGGGTCTTCGGTGTATATGCCGTCCACTTTTGTCGCTTTTAAAATAACGTCGGCATTGATCTCGGCTGCTCTTAAAGCGGCGGTAGTGTCTGTTGTGAAATATGGATTCCCCGTCCCTCCCGCAAAAACGACCACGCGGCCTTTTTCCATATGCCTTATCGCGCGGCGCCTTATATAAGGTTCGGCAATGGCGAACATCTCGATCGCGCTCAAGACCCTGCAGAATATCCCGACTTTTTCAAGCGCGTCCTGTATGGCAAGCGCATTGATCACTGTTGCAAGCATGCCCATATAGTCGCCGGTAGCCCTGTCGGTGCCGTTGCCCTGCCCGCCGCGGAAAATATTTCCGCCGCCTACTACGATGCCAAGCTCTACTTTGTGTTTTTTGAGCCGCCTGATCTCTTCGGCAAGCATGCCAAGCACCTTGTGATCGATGCCAAGCCCCTGTTTCCCGCCTATGAATTCACCGCTTAACTTGAGGAGTACACGCTTGTATTTGAGTTTCATGAGTTTAGGAGATTATACCAATACCGCGCTTGGAGTGTCAAACGCTGCCCGCCGCTTCAATAAGAGACTGATACGCCGCGCGCATTTCTTCGAGGGTCTTGTACGCGCCCTCTTTGCCGAACCAGTACGAACCGACCACGAACCATCTGGCTCCTGCCGCAAAAGCATCCTTTATTGTCTCGCCGGTTATTGCCCCGTCCGCGGCTATCAGCTTATCAAAACCCATGGTCGCCAATCTGGATATATTGTTAAGGCCTCCTTTATCAAATCCCCTGCCCCCATTACCGGGGATCACTGTCATCGCAAGCGCAAAATCAACTGCATTTGATGCTTCCGCAGCCAGGAAGGGCCCTTCATCCGGATTTATAACTATGCCCGGAGAGGCGCCGGCTTTTCTTATCGCATCAACGGATCCGTAGACCGCTTTCATATTAAGGCCGTCCCAGCTGAAGGCGTCGGGGTGGATAGACATGAAATCGGCCGATTTTTTAAAGCAAGATAAGTAATCCCGGAACTGGGCTGAACCTCCCATGGTCGAGGGCCTTACCATAAAGTGAACATCGATCGGCATTCCGGTCTTTTTTCTTAATTCGGCGGCAAGTTTTGGGTTAAAGTCGTCGATGTTCGACGGGTTGCCGTCCGTATCGACATAATTGGCATCAAAAACATCGAGATGAAGTGTTGCTGCTCCGGCCTCCCTGGCCATGACCGCTCTTTTAAAGAACTCCGCCTTTCTTCCGGTGCGTAGCATTGAAAGAAGCGGCGTAAGCGAAGGATTGATAACCGGAATCCGGCTCAGCTTGAAAGACCCGCAGCTAATTACCATGTTTTTTTGCCTTTTCACTTTTCACGAAGTATTTATCCTAAAACAGCTCTCTGGTTCAACCTTATCGCTTGTGATCTCATACATAACTCTTTCGTCAGAATTGAGGCGCAATTTCAGGCGGCTTATAACCTTTAGCTCGCGAGCCGCAAGCCCCTCCCCCGTGCTAAAATTTAAGAGTGGGAACCGCAAAAGAATACGCTAAAAAATATGACGTCATAGTTATCGGCGCGGGGCACGCCGGCTGCGAGGCCGCGCTTGCCGCGTCGCGCCTCGGCTGCGAGACTCTTTTGCTCACGATGAACCTGGATACAATAGCCAACATGCCGTGCAATCCCGCCGTGGGCGGGCCCGCAAAAAGCCAGCTTGTGAGAGAGATCGACGCGCTTGGCGGAGAGATCGGGATCAATACCGACAAAACTTTCCTTCAGATGAAGACGCTTAACATGGCCAAAGGCCCCGCGGTGCAGTCTTTGAGAGCGCAATCTGATAAAAAGCTCTATCACATCGAGATGAAAAAGACCCTCGAGAACCGGCCGTATCTGGACATTAAGCAAGGGATCGTCGAGGAAATATTAGGAAGCTCAGGCGGAGTAGAGGGTGTGCGCACAAAGCTGAACATGGTTTACTTCGGAAAAACCGTTGTCTTGGCGTCCGGAACGTTTTTGAACGGGATCATACACGTCGGTATGGAACATATGGAAGCCGGCCGAGCGGGAGAATTTCCGGCAAAGGGACTATCCGAAAACCTGGCAAAACTCGGACTGCGGCTGGGACGCCTCAAAACCGGGACAACTCCGCGGCTTGACGCCCGTACGATCGACTTTTCCAAGATGGAGATACAGCCCGGGGAGGAGCCGCCGCAGATGTTCTCTTTCGTATGGGAATACAACGGTTACGGGCTTGACTACGGGGACAATCCGCAGGCGCAGCTAAAACAGCTTGATTGCTATCTGACACACACCAATGAAGAGGCTCACCGCATAATAAAAGCCAACCTTGACCGGTCTCCCCTGTTCAGCGGCAAGATCAAGGGCGTCGGCCCCAGATATTGCCCCTCGATAGAAGACAAAGTGGTAAGATTCCCCGACAAAGTCCGGCATCAGGCGTTCATCGAGCCGGAGGGACGCTCTACGAACGAGTTTTACACGCAGGGGATGGCAACAAGCTTGCCTGAAGATGTCCAGCTGGCATTTTTGCGGACCATGGCGGGGCTTGAAAAAGCCGAAATAATGCGCCCCGGATACGCCGTCGAATACGATTTTGTGCCTCCGGAACAGATCGTCCGGTCGCTTGAATGCAGGGACATCCCTAATTTGTTCCTTGCAGGCCAGATAAACGGGACATCCGGATACGAAGAAGCCGCAGCGCAGGGGCTGATAGCGGGAATAAATGCGGCCCGTAAAGCAAAAGGCGCTCCTCCCTTTACGCTGGGAAGAGACGAAGCTTACATCGGCGCGCTTATAGACGACCTGGTCACAAAAGAGATCTCCGAGCCATACAGGATGCTCACCTCACGTTCAGAATACCGCCTGCTGCTGCGGCAGGACAACGCGGACCTGAGGCTTACCGCAAAAGGTTTTGAGATCGGGCTCATAGATAAGAAAAGGCATGGCTGCTTCCTTAAAAAGAAGGCGGCTGTCGAATCCATGGACGCATCTTTTTCGGCAGAGACGGCGCGTCAGATAGATATACAGCAGAAATACAAGGGATATATCGAAAGGCAAGTAAGACAGGTCGAAAAATTTAAATCGCTTGAAGATCTCCGGTTCCCGGAAGGGCTTTGCTTTGTATCATTATCCGGGATTTCTTCCGAAGCGCGCCAAAAACTGATAAAACTCCGACCGGTTTCCGTGGGACACGCCTCGAGGATAGCCGGGGTCTCTCCCGCGGACATTTCTGTGCTCATGGTGCACATCGAGGCTTTCAGGCGCAAAGCCGCCGTCAAAGAATCCCGTGTGATATAATTGTCTAAAAATACAGGGGGTATTGTCATGAATAAATCATTCCGTTCCGTTGTCCCGGCCCTGGCGCTTTTGTGCCTGCTGACCGTCTTGTCCGCCGCTGTCCCGGCAGCTCCCGTATCCGGCATCGGGACCATAGATGTGCAAAAGGTCTTCCGGGGATACAAAGAAACCGCCAAGGCTCAGGAGCAGCTTTCTAAAGAAGAGGCCGCATTCAAAAAAGAGTTCGAGGAGTCGCAGAAAAAGATCGAATCCGCCAGAGCCGCGGGGAAATCAGAAAAAGAGCTGGAGTCTATGACGAAAAAGCTCGAAGAGACGCTGGCACCCAAAAGAGAAAAGCTCATGAAGATGAACGAAACGCTCACATCCTCTCTCCAGAGCGACATAGTAAGCGCCGTTAAGACCGTTGCCAAGAACCTGGGGATAGAGACCGTTTTTGACAAACAGGTCGTGATAACCGGCGGCGTAGACATCAGCGACATGGTGATCAGCAAGCTCAACGAAAAAAAGTAAGTGACGTCACTCGGCGACATATCTAAGCTCGTGGGCGGGCATGTCAGCGGCGACCCTTCGATCGAGATCGTCAGCGTGGCCGCTCTAGAAGATGCCAAAGAAGGCGACCTTTCTTTCGTACTGGACAGCAAGAACTTTCTTGCTGCTGAAAATTCGCCCGCCAAAGCATTTGTAGTGCCCAGGGATGTGTCACTCGGCAATAAGCCTTTCATACAGGTCGACAACCCCAGGCATGCCCTGGGAAAAATTCTTGCGCAATTTGCTCCCATTGAAGCCATATCTCCCGGGATAGATCCCGGGGCGCATATAGCAAAAACCGCAGTGATCGGGAAAAGAACCTTGATCTACCCGTTCGTATATATAGGCGAGGGATGCGAGGTCGGGGAAGACACCATAATCCATCCCAACGTGACCATTTACCCGAGGACAAAGATCGGCAAGCGCTGCATCATACATTCCGGATGCGTTATCGGGGTTGACGGGTTCGGATTTTCCCGCGAAGGCGGAAAGTTCGAAAAGATCCCCCAGATAGGCAGGGTCGTAGTAGAGGATGATGTGGAAATATACGCCAATAATGCTATTTCCCGCGGGACTATCGGAGATACGGTGATAAAAAAGGGCACAAAAATCGACAACCTGAACCATATCGCCCATAACGTAAAGATCGGCGGGGACTGCGCCGTAACATCCCTCAACGCTTTCGGAGGCAGTTCTTCTTTGGGGGACCGCGTCCAGATGTCCGCGCAGTGCGCAATTGCTCCTCACGTGCATGTGGGAAGCGACTCGATAATAATGGGCCGGACCGGCGTTACCAAGAACCTGCAGAACGGATCCGTTGTGCTGGGGTATCCGGCTCAGGACCATGTCAAAGAACACAAGATCATGGCGCTTGTGCGCCGTCTTCCGGAACTCTTCGAAAAAGTAAAGCTGCTCGAGTCCCGCAAAAAACCCGGAAAATGAAGATAGCCCTTTTTTCCGAATCCTACT
>Ga0209096_1000687_pt1 | contig 42464 bp, 37 predicted proteins | sample AD_UKC034_MetaG_FD_184407 | JGI IMG/M metagenome (GOLD analysis project Ga0209096, IMG submission 184407) | Active sludge microbial communities of municipal wastewater-treating anaerobic digesters from USA - AD_UKC034_MetaG (SPAdes) (version 2) | ecosystem: Engineered > Bioreactor > Anaerobic >...
CGTCGACACTGCCGCGTCGCCCATTTGGTCCATAATCACGTGTCCTTCATATCCGATAAAGCTGATGTTCAAAGTATTCGGTAGTCTCTCCGAAGGGTGGCCGTTTAAATGAATCCTTGCGCCAAAGGCTTCCATGAGCCGCCCGTGTAAGTATCCGGTAAGCTCTTTGATTTGATTATTCGCGAGATGCCTCCCTGCAATTTCACATGCCTTCCCTAGAGCGACATCGAATATCACGTTTTCCGTTCCCGCGCGTCGGCCGCTTTCATGTCCCGCGCCGTGGATCAATGGTTCAATATTTATCCCCCGGCGAATAAATGTTGCTCCTATTCCCTTTGGAGCATAGATTTTATGACCCGCAACGGTAAGAAAATCCACGCCGAATTCACGAACATTCGCGGGAATTTTTCCGAGCGATTGCGCCGCGTCGGTATGCATAAAAACGTTCTTATCCCTGCATAATTTGGCTATCTCATTTATCGGCTGTATCGTGCCGGTTTCATTATTCGCGTGCATTACAGAAACAAGGATGGTCTTTCTGGTAATGAGCTTTCCAATCTCTTCAGCGGCTACTCTGCCGTATTCATCCACGGGTGCGTATGAAATCCGGTACCCCTGTTGTTCAAGAAAGGCGCACGGATTGAGCACGGAAGGATGTTCTATCTGCGTGGTGATGATGTGATCGCCTTTATTTCGAAGAGAATGCGCTACCCCTTTGATGACGTAATTGTTCGATTCGCTTCCGCCGCTGGTAAAGAGTACCTCATCCGCGTCGCATCCAAGAAACGCGGCAATCTGTCCCCGGGCCTCTTCGACGGCTCTTTTGGCTTCCCTGCCCATCGCGTGTCCGCTCGATGGATTCCCGAAACGGCCGTCAATGAAGGGTTTCATTGCATCGGCGACTTCAGTATCGATGGGAGTTGTCGCATTGTAATCAAAATATATCATTGCATTGCTCACCCTTTATGTCTTCGATTTCATTTTTCTGGTTTTTCTTTCTATGAACTGCCATTGCCGGTTACTGTAAGCGCCGGCTTCGTTATAATTATGTTTCTTTCCCATACACTGCAATCGTATCGCGCCCCCTGGCTTTCGCCGCGTACAGTGCTTCGTCGGCTTCCATTAGTACCGTCTCGATTGTGACAGTGGTAAAATCGTGTATCTCGGTAATGCCGTAACTCATTCGTATCGTCTCCGTCGTTGTTTCTTGTATGGTAAAAACGCGGTCGTGGAGCAGTTTTCTGATTCGTTCGGTGACCGTCATCGCTCCCGATAAGCCGGTTTTAGGTAGAAGTATGATAAATTCTTCCCCGCCGATGCGGGCGCAGAAATCACCCGGCCTTCTCAGTGATTCATTTATGGATTGTGCGGCATATTTGAGGCATTCGTCCCCTGAAGCGTGTCCGTATGTGTCATTGATACGTTTAAAGTGGTCGATGTCGGCCATTATTACCGTCATATTCGATTTTTCCCGGGCGCATCGATTGATCTCGGTCTGCATCGTCTTGACGAGGCCCATCCGGTTGGGAATCCCGGTCAGCGCGTCGGTGACGGCCTGCATGTTAATGGTCTCATATGCGCGGGCCAATTTACCTCCGAGAATCGAGATCAAACAAATCCCCAGCGTCAACGCGAAGGCATGCAGTGCCAGGATCGTTTTCAGGGGGATTTCAGGCACAAAAGGCAGGATTACGCTTATCCCTCCCTGGATGTCATTTACTTTATATCCCTGGAAGGAATGACAGGTCAGGCACTCCTTTTCGGTTCTCACCGGCTCCATGTAAAAATAGGCACCCTGATCTCCATTCCCGAGGAAAATCCCCGCGTGATCCTTCCCCTTCTCAAAATCCACCAACGCGGCCTTTTCCATCGTCGTCGGTTTGTTCCCGGGGCGAATCACGCGGAGGCTGGTCAGTCGGAATTTTATCCCGTTACTCGTCGAAGCGATTTCCGCCGCTTCCCTGGTCATGAACGACGGATTGATCATGGTAAGTTTAAGCCTACCAGCTGAAACGTCGCGGAGAGGATCTTTCAAATAAGGGTTGGGCTTGAAATCGCCCGTGACGGGAGCGTACACGACGCCATGGACCGCGTTCCATTTTCTGAATACGAGGATCTGCTGCAGGCTGCTCTGGGCGATTTTCAGCGCGAGCCGCTCGCGTTCCGCTGATGCGCTACCGTATGATATTGCGAAAGAAATTCCCGTTAAAAGCGTCCAGACGGCGCACCCGATTACTATATATTTATTCATTCAATTGCATTCAATCTCTCCAACCGCCGTATCGAAAATACATTGGGTTGTCAAATTACTTGTTTTATCCACCGACCCTCTACTTCGACCTTCATGGTTCCACGGGGTATATTTATCACTGTTTTATCGAAGATACATATCGCACAGTTCGTGCAGCAAGGAATGGTATCTTTCATGCACGCCCTCCCCGATTTCCTCCCGCTCGATAAGCTCGAATTCCCTGCCGACCCTTTTGACCTCATCCGGGGTCAGCCGCTGTTCCGCCATGACGAACAGTATGTTGTTTTCCTTGTGGATGTGGTTTGTCAGCAGCTCGACGTATCCCCGGGCGTTTTGAGTGAAATCGTTCCCCGCCGCGTCGGAACCCCGGGAAATCCCGTCTCGTGCGGTAGCCATGTTCTTTACGAATTCCCTTCCCATCGCGTGTTCCTGCAGCATCACGCCCACTGGCCCCCCCTCGCGGGGGAATCCGGCGGCCTCGAGCGCCGGAAACAGCACGTTTTCCTCCTTGGCGTGATGGCACTTGTCCGCGAAGGTTCGGATGAAATCGATGATTTGATCGAGGCTCGTCACTTCGATCGTTTCACTTTTTTCCATCCTCGTGCATACTGCGCTCATCACGTCAAGCATTGCCAGAATCAGTTCATGTTCTTCCCTCAGAATGTCGGTAGGCGTCATTTCGTGCCTCCCTTTATGAAGGATTGCCATATTCCCCGCGCCAGAAACGCCAGGAGGAGAAACGCCCCCGTGGCAAAGATGATGTCCGGTCCCATCCTGAGCCAGGAGGCGGTTCTGATGAAATCGCTTGTCGCAATCTCCGGGCTTCGCGCGTACCACATGCCCTTGTCAACGGCGTGGTAGAACTGGTAGAAGCCCGATGGAATGAGGCTCACGACCGTCATGAGCAGTATGCCCCCGTTAAGCCCCCAGAAGCTCCACTTCAGAAGCGAATCGGACCACGCGCTTTTTTTAAATATGTGCCTCACGGAAAACAGCATGAGGGCGATCGCCAGGAGCCCGTACACGCCGAAGAGCGCCGTGTGGGCGTGGATGGGCGTCGTGTTGATTCCCTGGATGTAATAGAGAATGATGGGCGGATTGATGAGAAATCCGAATACACCAGCCCCCACCAGGTTCCAGAACGCCACGGATATGAAGAAATAAAGGGGCCACCGGTACTCGTAGGCCGGTCCGGCCTTTTCGATGGTCCGCAGGTTCATAGCCGCTTCAAAACCCAACAGCGACAGCGGGACCACCTCGAGGGCCGAGAACACGCCCCCGAGCGCCATGATGGGCGCGGGTGTGCCCGACCAGTACAGGTGATGGAAGGTGCCGATGATGCCGCTCCCGAGATAGAGGAACACGCTCAGGTATACCGTGGTCTGGGCGAACTTTTCGCTAACCGCCCCTATCCTCGACAGTATGAACGCCAGCACCACGGTGGCGAACACCTCGAAGAATCCTTCAACCCACAGGTGGACCACCCACCAGCGCCAGTACTCCGCGTCTGAAAGATGGCTTCCCTTCCCGTACATGAGTCCCGCCATGTAAAACAGGGGTATCGCGATCGAGCTGTACAGAAGCAGGTGCGTCAGTCCCCCGCGGTCGCTCTCGTTTTTTAACGCCGGAAGGATCGATCGCCATACCAGGAAAAGCCAGATCAGCATGCCGGCAATCAGAAGCAGCTGCCACAGCCGCCCCAGCTCAATGTATTCATACCCCTGGTGGCCCAGTAAATATCCGTCGCTCCCGAAAATACCCTGTATGGAAAGCCAGGTGCCTGAAAGCGTCCCCAGTACCACTACGACGACCGCGGCGAAGAGCAGTATCACGAGCTTGCCCTGGTGCTTCGGCTCCTTTCCCACGAGCGGTCCGATGAACAGTCCCGCGGCCAGGAAGCAGGTCGCTATCCAGAAAATCGCCAGCTGCAGGTGCCATGTCCTGAGTACCGCGTAGGGAAGTATCGATGCGATGGGCAGACCGAAGAATTTCGTTCCCTCCACGGTGTAATGCGCGGTCAGCGATCCGGTGCCGATCTGCGCGATGAAGAGAATCGCGGCGACGAGGAAATAGATCACCGTGGCCTTCTGGCTCGCCGTCGGCGACGGTTCTTCGAGATGGACGAGCGTTGCGGAATATTCGTCCTCCCGTATGTATCTGTTGTAAAAGAAGAGCACGAGTCCCAGGGCGAGGATGAGGACCACCACGCTGATGATCGACCATATCACCATGTCCGGCGTCGGCTCGTTCCCCACCAGCGGATCATAAGGCCAGTTGGTCGTATAGGTTACGTTCTTGCCGGGGCGTTCGGTCCCCGCCGCCCAGGCGAGCCATGAAAAGAAGCTCGTTACGATGAATCCCTCTCGTTCTTCCCGCACGATGCCGGGTTGGATGCCCATGCGGTCGTTTCCGTCCTTGAATAATCCGGTGTAGTATCCCTTCAGGTGATGGAACGCCTCCGCCTGGTGCTCCGAAAGAGTGAGCGTTCCCGTTCCGGCGTCGTACCTGTTCGTTCTTACATCCCTGCGGACCTTCGCCCGTATCTCAGCCTTGCGCACGTCATCGAGCGAGTCGAAATCCTTTTGCGTGAACGACGCCGCTTTCTTCGCGTCATGCCCCAGGTTGCGGGCCGCGATGAAAAGTCCCAGCCGGTGCAGGTAGTCAGCCGACCAGTCCGGTGCGAGGTACGAGCCGTGACCCCATATCGAACCGATATGTTGCCCGCCCCGGCTGAAATAATGCAATTGTCCGCCCGTGATGTCTTTCCCCGTGAACATCAGTTCTCCGCCGGCGGAGGTGATCCTTTCGGGTATCGGCGGTTTTTCTTTGTTGATCATATAACCGCCGAAAATAAGCACCCCGAAGCAGAGTACCAGTAAAAACAGCAATACTGCCCTCAACGGTGATTTCATCGTGTACCTCCTTTTTTATTATTGAATAAACTCGTCGTGAATGTATGCGTTGTGCTCAAGGGTATTGATATTTTTCATGTTTTTTCCGGCAAAAACCTTACCAGTGCGTGAGCATACCTCGTGATGTCGTTGCCGGCCGCGAACAGAAGCGGTATCATGAAAAGCGTGACGGCCGTACCGAAGAGAAGTCCGTATGCCATCACCAGTGACATATGGGAAAGGAAGGGATCGGAGCCTCCTATGCCGTATCCGGTGGGAAGAACTCCGAGCACCGTCGTAATGGTCGTAAGCAGCACCGGCCTCAGGCGAGATACGGACCCCTGCCGGATATGATCTTCCGTCACGGGATTATCTCCCGCGAGACTTCGTATCGTGTGGACCATCACGATTGCGTTGTTGACTATGACGCCCATCAGGCCCACCATGGCTATCCCTCCCATCATCGAAGCGGGAATCCCGTGAGTTATCAGGACGAAAGCGAAACCTATCACAAGGAACGGGATGGACGTCATGATGATCATCGGTTTCGAAAACGAGTTTAATATGAGTGAAATGAGAAGATAAATGCCTACGAAAGCGGCCAGTGACGCCGCGGCGAGGCCGGAAAAAATGAGGTTCGTTTCAACGGGCTGACCCGAATATTCAACCGATACCGTATTGTCCGAGGGGAACCGTGATCGCACTCTGTTCATCACCTCGACCGGTGTTATTTTTTTCAGATCCGTATTTCCGAAAACCGTCACCGCCCTCTCCCCGTTCACATGATGTATGCCTGCTCTGGAAGGCTGCTCCTCCAGGGAGGTGAACATTGAAAGGTTGATAATATTACCCTGTTTGTTTGCAATCGGCAGTGTGTCAATGAACTGTTTGCTGGCTCTGCCCTTGCTGTTGAGGCGGAGCCTGAAGTCGAGGGTGGAATCGACCGTGGAAAGATTGCTGACGACCATACCGTCAAAAGCAATGCGAAGCGTGGTCAGAACGTCCTCCACAGTTAGGCCGGTCCTCGTGAGTATGTCGTGGTCCAGTTTCAGGTTCAGCTCGTTTTTTCCTTCGATGTCGTCGTTTTCAATGTCGTAAACGCCCGTCAGTGTCGCCAGATACTTCCGTATCTCCTTCTCTTTTTTATTGCGGAGATCGTCATTATTGGAAATCACCCGTATTTCAAACGGGCGGCCCATGGGCGGCCCCAGCCTGCTCAGGCTTGTTACGTATGCCGCCTTTTTATCTTCTTTCTTTGCGATCTCATTTTTCAGCGAATCCATTATTTGTTCAGCCGTACGGCTCCGCTGTGAAAACGGTTTTAAATAGGCGAAGATCACGGCAATATTGTTCTGTGTCCCCATCGTCGTCGCGCTTAAAAGGCTGTGAGTGCCTATTCTCGTGCTGAAGCCTATAAGTTCATTTTCCGGAAGCTTGAGCATCAGTTTTTCAAATTCATACACGGCTTTCTCGGTTTCTTCCGCCGTCGTTCCCTTTGGGAGTGTCACGGATACCGTGAATCCTTCGGCGGCGTCCTGAGGGAAGGGATCCTTGTCCACGAATCGAGCGAAAAGCGTCATTGAGGCGACGAGAATCACCGCCATGGATGCAATAACCGGATACCTGTGCCGCATGGCGAAATCAAGGGCGGAATGATAGGCGTTCTCCATTCTTGTCACAAATCGTTTTTTTACTATCTTCGCAGCCTTGCCGTGGCTCAGGTGGGCTGGTAGCAAAAAATAACTTTCGAACAGAGATATTGAAAGTCCCACGATCACCATGAGGGGAATAGCCCAGATGAATTTGCCGGGAAAACCGCCGAGGGAGAAAAGAGGCGTAAACGCCACCATTGTGGTGAGGCTTGAGGCCGCCACCGGCACCCACATGGTTTTAACCGCCGTCACTGCGGCTTCCTTCGGTTCCATTCCGAGTTCCCTGTTGTTGTTAATCTCCTCGGCAATGACGATGGCGTCGTCCACCAGCATGCCTATAATGATAATGAATCCACCCAGGGATATAAGGTTAAGCGAAATCCCGTAATTATTTATAAAGATGAACATTCCAAAAAGTGTGAAAGGAATGCCGAAGGCTGTCCAGACCGCGGTTTTCGCGTCGAATATCATGAAAAGCACGGCGATGACGAGAATGAAGCCTATAACCGCGTTACCCGCCAGTAGGCTTATCCTGTCCCGCGTGAGGCGTGATTGGTCAAGGAGCACCTTCATGGTTGTTCCTGCCGGAAGCGATTCACTTTCCAGGAGCCGGTGTATGCCGTCAACGGTTCGGATAAGATCGCTGGTCCCTGTCTTTTTTATGGAAAGGGTTGCACCCCTCTTGCCGTTGTTGCGGACTATTAGATTGTTTTCCTTCGGAGCAAGATGAACGGTTGCCACTTGCCTTAGCTTGACACCGTATCCGGTGTCGTTCATTATAAGATTCGTTTCCAGTACATCCTTATAATTATCAAACTTACTCAAAAAAACGATCTTCTTTTCGTCTACGAACGATTTGATCGTTCCCCCGGAGCCCTCGAGGTTCCTCTTCTGGATCGCCTGCTGGATCATTTTGAGATCAACGCGGTATTCCCTGGCCCTGTTAGGGTCCACGAGAATGTGCGCTTCTTCGTCGGGCAGACCTGTCACGGTGACGTTTGAAACGCCGGAAACCTTTCTTATTTTCTTCTCGAGCCTGTCGATATACGGCTTCAGTGTCGCGTAGTCTCCCGTGAAGGCGACCTCCATCACGGGTACATCCGATGAGGTGTACTCGCTTATCGAAGGTCTGCCTTCAATTTCCCTCGGAAGGTCTCCTATCGCCGCGATTGCGCTTTCGACGTCGTTGTACAGCTTCTTGAAATCGTCCGGTGTCCCGTTGTCGTCCGCCTGCACCTCGATTCTGGACATCCCCTCCTCAGAAACCGAGAGCACTTCTTTTATTCCCTCGAGTTCCTCCAGTGCGTCCTCTATCGGTACCGTAACATTTAGCTCCACGTCCCGTGCCGAGGCGCCGGGATATATTGTTTGAATAATGATCTTATTCATCGATATCTCGGGGAACCCCTCCTTGCGGGCCTCCATGACACTTTTCACTCCCAGGCCGATCACCGCCAAAATAATAATATTTATCAGCATGGGCCTGTTTATGAAAAACCTTACAAGTGTGCTCATGATTTTCAGTCCTTTTGTTCGGGGCGCGTATCAGCCGCCGGTACCATTATCGCTCTGCTCTTCATTTTTCTCGGTATCATCATACGGACAGTAGCGCACGCATTGTATTCCATAATTTTCTCCCCTCATCAATGATGTCGAAGGACCTGGACGTCAATCGCCACCGGGTAACAAGCAGACGAAACGTTCCCATGACGACAAGGGATAACTGTTCGTCCTCCTGGTCTTTCCGTATGGTCCCTTCCGCCTGTCCGCATCGAATCATGTCCTTCAATCCTTCCTGGGATAATTCCATTATTGAACGTACCTCAGAAGAAAGACGGTCGTTGTTTTGGAAAAGCTCCTCAGAAAAAATCGCGGCGGTGATCGAAGGGTTTTCATTAAACAGGCGTAACGATCCCTCAAAAAGGGATCCAATCTGGTCCAGGGGATTCTTGTCGCTTACCCGGGCGTTTTTCATCCGGTCCCCTGCCCCCTTTTTAAAACGCCTTAAAATCTCCGTGAGAATCTCCTGTTTGCTTTTAAAATGACGGTAAATCCCCGGTTCTGTAAATCCCACTTCCTTAGCGATGTTTTTCGTTGTGAGGTTATGAATTCCCTTCTTTTCGATAATCCGCATGGATGCGGCAATGATCTCATCCCTTCTTTCAGGTTTTATGTTCATAGGCCACGGTGTATTTTAAAAGTTAGTAATCACTAATATATAAATTTATAATGCCTCCGTCAACTTATTATCTGATTTTTTAACGACGGATCCCCGCTCGTCATATGTGAAAAATGCCCTCCCTTTTTCCCGTTCCATAATCCCCGGTATCATGAAACTTGTCGTATCGCAAGGGACAGACTGCCCGTATGTGAGCTAGTCAAAGTCGGTGCTGTACTTTCGCGCGGCAAACCGCACGCCACCTTAGCTGAATTACGTTTGTGCCGGTCCCTCGGGCAACTTCCGATCAACATGGGATTATGTCGCATTGCGGCCTGGTTAGTGTCATGCAGCTTTCTCCCGTTCCGTTACTTCCCGGCACTATAAAAGTCATCCCATCGAAGCCGCAATGTTCCCTCGCCTCCAGCCGCCGGCCGCACCCCCTCGGCATCGTGCCTCGGGGGCCGCTCACTCATCCTCCGTTCGCTGCGGCCGGCGGCTTCCGGCTCGGCGAACATAATCCATGTTATCGTAAGTTGCTGTGCGCTATTGACGTCTGTGCCGGTTCCAAAACTGGGTTCGGTGGCGGCGGTTTGCCTGGTGTGCTATCATTGCGTGGGGCAGACTGTCCCCTGGTTGCCGTCATGCGGGCATTTTTTTTCATCACCCGCCCAGGGCCTTCTACTGGCATGGCGGCCGCCTTTGGCACGCTTCCTGCGGAGCACGAATCGCGCCAATTCGACCCTCTCTGCGTTCGGGACGAACCGGCGTCCGCCCCTTTCTCCTTTTCAATGAACTTTTCCCAGCAATAAACCTTAGCCGCCGCGAGCCCCCGCCCACCCTTTATCGGTTAACAAAAAGAACGGCGGAGCGTAAAAGCCACGCACCGCCGCTCTTTTTGTTTTTTATTTCCCCCGGGCTCGGAGATTACGGCAACGTCCATTCCTCATGCGAGCCCCTCCGCCAACCCCCCGAATGGTGAGGGGGTTGTCTCCGGGGTCTGTTTGTTTTTATGCGGTGTGTACCATCGTTTGCGGGCTTATTATCGCTTGGTGCCACCGATCTCGTCCGGCGTCGTTTTGACCAGGTACCAACGGGTTTTCATGAATTTCGATAAATCTGGCTTCTTGGTTTGGCTTATAAGACGTTTTAAATCGTCGGGGAAGGGTAGGGTGCCGGGGTTATTTATCTTCCGACGGGTTGATCTTGTGTTTCAGGCAGTACAGCGCCGCGGTCCGGAGGAAGTCCCCGATCTTGATCCCGTTGTCAATGCAGTAGTGTGAAATCTTTCGGTGTTCATCCGGCGAGAGCTGCACCGTCGGCCGTTTAACTTCGCTGAACTGATTTTTCTTTTCCGCCATGTTCAACCGGTAGGCCCGCCGGTGGGCCGGGTCAATAAAAAAACGTATAAACGTAAAAAATATTATTGACGTATAAACGTATATACGCCACTATACATAAATTAAGTAACAAACCATGGAGGTAAGCCAATGAGCGTTATAATGAAATCACAAGAAGAAATACGAATGATGGCCGGTGGTCTTTTGTATCACCTGGGCCGCTTCCGCGATGTGCTCACGGAATCAAATACCTTTTGTGGATTGAAAAGCAGGGTAGGGGGCCATTGTGAAGGCGAGGGCGGTTTTGAGGAGCAATTCATCTGCTGGCTCATGTATCGTATGTGGGTCGCCAATAAGGTCGCCTACGCGATCCAGTACGGCGACGCCGTTGATCTCCGCGAGGATCTTCCGGATGTCTCTCCCTGTAATGTGGATCTCGCTTTTCTCTCCTCAGAGCTTCGTAATCTCAATTACAATATCTATACCAACGGCGGCCAATACTGGCTCGATCATGAGTGGCATCTAATTTTTGAACTCATCTCGGCTCGCATTAAAGAGGAAGCGGAGACGGCATGTGTCGGGGGCGCGCGATGAACGAACAACGTTCCCTTTTTGATGAAGTCGATGTCATCTATTCGTATACCCGCGCCCAGGCGATCGCCGACGGCGTACTTATTGACGTCACCGAAACGGCACGGGAAGCGGGTGTCCGCTTCCCTGCGGCAGTGACCGCCGGGCTCTGGCATAAATACATCGTCCCCGACAAGGCTTCGGAACTTCATTGCCAAAGCACCGAGGGTCGTCTCTGGGATACCCTCTGGCTCTTTCGCTGGGCGGCAAAGAGCTTCTCCGGCGACACGTTGTTCTTTGAAGTGTCCTATGTCATGAAAGGAAAACAAATGACTCGGGTACAACTCAAGGCGGTGTGCGGTCCGGGTGATACACCCGAACCGGTCATCACTATTATGCTTCCAGACGAGGATTAAGCAGGCGGCCCGGTGACGAGCCGGGCCTGCCAATCAATTCTTTAAAAAAGGCAGGAATCACCTTATGCGACATAAAATATATTATCGGCAGTTATGAATGTATTGATTATGAATATTTGTATAATATTGAGAGAAAAATTAATTACCTCTATGAGACATAAAATGATTGACGGCGCTATTACGCAATTGCACAATAACTCAATTACTCTATCGCGTCCCGGAGGCGTTATGGCTGTCTCGATCAATGTGAAAAATGAAGAGTCTAAAAAAATCATCCAGGAAGCAAAGATCAAGGCGATTAAAAACGAACTTTCATTGTCCGAGGCCGTGATCAAACTCCTCGACAAGTGGATAAGGGATGAGGTTAAGATAAAGGGAGGGAACGCGAAATGAAGACGATATGCTTCGCCTCGAAAAAAGGCGGCGTCGGCAAAACCACAAGCGCGATCATATGCGGTCTTATCATGGCGAAAAAACACCGCGTATTGTTCATCGATCTCGACAGCCAGAACGCGATGACGTCCTTCTTTTTTGAAAACATCGCCGACTTTGAAAAAAGAACTCTGCTTGAGGCGATCACGGGCGATATCATGTTCAAGGACGCGATCTTTAATATCGGGAACAACGTTGACATGATCCCTTCAAAACTCGAATTCGAAAACATAAACTTTTTGCAGCTCTCGGGCAAGGAGCTTTTTCTTAGAATCGAACTCGAAAACTTGGATTACGATTACGTCATTATCGATACCCCCCCCAACCTCTTTACGGAAACCGTCCTCGGACTTTCCGCGGCGAATACGGTGGTCATCCCCGCGCGGCTTGAAAAGATGGATACCCGCGCGATCAGCTTCACCCTTGACAAGATCAACAATCAAATCAAAAAATACTTTAATCCTTCTCTTGAAAACGTTTACATTCTGCCAACGCAATACAATTACCAGAACCGCACGGTCAACGACCTGGCTCTGCAGACTTTAAAAGAGAATTTCAACGACAAGACACTCGACATATTGATCAAGCTCAACAGCCAGGTGAGCAAGTTCAACTTTTTAGGGTATGAATCCGATTCCAACCTTAAGTATTTCACTGAATACCACGAGCTCGTCGAGGTCATCAAATGAAGGCGAACAAGTTTCTTGAGAAGGCGAAAACCAAGAAGGTCCTTGAAACCACGAGCTCGGGGAGTGAAAACGTTCCTGCCGTCGTGGAGAAGGAACTGGAAAAGATAACGCGGGAGATCAAGGCCGACCTGCAGAAACTCGACGCGATCGTCGAATGGGTGAAGGAGAAGAAGAAACAATTCAATGACACCCGTGAACGGATCGTCAAGAACCTCATTTACGTGCGCGAGCACAAGAAGCGTCTTCTCAAGGGGCGCACCTTCACTGAGTACCTGGAAGGCGAAGTCGGCATATCCAAGGGTTATTTTTACGAGGTTCTGAGGGCTTTTGAACTCGCCCAGGAATACAAAAAGCCCGAGCTGTTTCAGAACGTTGATTACCGGATCCTCGCGGACATCGCGAGGATCGACGACGTAAAAACAAGGGAAAACCTACTCAAGAGGGCGGATACCCTTACCCGGGAAGACGTCAAAAAGTCTGCCGGGCAGACTTTTTCGGAAACCATTGAGGCCTCGTTTACCGTGGAGAATATGGCGGAAGTCAACAATACGAGCCTTACCATAAAGCTGCCGAACGCCGACATATTGAAGGAAATAGAAAGCCTGCTGAAGGAAAGGGGCATCGAAATCAAGTACACCTGATCGGTCTGGTCCCTGTGAATAAGGGTACTATTCTAAAAAGGGGTAAAAGAAAGGGTAATGATAATAATGAACCCTATTGATTGTATTTGCAAAGAAGGTCTATGATGCAACGCCTAGACGATGCGGAACTCAAGGTTGCCGGCATCGAGGCCCTAAACAAGGCGCTGGGCGCCGCTGACGCCTATCGGTTCATGACGCTCCTGCATAATGAAACGACAGATTACGTGGAAATATCCCGCCGTCTCTATGACGGCCAGTCCATAGACGATATTTTCGATCGCGCGAAAACGCAGTGGGAGGGCTGACCCCCACTGCTATCCTTCGTCTTTTCCTTCATTATTGATAAAACCAAATTTGTGTTGATTAATTTTTTTGGAAGTGATACCTCTGTCTAGTATGGGCCAGGGGGAATTACCAAAAAGTATTTTAATCGTAGAAGTGGGTGAAGCCTCCGCGTCAGTGGAATACGCCGGTCTTGTCTCCCGTGGATTCGCCGTGCGCCTGACTCGCGATTCGGAAGATGTGGTTTCCCTATACCGCGATGATCCGCCCGACGTGGTATTGATGGACATAGCTCCATCTCGCGGCGCCGAGGCGGCGGCGCTCGCGTCAAAGTTGTTTTCACTCCGTCCGGGTTCCCTCGTCTTCATCGTCCCGCAATCCGATCAGCGCCAGATCGAATACCTTCGCGATGTTCCTCATTGCGGCAACCTGGTAAAGGGTGTCGATGATTCCGTACTTATGGAAACCGTATTGCTTTCCTACGGCAATTTCAGGATACGCGAGCGATACGGCAGGTTGCTCGAGCTCAATCCCGCCGTCATCTACAGCGCACAGGTCATTCCCGGCGAACAGGGGGTTATGCCGGCGACGTTCGTCAGCGGCAACGTGGAGGCCTGCCTCGGTTACGCTCCCGAGGAAGTAATGAACGACACGCGTTTCTGGTTCGACTGCGTGCATCCCGATGATCGCGAAAACGTGGTTGCGGCCGTATCGTTGCTGTTCGATAAGGGGGCTCTTTCCCACGAGTATCGCTTTCGCCATAAGGATGGTTCATACCGCTGGCTCCATGACGATCTTCGGTTGGTATATGATCGTGACGGCAATCCCGTTGATCTCATCGGTTCCTGGTTCGATATCACGGAGCGTCGCCGGATGGAGGACGATCTTGCGCGGTCGGAGAGGATGTATCGTTTCATCGCCGATAACATTGGTGACCTCATCTTCTCCATTGACATGAGAACCATGGCCACTACCTATGTAAGCCCTTCCATAGAGCGGGTCCTCGGATTCACCGTCGAAGAACGTTTGAAAATGTCCCTTAAGGACATGGTCACTCCCGCTTCGTTTCAGGCCGGAATGGAGAATTATTCCCATCAGCTGGAAATAGTGGAAACCGGTCGCGCTCCGCAAAACCGAATATTTATGATGGACCTCGAATGTTACCACAAGGATGGTTCCGTCAGGGTGTTGGAAACGCTTTTTAGCGGAATAAGGGATGCCGACGGCCGGTTGACCGGAGTGATCGGTCTTTCAAGGGATAATACGGAACGCCGTTTGTATGAGGAAAAAATCAAATTAAGCGAGGCGCATTTCCGCGCGCTCATTGAAAATTCAAGCGACGTGGTCATTGTATTGGACGACGGCGGTCGTATTCGTTACGTGAGCCCGTCCGTGAAGCATATAATGGGGTATACCGTATCCGAGCGTATTGGAAGGTACCCGTTTGACAACATTCATCCTGACGATCATGAACGCATCATGGTCGCAATGTCGCGAGCGCTTCGAAATGGCGATAAAAAGCTTACCGTGGAGTATCGATTTCGCCATAGAAACGGTTCCTGGTTGTCGTTGGAGTCGACCGGAAGCGATTTGCGGGATGACCCCGCCGTCCGGGGTATCGTTATCAATACCAGGGATGTGACGGATCGAAAAGAGGCCGAAAGGGCGCTGGAAGACCGCGAAAGGTATTATCGAACGCTCATAGAAAATTCGTCCGATGTCATCGCCATCCTGGATGATACAGGCCGGGCGATTTATGCCAGCCCTTCAGCTGAGAGTATTCTCGGCCTTTCTCATGGAGAGCGTATCGGGGAAAATGCATTCGAATATGTTCACCCGGATGATCGGGAACGAACACTGCATATTTTATCTGATGCACTGTCAAAAGAAGAGGAGGTCATCCGGGCGGAGTTTCGCTTTCTTCATAAAGACGGCACATGGCGATATCTTGATGTTATCGGGAACGACCGCCGGAAGGACACCGCTATAAGTGGAATAGTAGTCAACATACGTGATGTTACTGAAAGACGATTGATGGAAGACGCCCTGCGGTTAAGCGAAGAACGCTACCGTCTTCTTTTTGAAAATAGTCTTGATGGCGTTTTATTGACTGAGCCGAGCGGTAATATCCTTCGGGCTAATCCGATGGCGTGTCGTATTTTCGAGAGGTCGGAAGAGGAGTTACGGGAATGCGGAAGATCCGGTATTATCGATGAATCAGATCCACGGTTTGAAAGCGCCCTCGCGGAGCGTGAACTAACGGGCCGTTTTATTGGAGAACTTAACTTTTTGCGTAAAGATGGAACCCCGTTTCCTGCTGAAATATCTTCGGCAGTGTACACCGATGACGGGGGAAAGATTAAATCCAGCATGCTTATTCGGGACATCACGGCAAGGAAAAGGGATGATGAAAAAATCCGCGAGCTTCTTCAGGATAGGGAGACGCTTTTACGAGAGGTTCATCACCGAATTAAAAACAATATGTCGACCATCGCCAGTCTGTTTTCCCTCGGCATTAACGATATCAAGGACCCGTCTGCGGCGGCCGTTTTGCAGGACATGCGCGGCCGCGTTCTTGCCATGATGAAGTTGTATGACAAGCTGTATCGGACGGATGATTACAGCGGCGTAAACGCGCGCGGGTATGTCGAGGAATTGGTCAGGGAAATAAGGGATTCATATTTTACCGGCAGTACCGTTGCCATCGAATCGGAAATTGATGATCTTCGGATCAACCCGAAATCGATATATTCCCTCGGCATTTTAATAAACGAGCTTGTTTCGAATGCATTGAAATATGCATTCCCTGATGGGGGTACCGGACAAATATCAATATCCATAAAAAGCATTGATGAAGCACAATGTCTCCTTATGGTGTCCGATGATGGTATCGGCTATACGGTAGATCAGGCCTCACGTTTAAAAGGCTTTGGTCTTACGCTTGTTGACATCATGGTCAAACAATGCGACGGTTCAATCAAGGTCTTTGGTGAAAATGGCACTCGCTACGAGATAATCTTGAAATTGTAGGCCCCTTACTTCTCCACGTCTACGCATAAGTATTCGATCTCCGCATAGGCCTTCTCGACCCCGATCTCGACCTCCTGAATCTTCACCTTGAGTTCGTCCATCTTCTCGTCAAGCGTGGTTATATCCACCGGGTTATCGATCGATTTCTTGATCTGTGTGAATTTCCAGAGACGGTCTTTCAGAAGGTATTTACGATCTATGTACTTGCGTATAATGAATCCGTTGGTCTCGATCTGCCGCAGGGCCTTCGTGCGAAGCGCGTCCCGCTTGTCGTACCGGTCGTTCATGTCCCATATCTGGTTTGTAGAAATCGACAGGCTGATGTACGTTTCTGCGGTCGACATCATCTCGTAGGGCGACCTCCTTCCGACCGACACGGTGGGAAGGAGCTGCAGCAGGTCCCCCGCCCTGAAGTTCCATGTCTTCTTTACCCTGGTCTTCGCTTCGACGAGTTTTTCCCCGAGTTCCTTCAATTCCGTCTTCTTCATTTCTTCATTGCTCTGCGCCCCTGCGTGATCCGCGAGCATGAGTAAAACCACGGATAGTATAAGTATTCGTTTTGTCATGACTCCCCCGAAAAAATTTGTCCCCGACGGTGTCGTCAGGTCATTTACCTTACAAGGGAGGTCTTTAAAGGACTGGTTGCTTTACGTTCAGGGGAGGATAACAAGCCTGTAGTTTCTATCTATCGGTTTGTTATCCCCTCTGAACTTCTTTTTGTCAAATCGAAATTATAAGGAGGCGTGATGAAACCCGTTGTCATGTACGCCCTGTCGAAGGAACTGCAGGGCTATATAAAATCAGTCCAGCGGCTCGACCGTTCGAGTTTGCTGGAAATCAATAAAAGACTCTTGAAAATGCAGCTGGAAGTGTCTGAAATCATGGAAAAAATAACGTAAAAAATTTTTGCCTTTTCGCGCCGGATTGTCCGGCTTTTCAGCGCTCAAAATAGCTCTTTTGTCCGAAAACGCCCGTGAACGGGCGGTGTTCGTGCTTTATTCTTGATCAAAATGAGGGAAAAACAGAAAGAAGAATGCCTCGCTCCCCGAAGAAATTACCGCTGTTTTTATCAGCGAAGGAAGTTGAAATTCTTCTGAAAAACATCAGGCGGGATCGCCATCGCCTCGGTCTCTCGATCATGTTCCTGGCCGGGCTCCGGGTTTCCGAGATGTGCGGTCTCAAGGTGGGTGACGTCAACCTCGCGCGAGGTTTCGTCCGCGTCACCGGCAAGGGAAGCAGGGAGCGGATCGTCCCCCTTTCGTCGAATCTTCAATCCCTCATCGAGGAATACCTTCGCAAACATGGACAGAATTTTAAACCTGAATCGCCTCTCATCGGCGGGAACCGGCGCACCTGGCACGACATGGTTAAGAAATATTCCAAGCAGAACCTCGGCCGCCGGGACGTTCACTGCCATACTCTCCGGCATTCCTTCGCAACGTCCCTTTACGAAGAGGGTGTCCAGCTTGAACGTATCTCCCAGCTCCTTGGACACGCGAAGCTCGACACCACCATGATCTACGCCCACATCTCATTGACCCAAAAGCGTGACGCTGTCATGGTCCTGGATAATTCCCGTTTTCGCTTTCTCCGCCGCATCACATTCTTTCGTCGCCGGCACACGGATCTATCGGTCCATAATTACAGCGAGCTCATAGGCCGCGAACGGGAGGTCGCAGAGCTCAATGATCGAATCAAAAACGCAGTCTCCGTGGTCCTTGTCGGTCCCAGGGGGTGCGGCAAGTCAGCTATTCTCCGGCACATCGATGCTGGTGAAAGCCAACCGGTCGTGATTGATGAATTCAAGAAAAAGATAACGCTTATTAAAATCATCCTTTCCACCCAAAATATCGACGATCCGGAAATATACAAGCAGGCTGAACGTGAGCTTAAAAAACTTTCAATCGACGAGCTCCTTGATGAAATCAGGGACATCAAGCGGGTTATCGTCATCGACGACATCACCGATCTCTCCCGCACCGATCGAAAGATCGTTGCCAAGCTCTCAGGCAAGGCCGTTGTCCTGGCGGCATCGTCCCGTCAGTCTGACAAGAAACTGTTCACGACCTATCTCGAGTTGAAACCGCTCAAGCGTCATCACACCCGGATCATCCTCTCTGAGATGATCCACATGAACGACACCGTCCGCAAGGAGCGCATCGTTGACGATATCCTTCACACCGCCGGGGACAACATCAAGGAGGCCGAGTATATCGCAAACCAGCTCCAGCTCGGCAAGACCACGGAGGAGATCACCACCCAGGAGCGGGAGGACAACCAGGTCTCCATCGCCCCGTTCCTGCTTATCTCCCTGTTGTTCTTCATCGCCTACGTATTGAAATCCTACGCCACGTCGCTGGTGGCGTTCTCGTATGCGGTTCTGGTTGTGTTCCGGCTGATATTCTATAAATATATATTCACACCGACTGCCAACACGAAGAAGAAATGATAAGGAGTATTCTCCATGACCTTAATTCATTGCATCGACTGCCGACATCATATCCACCATCTCATCGCGGGTAACTACGGAGTTGTCCTGTGCCGTTACAGGAAGGGCGAAGTTTCCCCTCTCTCAGTGGGGTGGGGCCTTGAAGAGAAGGACTATTTCATTACCTGCCCGCTGAATACATCCGGGAATGTGAGGTGATTGACAAATGACTTCCGCAACCCATTACGCTTTTTCCTATCTGCTCTGTTCCGCCGCAGGGGTGCCGCACACCGTGGCCCTCCCGGCGTCCCTGGTCGCCCTTCTCCCGGACATCGACCATCCCCAGAGTCTTATCGGGAGAATATTTCCCTTCGCTTCGAAATATCTGCTGCGAAAATACGGCCATCGTACTATCACCCATTCTCTTTTTGCCATTCTCGCGATTGCGGTGATCCTCTCCCCTACCCTTTTCTTCTCCAGCGCTGTATATGGTGCTCTCGTACTGGCCTTCGCAAGCCACATCTTCATCGATCTCTTCAATATGTCCGGCGTGAAGCTCCTGGCGCCATTTTCTCAAAAGGAATATATTTCCTTCCGCACCCCTGAGCTTCGCGTCCTGGTGTCGTCCTGGAAGGAATACGCGGTCCTTTTCGTCATCGTCTTCCTGTCTTTCACCGTCTCCGGGGAGGCCTTTTCCCTCACCCGTGCGGTACGTTCAGTGAGCAAGCTATTCTACCGCCACTACGACGGGGCCGTTACCGATTATCAGAACAACAGTGAATACCTCTGCACGGCAAAGGTCGAATACTTCAACCATACGACTACCAGAATGGTCACCGAACACTTCATCGTTCTCAATATGTATTCCGAGAAGATGTATGGGTTGAGAATCAAGTCACCTGGTGACACGAACGATATCATCCCCACAAAAGAAGGCCGAACCATTCTTAAAAAAGCCGACATCAATGAAATCGAGATCACCCGCACCGCCCGCCGCATGAATACGAAGATCCTCTCCGGTTCCGATCTCTCCGGCCTCGCGGAGATCCCCGCCGGCTCCTTCGTCTCCGGTACCATCGTTATCAAGAACTACAACCCCGAGCTCAAGAACACCGACTATATTAGACTGGATCATACACCGTCATCAGCTACTATCACCATCACCTGTGCCATGCCGCAGGAGCTCGGCGACATCATCAGGCTCGACAAGGAACGTGAAAGGGAAATCAGGTCCCTGAAATCGAAAACATCGGCCTATCAAATTGACCGGCTCAACGATGAGGAGGCATCAATTAAACGAAGGCTTATTGCCTTGCAGAGAAAAGGATTTTATGAGAACTATCTTGAAATCAACCGTCTCAACAGTGAGCTCAAGAAGGTCGAGTCCCGGATCGACACCCTTAAGATGCGAGAGGCCTCCGGGGCCGACGTGGATACCATTATGAAGATTGAGAAGATGGAGAAGGATTTCAACGTGGAGTACAAGATTTATCTTTTTCAGTTATAAGCATAGTTTCAGCGGTTGCTGAAAACCATGTATTTAATGAAATTTATTCTTGACGCGAAAGGGGGTCGTGTTCTATACTTTGTTTTCAGCAAACGTTGAAAAACGGAATAATAATGAAAATCAAAGAAGATGAAATTATAAAGAAGGCCCCTGATGTTTTTCGTTCCATATTCCAGACGGTGCCCTTTGTCAAGGTGAAGAAGGTCGCCCCTGAAAAGCGAAACTCAAATTTACAATATGATTTATCCATTCAGATTCAGGTTGGTAATAAGTCGCATATCCTTGTCGTTGAAACAAAGTCGAAGGGTGAGCCAAAGTACGCCCGTCTCGCAATTAATCAGCTTCATGAGTATATAAAAAATAACCCATTATATATCGGCGTTTTCCTGGCTCCATATATCTCTCCCCAGTCCGCGAGCCTTTGTACGCAAAACGGCATCGCAACCGTTGACTTGTCGGGTAACTGTCGTATTGTATTTGATCAAGTCTACATCGAACGTATCGGCAATCCCAATAAATACACGGAGAAGCGAGATATACGCTCCCTTTATTCTCCAAAGGCCTCCCGTGTTTTACGAGTACTCCTGGTGAATCCGAGAAAAAAATGGAAGACACAGGAGCTTGCCGATGAAGCGGAAGTGAGCCTTGGACAGGTTTCTAACGTAAAGAAACTACTCGCCGATCGTGAATGGATATCGGAATCGGACGCCGGTATAATTCTTTCCAATCCGGAGGAAATCCTTGCCGAATGGTCGGAGAATTACGCCTATTCAAAAAATGAAGTGTTTGAGTATTATTCACTTAAAACGCCCTCTGATATTGAAAGCGAGCTTGCTTCATTTTGCGGCAAGCATAATGTCTCTTACGCTCTGACTGGTTTCTCTGGCGCAAATCGCACCGCGCCGTCCGTTCGCTATCAACGTGTCATGTCATACGTTTCAACAATAAGCGATGAGTTGAAAGAGTCTCTTAATTTGAAGGAGGTTGCGAGCGGCGCAAACGTTTCCTTGATGTTTCCCTATGATGAAGGTATATATTATGGTTCGTCCGAGAAAAATAATGTAAGAGTCGTGTCACCAATTCAGTTATACCTTGATTTGAAAAATTTTAAAGGCCGTGGTGAAGAGGCCGCGGATACAATTCTCAAGCAGGTGATTCGGAAATCATGGTAAGTCGATATGATTATAATGCCAGGCTCGTTTCCGCCGCCCATTCGGTCTTGCTCGAACTGGTGCACGTTCTTGGTGAATACAAAAATGATTTAATTATTGTCGGCGGCTGGGTTCCCGCTCTGCTGTTCCCGTCCATACCGGATGGACACATCGGCAGCGTTGATATCGACATTGCGTTGGATCATCGTTCGGTCAGAGAGGACGTTTACCGTACAATAAAAAAGCTTCTTGAAAGTCGCGGATATGAGGAAGCTGAACAGCCCTATGTTTTTTATCGTAAGCTCTTAGTTGACGGTGAGGAGATCGTCGTAGAGGTTGATTTTCTGGCGGGAGAGTATTCTGGTACCGGCAAGTCACATCGCACCCAGCCGGTGCAGGACATACGCGCGAGAAAGGCCCGAGGGTGTGAGCTTGCCTTTGATCTTAACAAGATTTTGACAATAGATGGCTCTCTCCCCGGAGGCGCTCATGATTCATCTACGGTTCGTGTCGCGTCAGTAGTACCTTTCATCGTAATGAAGGGCATGGCCTTGAATGATCGGCTCAAGGAAAAGGATGCCTACGACGTTTACTATTGTCTTAAAAATTATCCTGGCGGCCTTGATACACTTATAGAAGAGTTCAAACCTCACGTTGGTAATGGACTTGTTCAGGAAGGGCTCAATAAGATCGCCGGCAAGTTCGCCTCTATAAATCATTTCGGTCCCAAGGCTATTGCTGATTTTGACGCTATAACCGACAATGAAGAACGAGAACGGGTGCAAAGGGATGCATTTGAACGTGTGAATTATCTTTTGAAAAAATTGGGTGTTGTGTAGATACCCGGATTATTTATGATTATCCCAAATAAGACAAAAGATCGAATACTAATTGAAAAGCTTAAAAATTTAACTCTTCATGAAAAAGATTATTGGTCTTTTTCTGGGAGGTCACGTCGTGAACATGGGCATAAATATTTTCAATACCCCGCAATGATGGTTCCTCAAATGATTGGCTCAATATTGGATGAGATATGTGCTGTTCATCCTGAAATTAAAAACATTGGAGATCCTTTTGTTGGTTCTGGTACAGTACTAACAGAGTCTTTATTTAAAGGTTTAAATTTTACTGGGTGTGATATTAATCCACTGGCGATTTTGCTTTGTCAATCAAAGGCAGGGCCTTTTCTCCCTGAAGATGTTGAGAAAAGAATAGAAATTTTAAAACATAAAATAAATATAGATAGAAAGAATTCAATTGAAATAGACTTTGCCGGTATTGACAAATGGTTTCGTGCTGATGTTCAGATTGATTTATCAAAAATTCGTCGGGCAATAAAAAAAGAACCCTCACTTTGGGTTCGTCGTTTTCTTTGGATTGCACTTGCTGAAACAGCTCGCTTGACGTGCAATTCACGGACTTCAACTGTTAAACTTCATATTCGTCCTGAGACAGAAATTAACAAAAGAAATTTAGATTCTTTGCTTCTATTTAATCGTATATTATCTCGAAACATAGAACATTTAAAATCACAAACATTAATTCTTAAGAGTAAAGGATATTTAAATATAAATGGTGAATATAAAGGGCGTACTTCTCTAAATTTATTAAATTGTCAGGATTATAAATTAAAAGGAAATAGTAAATGGGATGTTATTTTTACATCTCCGCCATATGGGGATAATACCTCAACTGTTTCATACGGGCAGTATTCATATTTACCCTTACAATGGATAGATAGTCATGATATTGATCCTGCATTTGATAAAACATATTTGAATTCTACTCATGAAATTGATTATAGAAGCCTTGGTGGGAGTAAAAAGTTAGAAGATAATACAATTGAAAAAATTACAAATAGATCGATAAGCTTTAAAAAAATTATTAATACATATAGAAATCAACCAAATGATAGATTAAAAAGAATCACAGCTTTTGTTAGAGATCTTGATTTATGCCTAGATCAAATGATATCTAATCTTCAATCAGGTGGTTTGTTGGTTTGGATAATAGGTAATCGAAATGTAGGTGGAAAGAGAGTTCCTCTTGATCAAATTGTTTCTGAATTATTAGAATATCGTAATGCTTCTCTTCTGATAAATATGGAAAGACGAATACCAACGAAACGCATGGCTTTAAAAAATAATGTTTCTAAAACTATATCATCAGAAACTATTATAATAATGCGAAAAGGTAAATGATTTATGGATACAAAATTATATTTTGATGTTCATCCATCAGTTGTTTACCAACTAGGAGAAAGCTTAATTTCAGATTCAATACAAGCACTTATTGAACTTGTAAAGAATAGTTATGATGCTGATGCTACATTTTCCAAAGTGATTATTGATACAAATAATGAAATCGAAATAAAAGATACATATTTCCCGTCTGGTAAAGGAAGAATAATAATTGAAGACGACGGAAATGGTATGGATATAGAAACCATAAAGACGGGTTGGTTTTTAATATCGAATCGTAAAAAATTGGATTTAAAAAAAAATAAAGAAACTACACCCGGTGGAAGAACTCCTTTAGGAGATAAAGGATTAGGTCGTTTAGGTACACAGCGGCTTGGAGATAATCTTGAAATTTATACTAAATGTGAAGATGGAAAGGGGTATCATTTTGGTTTCTCGTGGTTAGATTTTGCGACAGCTCCTTTATTGAAAGATGTAGATATTCATTTTAACGAATGTGAGTTACCCCAGAAGAAAGGAACCAGACTGGTAATTTCAGATCTCAATGATATTGATATTTGGAAAGGTCAAGTATCAATTGAAAAACTCCAAAAAGAACTTTCTCAAATGATTTCACCATATATTTCAATTAGAGATTTTAATATATTAGTTCAAGTTGATGGTAAACGGTTCGAATTGGTGGAACTAACAGAATCAGTTCGTGAATTGGCACATGTAAGGTATAAAATAGATTTTAATGGTTCAGAGCTAACAGTCCAAGGGAAAGTTCGTATTGATTACTTTCGTCCTGACAACGCCAAGGGGTCTGAAGAATTTGCATTGTTGGTAGAATCTGATAACGGTCTATCATTTTATGAATATATAAATTCCGATAAGAAAGCAAAATCACTCGCAATAAAAAAATCAAAATCAAGTAAGTGGTATATTGAGTTTTCCCAAAAATGGAATTTTGATGATATTGATAAGATTGAGCGCAATAAAAATAATAATGGAGTACCTTATAATCCGGGTCCCTTTTTCGGAGAAATTGATTCATTTGATCTAGGACAATCATCATATCAAAATCAAAATGTTTTTAATAAAATTTCTGAATTTCGTGAATATATCAAGAGTCTAAGCGGTATACGTGTTTATCGCGATGGTTTTGCTATTCGTGTGGATCATGACTGGTTAAAACTAGGAGCTCAGTGGACTTCTGCGGGTTCCTATTATGGATTAAAACCAGATAATACACTTGGATATATTGCTTTGACCGCTCGTGATAATATTGAACTTGAAGAAACAACTGATCGTGAAGGTTTTAAGGACACGCAATACTTTCGTAATTTCTATCTCCTGCTCACCGAATTTAGAAAAATTACAGAAAATGCTCATGATTTTTTTCGAAGATCATTTAACGAGTATAGAAAAAATAGAAATGAAAAATTATCTCAATTAGAATCAAGTAAATCAATAGAGGACATCTCAAAGTCTTTAAGGAAAAAAATAACTGTTGCATCAACACATCGTAAAAATGTTGAAGACCTAACTGTGAAAATTAGTCATATCACAGAAGAATCGCATGCATTACATAAAAAGATAAGTAAAACTGATAATTTCACTCCACAAATTAAAGACCAAATATCAAAGTCATTATCAGATCTTGAAACTGTCTTAGTTCAAGCTCAAAAATCACTTCCAATTTTATCTAAATATCTTAATGAATTAGATTCATTTGATATTATAGGGCAAGTTCTCGAAGATCGTGTTGATTCCCTTCGTCGGCAGATGGGCGATATGTATGAAACAGTAGCTCTTGGAATAACTGCGGAAGCTTTATCTCATGAAATATTTAATATAGCTGATCAACTTGCTCTTCGTGCAAAATCAGCGGAACGTAAAGTACACGAATTAAATATTAAAGATCGTATAATATCATCTTTTATTGAAAATGTTCATTCAACCGTAATTGCTTTAAGAAAGCAATTAGCATTCCTTTCTCCTGCTTTACGATACGTTCGAGAAAAAAGAGAGCTAATTAAGTTAAATGAATTTATAAATGAGCTAAATATATTTTATACTAACCGTCTTCAGAAAAATAATATTAAAATACAAATAATAAATTCGAATGTGAGTGATTTTCAAATAAAAATGAATAAAGGAAAACTCACACAGATAATCGATAATTTTGTATTAAATAGCGAATATTGGCTGAAAGAGGATATCCGAAGTAATAAAATTGACAATGGAATAATTAATTTCGATTTATCGAAACCATTTTTAAGAATATGGGACAATGGAAGAGGCATAGACCATAGTGTAGAAAATACTCTTTTCGAGCCATTTGTTACCGCTAAATCTCGCGAACAGGGTCGTGGCTTAGGTTTATTTATAATAAAGCAACTTCTTGACTCTGAAGGTTGTAGTGTTGGCTTAATGCCGGAAAGAAATAAATATAAACGATATTTTAAGTTCCAAGTCGATTTTCGTGGTGATTACTATGAGTGAAAATATCTTATCTGAAGCTCAATCAGCTTGTAATGAACTAATTACTGCTCTTGAAATAAAGAAAGTAATATGTATAGAAGATGAGGGTGGTGTTACAACAGATGATCTTGTAATTCTTCAACAGGAGCTAACGGATGAACAACTAAAAATAATAATGCCTGAAATAGGTGAAAAAGTACCCGTTGATGTTGAGATTAGAAATGCAACGTTTCGTAAAGCAATTGATGGTATTGATAAACTGAGAAAAAATGAAGTAATAACAAAAATATTTGATACTACTGATCAAAAAGATGGAACCAATCAAAATGATCAACATTCGCTTCATATCTTAAAAGAATTGATTAATGAAAATATTTTAGAAGTCATTACATTCGATGAATGGGGCAAGCGTTCAGATGAACTAATCGCTGCAAGTAAAACAAATAAGATATTGTTTCTATTTGATCAGGATTTATCAAAAGGTGGTGGAAAACCAGAGGAAGGGATTTCTCTTATTGCCTCTTTGTTAAGTTCTGAAGATACAAATAGTTTTCTTTGTGGTTTATTGACACATACAGTTAAGCCAGATGAGCAATATGAAAAATGGGAAACACTGTCTAAGGCTCATGGGATAGAGCGCGATCGATTTCTTGTAGTGCCAAAATTATATTTACAAGAGAATCCAAGTGTCTTTGCGAGAATGCTAAAACTTATTGCTTTGTCGCCATTATTTACTAAATTAAAAAAATGTGTTTCTGAAATAGTAAAAAATTCAACGGATGATGCTCTAAGTAAAATGGATCAAATATCAATTGATGACTTTGAACATATAGTTTTCCATATACCTGAAAAAGAAGGATTATGGGAACCAGACATGCTATTTCGCTTATTTTCATTATATCATCGTCAAAAATCAATGATACTTGCCAATGGTACTGATGATTTAGAAACAATATCTAAAGAATTAAGATCATTAAGTAGAATTCCAGTTCTGGGAAAAAATGAATCGGCTGGTTTGTCGTGGAATATTCAAAAGGATGAATTATATGATTTAGGTGAACATATCAATAAATACCATTTACCCATAGAGTTGGGTGATATTTTTGAGAAAACCGGTAGTGATTCTGTTAAAAAATATATACTCCTCATGCAGCCTTGCGATTTAATAATTCGTTCAAATGGCAAACGATCCCCGGAGCCAGAAATATTCATACTCGCAGAAATAGAGAAATACAAAGAAAGTCCATATCAAGAAAGACTTCCATATTTTGGTGATCGTACGGATGGTGAGTATGGTGTTAATTTCAAACGTCTTCATTATATTAAACCATATGTTATAGATTTATGTGCGTTTAATGAAGATGGATTATCAAAGATAAATCTTGAAAAAGAGTGTAAGGATACAATTCGTCCTCAATGGATAAATCGTTATAAATATATTGTTGATGAAATGCGAAAAAAAATCGGAAAAATTGATTCATGTAAAATTAATGATGACGATAGTGCAGATATTAAACAAATAAAAAGTAAACTAAAAAAAGAAGTGTTTCCACTTATCCTTAATGAAGGAATATTTAAATGTAATGTAGATGTCTCCGATGGTAACTTCATTATTAAATATAATTGTCGTCGGTTAAAAAGGTATTCAAGGCAACGTTCAACATCGCTATTAATGTCATTATCTTCATGTATGAGTCGTCCTGGGTTTGATGTTGATTTTGGTATAGCTCGTGAGGAGTGTAAACAATAAATGCCCCTCTCCGAATCCGACACCAGAGCCAAACTCATCGATCCCGCCATACACCAACGCGGCTGGACGGAAGACCTCATACGCCGTGAGGAGACAGCCGGTTCGATTGAGATCGGCGATCACGGCCCCCAGCGTAAAAAACACGGCCGCGTCGACTACGTGCTCCGCATCAAGGTTAACAGCGATTCCCAGCCTGTCGCTGTCGCTCTTATTGAAGCTAAAGCGGAAAAACTTCCGCCGGGGCACGGCCTGGAGCAGGGCAAGCTATACGCTATCGCGTGCAAGCGAATGAACGTGCCTTTCGTATTTTCCAGTAATGGCCATCAATTCGTCGAATATGACAAGTTCACCGGGCAGACGACAAAACCGCAACCAATGGATTCCTTTCCTTCTCCTGCAGAACTCCGCACTCGTTACGAAAAAGGAATGGGCTTTTCCCTCGAAAGCGATCTCGCACGTCCCCTTCTCGCTCGGTACAAGGGTGGAGAAGCGACCCGACGCTACTATCAGGATGCCGCGATCCGGGCCGTATTCGAAAAAATTGCCAGGGGAGAGAAACGGGCGCTTCTTTCATTAGCCACCGGTTCCGGAAAAACTTTCATCGCCGTGAACCTGTTAAAGAGAATCGGTGACGCGGGCCAGCTCCGAAGAGCGTTATTTGTCTGCGATCGTGACGAGCTCCGCTCCCAGGGCATCGCCGCGTTCCAGAATGTATTTGGTGCTGACGCCGCGGCCGTTACGAGCGGCAATCCACAGAAAAACGCCCGGGTGCTCGTCGCCACATACCAGACGCTCGGAGTCGACCGGGATGACGCCGATGCGAATTTTCTCGTCTCAAATTATCCAGAAAATTATTTTAGCCATATTATCATCGATGAATGCCACCGTTCCGCTTGGGGCAAGTGGTCCGAGGTGTTGAAACGGAATGCTAACGCTGTCCAGATTGGCCTTACCGCAACTCCCCGTAAACTTGACATAAAGAATGACGATAAGGAGTCACGGGCGGATGCCAAGGTAACCGCGGATAACTACAAGTGGTTCGGCGAGCCCGTGTATGAATACGATATGGCGCAGGGTATTGAAGATGGATATCTCGCCGCGTGTGAAATACGCAAATTCGACCTCTTTCATGAAAATAAAAAAACAAACGAGCGCGAAAGCGGTGTTGATCGCAAAGATCTAAAAAACAAGAAGATAACCGACGCCAGGACCGGAAAGGCTATATCCGTTAAGTCGGCAGATGATCACTACAATGCGATGGAGTTGGAGAATAAGCTGTTGATGCCGGATAGGGTTGCGGCGATGTGCGGCAGCTTGTTTGATGACTTTATAAAAAACGGTGGCCCGGAGCAAAAGACCATTATTTTTTGCGCCCGGGACCGCCACGCGGACGATGTGGCCGTTGAAATGAATAATCTGTACGCGGATTGGTGCATGAAAAACGGGCATCAGCGAAGCGATCCCTATGCTTTCAAATGTACTGCCGCGTCGGACGGTACGGAGTATCTCGCCGATCTGCGGGGTGCCTCCCGACGTTACTTCATCGCCACAACGGTCGACCTTCTAACAACCGGCGTGGATGTCCCCATCGTGCGCAATATCGTGTTTTTCAAATATGTGAAGTCTCCCATAGCTTTTTATCAGATGGTCGGCCGTGGTACTCGAATCTATGCTCCGGATAACAAGCTGATGTTCAGGGTTTATGACTATACGGACGCGACGCGTCTTTTCGGTAAAGACTTCATCACGAAGCCGCCGCGTTCCGGTGGCGGCGGTGAAGGCGGTGAACCCCCGGTTATCATCCAGGTCGAGGGATTTGAAGTTAAGGTTACTTCCGCGGGCCGTTACATTGTCACCGACGTCGACGGCAAGGCGGCGCCGGTGACCGTGGAGGAATATAAGGAGATCCTCGCCTCGCGTCTCGTTGCGGAGGCCCCCACGCTTGAGGATTTCCGTTCGCACTGGATTGTCCCTGCCGAGCGTCGCGAGCTCATCTCCCATCTTCCTGACGCCGGTCGCTCCGCCGTACTCGTGCGTGACCTTGAGGAAATGAAGGATTTCGACCTCTACGACGTGCTTGCCGAGCTCGGCTATGGACTCGCGCCCAAGACTCGTATCGAGCGTGCGGATGCTTTTTCTTATAAACATGCCTCTTGGCTCAGGGAAATACCAAAAGATTCCTCGGCGGTCATTCGCGCCATTGCGTCGCAATTTGCTCTGGCCGGCACCGATGGTCTGGAGAATCCGAATATATTTCAAACGCCTGAAGTCTCCGGGGCCGGAGGGCTCGCCGCGTTAAAATCGATGGGTAATCCCTCTGACGTACTTGTCGAAACAAAGAAAAGGATGTTCGCGGCATGACCCGTCAGGTCGAGCCCTTTCGCAACGAGGCCTTGGAAACGTTGGCACAAATCATTGGCGATTACTATTCTGGCAGTGAGATCACCCGTCTTTTTTCTCGAAGCGGTTACGGGGATATTGATCATGATGGGGGTACTAAATGGCGTTTCGTTAATAACGCGCTCTTGCACCTGCAGAAAGAAGGAGTCGGGTCACCCAATCACATACTGAAAGTAATTCAAACCGCGTGCAATCCCCAGGGTTGGATAAATCAAAGGGAAAAGTACGAAAGTCTATTGAAGGCGATAAATGAAGTTCTTTCGTTTTATGGTTTACAGGTTAAAGATGACGGTTCATTGATTCAAACATCGGAAGTATCCTCTACCGTTCAACGCACCAGGTCTTCAGATGAAATTGCGTTTGATTCGCGGAATTTCCATCCTCAAATAGCGTTGCATGCACGGAGCCACTTCTGCAGGGGCTCATATTTTCACGCCGTTTTCGAATGTTGCAAGTCCTTTGACTCCATTGTGGGGAAAAACACGGGAATTGGCAAATCCGGCCAGCCTCTCATGAGCGAATCCATGTCTCTCAATGGTCCTTTGAAGTTCAATTCACAGCAAAACCAGAGTGAAAAGGATGAACAGCAGGGCGTCATGTACCTGTGCATGGGTTTGATGAACGCGATACGCAATCCCCAGGCCCATGAACCAGAATTGAATTGGCCCATGTCCAGGGAGGATGCCCTTGACGTCCTTTCTTTGGTGTCCTTCTTATATCGGAAAATTGAAGGGGCTGTAATTTATAATGCGTCAGCGCGGTCTTCACGGAAGATTGAGTTATGACAGTTGATATTGAATTCAATACTTCCTTAGAATCATTGCCTTTTCCACCTGGCTGGCGCTTGGTGAAGTTGGGGGATGTGTGTGAATTTAATCCTCGTCGCCCACAGCTTAACCGTAATGATGAGTTGTTAACCTCATTTGTTCCAATGACGGCGATTGATGGAAAAGAAGGTATCATCACAAATCTTGAAAAGCGTCCATATAAGGATGTTAAAAAAGGCTACACATACTTTGACGAGAATGATGTCCTTTTCGCAAAAATAACGCCATGTATGCAAAACGGTAAGCATGCAATTGCTCGTTTTTTAATTGATGGTTTTGGTTTCGGTTCAACTGAATTTCATGTTATACGTCCTTTAAATGGAATATCCCCTGAATGGATTCATTTTTTCATTCGCCAACCGCACATTCTTAAAAATGCAACTGCATATTTTACTGGTGCTGTTGGGCAGCAGAGAGTGCCGGAAGATTATCTAATTACACTTCAAATACCCCTCCCACCTCTCCCCGAACAGAAGCGCATTGCCGCTGTTCTGCACGAGAAGATGGCCACTGTGGAAAAGGCTCGCGCCGCGGTCGGGGCACAGCTTGAAGCGGTTATGGCCCTGCCGGTTGTATTTTTGAAGGGAGTGTTCCCGCAGCTTGGCGACGTGCTCCCCGCAGGCTGGAGTTGGGTGAAGCTGGGGGATGTGTGTGACCGTATTGATTACGGTTATACTGCCAGTGCGGACTTTTCCATTGAAGAACCCAAATTTTTGCGAATTACTGATATCCAAAATGGTCATGTAAATTGGGAATCTGTTCCTGGTTGTAGAATTAATTCTGATGAAGAGATAGCTAATCAGATAATGGATGGCGATATTGTTTTTGCAAGAACTGGTGGTACGACTGGAAAAAGCTATCTTATTCAGCAACCACCTCGTTCTGTTTTTGCATCATATTTAATAAGACTATCGCCATCAAATCAAACAATATCAAAGTATCTGTATTTATTTTTTCAAAGTGATTTATATTGGACTCAAATACGTAAAGCTGCTCGTGGGGGTGCTCAACCTAATGTCAATGCATCATTACTGTCGCAGTTAAATCTTCCCCTCCCCTCCCTCGCCGAACAGAAACGAATTGCTGCGGTTCTTAGTGATAAATTGTCCCAATTGGAAAAAATTCGTGTCACCATTGAAGAACAACTCAAAGAAATAAACGCCCTGCCGTCAACTATACTGCGCAAGGCATTCAGCGGAGGTTTTTAGTAATGGCAAAATATGATAACCCCATATGGGGCATTCATGCAGGCAAAACGGGTGACGCGGACAAGTTATTTTTAAATGGTAGTTTCGTGGCCCTCGGCTGGTTAAAAATCGGCGATCTTTCCGTAATCCAACCGAAGCGCGAGTTCTTCATGGCAAAATTGAAGGAAGCGTATCCTGACAAAAAGGCTCGCGCGATTCCAATAGATACGGGTCAGCTCTATCGCTTCGTGCATGAAATGAAAAAAGATGACTTGGTTGTGTATCCATCTAAAATCGATAAACTGATACATGTTGGTCGTGTTACCGGTGAGTATAGTTACGATACGAAGAAGGAGCCGGGGTATCCCCATCAACGTTCCGTTGAATGGCTTAATTCATATCCGCGTACTCATTTTACTCAAGGTGCTCTCTATGAAATAGGCTCGGCGATGAGTTTTTTCTCCATTAAAAACTACGCCGATGAATTTCGTGCCGCTCTGGAAGGAGTTAAGGCTCCTGTACTTGACGAGGAAGAGGATATCGTCGCACACATAGCGGAGGATATAGAGTATAACACCCGTGATTTTATTCTAAAACGACTGTCCCAGGAATTGAAAGGACATCCCCTTGCCGAGTTCATCGCTCATCTTCTAAACGTTATGGGTTATAAGACCCGTGTTTCCCCTGAAGGTCCCGACGGCGGTATAGATATTATTGCTCATAAGGATGAACTTGGTTTTGAACCTCCAATAATCAAGGTGCAGGTGAAAAGCACCGGCAGCAGTATTGGCGATCCCGTGGTGACTGCTCTATATGGCAAAGTTTCATCCGGCGAATACGGCTTGTTTGTTACCCTCGGGACCTTCACCAACCAGGCAAAGTCATTTTCAAAAAGTAAAAGCAATCTCCGTTTAATCGATGGTGATGAGCTTGTATCTCTTATTTTACAGCACTATGAAAAATTCGACTCACAATATAAAGGGCTGATTCCATTGCGAAAGGTGTACGTGCCGGAAGCGATAGAGAAAGGCGAGGATGAAGAATAAATGCCACCGAGAACAAAAAAAACCAACAACGGTAACGGCCGTAAGCTCAATACACAGTCCTCGGTAAATTCGGCGGTAAAGTCCATCTGCGACATCATGCGTCGTTCTAACTGCGCCGGTGCTTTGCAGTACGTTCCCGAGCTAACATGGCTTCTTTTCCTGCGTATCCTTGACGAGCGCGAGGACCGGGAGGCCGAGGAGGCTTCCGCCGTCGGTGCTGACTTCACGCCTTCCTTGAAAAAACCATATCGTTGGAAGGATTGGGCTGCTCCCAGCGGGAAAAAGAGAATTGAGTTGCAGCAGGGCACACTTGGTGCGTTCTTCGGCTTCGTCAATGGGGAGCTTCTACCCTATCTCCGGGGCCTCCGCGACAAGCCAAACGCCGCTCCCCGTCAAAAGGTCATCTCGGAGATCCTCGCGGGCGTTGAACGCGTCCGCGTCGACACTGAACGTAACATGCTAGACGTGCTCGACAAGGTCCACGAAATAACCGACGAGTCGATCGATCCTACGCATGTCTTCCCTCTTTCTCAGGTCTATGAGGGGCTTTTGCTCAAGATGGGCGAAAAGGGTAACGACGGAGGCCAGTTTTTTACCCCCCGCGAGGTAATCAGGGTCATGATTAAAACGATTGACCCCAAGGCGGGCGAGACCGTTTACGATCCCGGCTGTGGGACCGGCGGCTTTCTCGTCCAGTCATTTCAGCATATGCGTGATAATCTGAGTGAAAGGGCCACTGCGAATAAAATTGAAATTCTAAAACATCGCACCTTCTACGGCAGGGAGAAGGAGAATTTAATTTATCCCATTGCCCTTGCGAATCTCATCCTTCACGGCATTGATGAACCGCATCTTTGGCATGGTAACACCCTGACTGGCAATGAAATATACGGTGGCCTCTTTCAAGACGCTCCGTCCCTTTATGACGTGGTGCTCACCAATCCGCCCTTCGGCGGCAAAGAAGGCAAGGAGGCTCAGACCAGGTTTGCTTACAAAACCGGTGCAACCCAGGTCCTGTTTCTACAGCACGTTATTGATAGTCTTAAAAAGGGGGGGCGCTGCGGCATTGTCCTCGATGAAGGCGTGCTCTTCCGCGCTAACGAAACCGCCTTTGTCCAGACGAAACGTAAACTCCTTGATGACTGTGACCTCTGGTGTATTTTAAGCCTTCCCGCTGGTGCCTTCGTAAACGCCGGTGCCGGTGTTAAGACGAATCTACTGTTTTTTACTCGTGGCGGTTATACCGAAAAAATATGGTACTATGATCTTTCAGACGTCAAAGTAGGGAAAAAATCCCCGCTTACTCTCTCCCATTTTGATGAATTTTTCCGTCTTCTCCCGGATCGTTCTGAAAGCGAACGAAGCTGGTCAGTCAACCGGTCTGAGATCGAGGCAAGAGGGTTCGATCTTAAAGCGGTAAACCCGAATCGTAAAGTTGAAATTGACGAGCGTACACCCGAAGAATTGCTTGATCTGATAGAAGCGAAGGGTAAGGAGGTTTCCGCCGCTATATCCGAATTACGGAAATAATCACTTCTTTCTTGTATTCAGCGGAAAGAATTCGACCATATACTGTTTTCCTCCTTGACACCCCTCCCCTGCTCCCCATTATTTTCCCCCGACAAAGCGGAAACAGATAAAAACTTTGTCCCGGGCACTGTCCAAAACTCATTAATAGACGTAGCGCGGTAAAACACCGCGAGAAGACCCTTAAGGTGGGCGTGCTGTGCATGTCCCATGGAAAATTAGTGTAAGCAACCGGTCCATGCAAAAGGTTTTTGATAAAAAAGACGCCCAATTCACCGAGGCCTACAGCCGGTACTATGCCGTGGTCTACGGTGCGCTCTACTCGCGCACCGGCGATCCCGACGCGGCCGAGGACATGACACAGGAGGTATTCATCCGGTTTTTCAATAAAATGGAGGAAGCGGTAAACGTCCGCGCGTGGCTGCTCGTCACCATGAAACACGTATTATATGAACATTACCGGAAGGTTAAAAATATGCCCGATGAGCTCGCCGAAGCCGAGGCCATGGGCGACGTGTCGCTCACATTCGTGAACGGCTTCCGGGACACGCGCATCATCATCGATCATGCCGTCGAGGCGATCACCGACGCGACCGACCGTTCCATCTTCGACCTGGTGGCCGTGCAGAACTACACTTACGAGGAGACAGGGGAGCTCCTCGGGGTCTCCCGGCGTCAGGTGAAGTATCGGTACGGCCTCATCGTCCGCCAGGTGCTTGACTTTCTCCATCAAAGGGGAATACGGAACATAGAGGACCTTTTATGATCGCCAATATAAAATTACTACAGGGGCTCCTCGAAAAGTACCGTGTCGCCGAACCGGTGCCCGCGGCCGTGCGCGCCCGCGTCATCTCCCGGCGCCGCCGCAACATGGTCGAAATCCTCAAGAAACTCGACCGTTACAATCCCCTTCTTGGGGCCATACTCATCGTCTACTTCCTTTTCAAAAAGCTCGGCCTTTCCGTGTCCCTGGTCCAGAGCGCTGTCATATTATTCACCGTATCGGCCCTCACCGTCGCCGGGGTTACCACCGGTTCGTATATCGTTGTTAAAAGGGCTATTGATTCATCCACGAACGTTATGCTTGAAAAGGACGCGAAGGACGTTACGATCGAGACAACACCTAGGTTCGTTGATAAAGTCGATCCTTTACAAACCGGAGAGGAAAGCATCCCCGCCCTCCGCCAGGTGAAAAACGTCATCCATCTCCAGCCATTTGAAGGAATGGATGCCCAGGGAAGCGATGTCGCCCTTGTCTCGAATACCATCCAGGGTGAGCTCGTCCGTCTCCGAGGGTCTAAAAACATACTATCGGGCAAGGCCTCGCCCCAGGCAAACCGGCTCCTTCTACTCGGCACCGTCCGCAAGCACGCTTCCCTCTACGCGATCACGGCTAAGGTCGTCGATAGCGAATCCGGCCGCATCCGCTTCGCCGCGACCGAGGAAGCGAAGTCGGACTCACTTGTATCAATCAGTAAAAAATTGGCAAAGGAGATATCGGATAATATTGAATAGAACAGTCAAAACGCTTTTCATTCTTCTACTCTTGTCACTCCCGGCGATCGCCGAGGACCGCGTCCGCCTCGCCGTTCTCGACCTCTCGGCCGTCAATGTTCCTGAGTTCTACGCCGCCACCGTCCGGGATCGGATTGAAGTCTCCCTCTACAAATCGGATAAAATCGATCTCCTCGAACGAAACAAAGTCCAGCTCGTTCTCAAGGAACACAATCTCATGGCCGGTGCCTGCAGGGACGAATCCTGCGCCATCCAGATCGGCAAGTTCCTCTCGGCCACCCACGTCATCGTCGGGAGCGTCACACATCTTGATGGTTATACCGTCACCATCCGCGTCGTCGACGTCACGCGCGGTAAGATCGTCTATGCCGACAGCGAGAACGTATCATCGAAGGAGGAGATTGCGAAGGCCTCCGTGAAGCTTTCCGGACGGATTCTTGAGCGGGTTGAGCATATCAGCCTTGAAAAGGTGGCGTTAAGGAAGCACCCGATCCGCCTCTCCCTGGACGGCGGTTATGCGCTCCCCGTGGGAGCGTTTGATACAATCGTCCGGGGCGGCTGGTCGGTTTCCTTCATGGGCACGGTCGGCAATGTATTCACGGATAATCTTTTTCTGGGTATCAAAACAGGGTATCACCGGTTTCCCGGCAAGGATGACGTCGAATATGCTTCCCTCTTGCCCTTCATGGGTACAATCGGTTATACCTTCGATCTGCCGAAATCATTCTACATATCCCCTGTTCTCTCCGCCGGCGGCTCGTGGAATTACATGAAAAAAGACAGGACCAGCAGCAAGGGAATGATCGAGCCGATCCTCAACCCGGCTCTTATTTTCGGTTATAGATTCACTCCGTCATTCGATCTGCATTTCACGGCGGATTATTATTCAGTTTTTGAGAAGGAAGGAGTAATACAGTTGTTGTCTATTCAATTGGGTGTGCTTTTTATTTTTTAGCAGTATTTATTTTTATTAGATCAAATATTTGGCAATAAATACTTTTTCCAAGCTTCTTCAAAGTACTTAATTGTTTCTCCATATGTATAATTGATTATTACCTTTGGTTTGTCAAAATCAGATAAGGGTAAATTGTTCGCATTAGTTACAACTCTCCAATCCGAGTATATCATTTCTTTACCTACTTTAGGGATGTATTCCTCTCCATTTATAATTATTCCAGGCATCGTCCTTCCATGTACAAGATGATTCCTATAGTCTCTGATCTTTTGCAAAGGATATTTATTTTTCCTTTTCCATTCTGTTTGAGCTTCTTTCCCACCATTAATGTTTTGCCCCTTTTGTTTCTTATTAATCCAAGGATCATATTTTGTAGGTTTTGAAAATCTTTCTAATAACTCAAATGCACAATCTTGTGCTCCAATTAATGTAGAGATTGAAAAGATTAAATGATCAGTAGTGAATGGATTAGTTGCCGTGACTTGAAAAGTTCTTATAAGCTGTCGCAGTACAGTGTAGTGTAATTGAGCTAAACATAATTCATGGTGACTTTTTCCTATAAGTTGTAATTCGCTATCAGTTTTTAACTGAATATTTTTCGGTCGGTTTGTTAATAATGTAATATATTTTACCCAAAATATTTCATAAGAAGGGAAATCCTTCAATATGATTGTATTATAATATGTCTTTTCAAAATAATCGCCATCAACTTTCAAGGAATAAGTCATAAAACCTCCATTAATAATTCTCAGTAAAACCTCTGCCGCATCTCACCGGTCTTGACGACCGCGTTTGTATTGAACGTGTCCACGTAATAAGTATTATCATACCACCGGTACTCGAACGATTCATAACGTGCCGTCGAATCAAATATCGTGGCGTTTGTGTCCGTGATTGTCAATAGGCTCCCCTCGATGCCGCTGTTCCCGTCAAAACTCGTGATAAACAGTCCGGGTGATGTTATACCGAATGACGTGGTGTACCCGGCAAGCAGATAACCGCCCTTCCCGTTCCGGCACATCCCCTGAAGAAAATCGGTCCCGGTGCTTCCGATGGTCTTCTGTTTCAGCACGGTTCCGCTGTAGTTCATCTCTATGAGAAAGAAGTCGTAGTCTCCGGCCCCGTAGGCCCTCGTGCTTCCGCCTATGACGAAGCTCTCGTTGTCCCCGGAAATCGTTATCTTTCCATATGAATTGCCGTTGCCGGTGATATACTTCTGCCATTCGATGCTCCACATCCGGTAATCGAACTTGGCCACCAGGATCGAGGAAGAATAGGCGCTGAATGCGTTCGTTTCAATGACGGCGATATAACCTTCGTCCGGTGCCTGCCACAACGCTCGTATGATCTGGTCCCCCCCCGCCTTGATGGCCGCGCCTATGTTGAGGCCGAAACCCTTGTCCGTTTCGTACAGTATCCCTTTATACAATCCGGGCACATCGATGTCCGAGTATCCGTAAAAGAGAAAATTGTCCTCGTGGTTTTTGAATACGCCCTCCACAATGTCGTTTGCCGTGTCTCCTTCGTTCAGTTCATATTCAAGCTCGCCCAGGGAACTCAACTGTATAAACCACATGTCGTAATTGCCGTTCCCGAACGACCTGGTGCTCGCGCCTATGATGAGACAACCGTTTTCCCCCTCGATGATGCCCCCCGCCCGCTCCGTGGATACCCCTCCATACGTCTTTTCCCATTCAATGTTTCCATTGGCGTTGAGTTTTATCACCCATAGGTCCACGTCGCCCTTTCCAAACGATGTCGTTTCTCCGAGAATGACATATCCACCGCCCGTCTTTATCATCGATCGTACGGTGTCATCCTTCGTCCCGCCCAGGGTCTTCTGCCACAGCATGTTTCCATACTGGTCGAGTCTCAGAAGGATGATATCCTTCCCGCCGGCGCCGTAGGACCTGGTGTTTCCGGCCACGAGATACCCGCCATCGGCCGTTGTAATCACGGAAACGGCCTCATCGGTGTCCCCGCCGTCATAAACTCCGGCGAAAACGGTGCTCGTGCTGATGGCTTTGCCATCCGGCGGGTCAACGGGATCCTCGGGGGGTGTGTTTCCGGGTATAACGGTCACCGGGGGCGCGTTTATTTCATCATGAAAGTAGTTCCCGCAGGCGGACAAAAGCAACGCCGCCCACAGAACAAGGCATAATCGTATCATCGGGAAGTCTCTTTTTATTAAAGGTCTGGTGTCTTCAGGGAAGACCGAAGTTTTATAAACGGCGGTATTGAAGTGTCAATTCAATTTCTGACCAATTAACAAGGATAATAGGCCGGTGTATGTTGATTTGAATGGGAAGATGGTTAAAAAATAACGTGAAGTTGAAAATATTTTGTCCCGTGGACCTTCGAAATGTCATTTCAAAGTATCAGGAGAGTTGAACAATGGATACTCGCGAACGGAAACCCCTTACCAATCACCCCATACAGGGTACTACCCTTCCGGCAGGGCCTCGCCAACCCCGCCGTAAGGGGGTTCTCCTTCCGTTTCCAACGTTTGCAATCCTGCTATCCGTAGACTTCTGGTCAAAAAAGTGTCAAAAATGCACGAAATTAGGGCCGGATATTAATATAATGTGACATAAAAAAGTTATTGATTAATAAAATGAGGCGTGTTTCAATGCCGTTGGCATGAAAAAAGGCCATCTTTGGCGAGATGACCTTTTTAGAAGACGTTGGTTTAAGGGACCAAGACGTCAAAACCTAAATGTTCTCTTCTAATGAGGTAAGTATACTGGACTATTAATTCTTCGTCAATTAATTTTCTATACTTACCGTCATAGAAGTCGGGTTTTTTCGTATTTTTTTTCTCTGGGGCCGTTTTAAGCCCCAAAATCCCCTAAATCACGCCCTCATGCCTGTTTAAAAAATCGTTTTCTAGCGAGTCGCTCGAAGTGCGTCAGGGCAACACCTTTTCCCTGTAATGGGTAAGGTCCATTGATACGGGTTAAAACCGTACATCCGCCTCGGTGCTCTCCGGGCCTCCGCATGAAAACCATGAATCCAACATGGGGCGTGGGGTGTGATTCGGGTAAGCAGGGGCATAATCAAGATCGTCAAGCAGATGGGCGGCAATTTCGATGACTACCGGTACTATGTCATCGCGCGGCACCACTTCGCCCTGCGTTCGGGCATCTTCTGCCTCGACGAGCTCTGCGACATCCTTCATGCCGAGTTCGAGTACAAGTCGCTCCACCGGAAACCCGGCAACGATCGCCGCCGATTCAAGGCCAGGCTCGCAAAAATCCTCGAGGGTTCCATCCTGTTTACCCTTCTGGAAGACGGCCGCTACAAGACCAACTCCGAACGAAAACTTCTTTCCCGGTACAACCAGGGTAGCCGCACCGGCTGGTACGAGGTCAACCCCCCGTCCATCCTCTGCTCCCAGCGTCTCTTTTTCGATTTTTGCGTCGGGTCACTCCTTGCCGGGAACAAGTTCCGTTCCAACAAGAACATCGCCAAATATTGCAGTTGCACCGTGAGGCGGATACAGTACGCCACCTCGCGCAACCATAAGGAACACCGGTTTCACAAGCGGTTCAATTTCATCGAGGACTTCTCCAGCACCTGGGAGGACGTCCAGAAGTTTCGCGCCATTCTTCTCAATGTTCACGGCATCACCTCCCCCGAGCCCGTCAAGATCAAGGGCGAGTGGCTGGTGCGGCTTAATGCTCCCAATACGTACAGTGCATTTGTGTTGAGCGGGGTCAAAGGGGACAGGGCTCAACCAACGATACGTCCGGTACGCAGGGAGGAATGCTGGTTCAAGCCAGTGAAAGAGAAGAACAGGCAGCTCAAACTTTTTGACGATTTCCAGAAGCGTTGGTTCTTCAATGAAAGGATTTACACCACGGACCGGTATGTCCAGGATCACAGCAGGTTCCTGTCCGGCCAATAGGATACCTGCGCTTATTTTTAGTGATTTCGTTCACCCTAAAGGGGTCGTTGGCCTGTATCAAGCGGGCCTCCCCGGCGGCTGGGCGAGCACAGATCGTGCTACCCGGCACCGGCTTGGGTGTGCGGGGCCTTTGCCTCAGGTATGGTTAATCTATGCCCGGGTTGCCTCCCCTCTGCACAGACGAATGGTTTGGTGCAGGCGTGATGTCGCAGACATGGCGCAAGGTGGGCACCCCCGCCGTCGGCCGCGCGTTTTTTATTTTTTTATTCGGAAGATGAGGCTATATGAGCGATAATTCAAAGAAAATACCGGTTGAAGTATATTCACGGGTGGTTGGTTACTTCAGACCGGTAAACCAATGGAACAAGGGTAAGCGTGAAGAATTTCAAAATCGGGTTCATTATAAAATAGATTATGCTAACCTGCGCTTCAACAATACCAACAATCATGGTGATTGACATACGCATCTAACCAGGGCATCCATGTGATTTTAAGTGAATAATCTTTCGGGCTTAAAAGGTAACAGTTTTATCGGCCCATTCAACCATTTTAACACAATCAATCATCGTTGAAAGAGGACACGCCTCACTGCCGTCCAATTGACGTGATTTGAGGCATGTTCCGCACGCGAGTATCTCGCCTTTAGACTCCGCAAACTCGTTCAATTGGGCGGAGACGTTGAATTTATCATGTGTGAGTCCCTCACATTCCACTGCTTCTCCCATGAGAAAAACCTTCACGTCATGGCCCTGCTTTTTTGCCGTATTGGCGAACCTGAACGCGTTCCAGGCCTTTTCATATTCCTTGGTTTCAAGAATGATCCCTAATTTCATCATTGCACTCCTATTTAATAATATGTTGAAGCCTTTCTATTAAGGCGTCAATTTCGTCTTTCGTAGTATAGCGTCCAAGGCTGAACCGCACCGCGCCGCGGGCATTCTCTTCACTCACGTTCATTGCCTTGAGTACCGGCGATATTGTTGTGAGACCTGTATGACAGGCCGATCCCGTCGACACTGCCGCGTCGCCCATTTGGTCCATAATCACGTGTCCTTCATATCCGATAAAGCTGATGTTCAAAGTATTCGGTAGTCTCTCCGAAGGGTGGCCGTTTAAACGAATCCTTGCGCCAAAGGCTTCCATGAGCCGCCCGTGTAAGTATCCGGTAAGCTCTTTGATTTGATTATTCGCGAGATGCCTCCCTGCAATTTCACATGCCTTCCCTAGAGCGACATCGAATATCAC
>Ga0209096_1000691_pt1 | contig 42312 bp, 30 predicted proteins | sample AD_UKC034_MetaG_FD_184407 | JGI IMG/M metagenome (GOLD analysis project Ga0209096, IMG submission 184407) | Active sludge microbial communities of municipal wastewater-treating anaerobic digesters from USA - AD_UKC034_MetaG (SPAdes) (version 2) | ecosystem: Engineered > Bioreactor > Anaerobic >...
GTGACTGGATTCGATCAATAATCCGACAAAGATTTGCGGTATGGATTCCAAAAAAGATCCACACCATCTCGTTAGCCTTTGTTCTGGCCAGAATTCGTTTAAGTCCATAATGATTTTTCTCGGTTCCAAAACTACCCTCCATTCTCGTTGATCTGTCTTTTGCCAGTATGTTCTGCATTTGGCTTCTCTGATTTTCATTTGTGCCGGCTTTGCCTTTGCGGACAAAAGAGGTATATATGTTTTCTTTGGAACAATAGGATCGGTTTTTATTGGTTGCATATATGGCATCGGCACCAAGGTGAGTGCATTTCCCGGTATATTTTCTTACCAAATAGACCCCCTGCATCAATCGGGTCGACTCATTGTAAGCCTCAAAATCAATGTATTCCATGAAGTTTATTCCATCGATTTGTACCATATGGACCTTGGCTCCAAACTCCACCGGTTTGTTTTCCTTGCCCCGCACAATGGGGTGCAGATAGGGTTTGTCTATGCTTACAATGCGGTTTTTAATGCTTGTTTCACCATGGGTTATCATCCATTCTTGCTGGGCATGAACTTCGATTATGGTTCTTAATCGTTTCTGATATTGTGCGTCCAGTTGATGTATTGTAATCCCTTGGTACGCCAGAATACCATCATGCTGATGTAATAATTTATTTAATAAATACAGTAGGCTATTCCTCCTTTTTACCGTCATCCCATAGGTTTTTTTACGGCTTCGTTGATAGGCCAGATATTTCATTTTTTGTTCCCGATATTTGTTTCTTGGCCTGGCTATTTTTAGATGGTTTCCCCACCATTTAATCTTTTTATATACCCACTCACAGCCCTCCCATAACAGCTTTACGTCCGTGGGATACCGGATTGCACTTTCATAGGCGGTAGCATCCATGCTGGCTATATGCGGATGCTCCAAATAGGGCTTCCAAAACTTACAGAATATTTCTTGTATCTCTCCGAATATTCCAGGAAGCAATAATCCTAATTCCGTTCGTATACTACTCACAATCTTAGAATTTTTCAACCCCTCACTTGGCCTGAGGTAGACTCCACAGAACAACTGAACCTTCCAATCGCTATTCAGTCGTTCAATTAAATCCGCATCGCTGCAGCCATAATAACTTTTTAGAAACATCAAGGCTAGCTTGCCTCGCAGATCGAATAGGGGTTTGGGTCCCTTTTTCTTGATTCTCATTTTCTTTCTGACCAGGCCTATGAGGGCTTGCCAGGGAATGGCTGCTTTTATCCTGCCTAATTCACTTTGCTCAAAGGCAGCATAATATTCAGCCAACCGACTGCGTCCACTTAAAAACTCGATTTGCAGTATATTATTCTGGAACTGGATTACCTTTGCCATATTGTAATAAATCTATTACCCCGAATTTATGCTTAAAGTAGCATTTTCGGGGTTTTTTTATGGCAAAAAATTTTAATATGTTCCTAAGTCTCAACTCCTTAGGCTACTCGTGAACTTCCCTAAAGCAGGACCACTTTCTCCAGACGATGGTCATCCACCTGAATAAAATAGGTTCCCAGTGGTGAACCGGAAAGATTAATGCGGTCCCTATAGAGGATTTTACTTTTATAGGATACTTTTCTGCCGGTAAGATCGAATACAGCAAGCTGATGTTCCATCGAATCATCAAACTCAATATTAAACACCCCGCGGAAAGGATTGGGATACAAACGGTAAGATACTGTATGGGACCTCTGAAGCAGGCGGGTGCTCGTTTGATTGCACAACCATTGGCTGTATTCCCGGTTGGTGGATTCTTGCCAGAATTCAAAATCCGCGAAAGCCTCCGAAAGGGTAGCCCATTTAAGCTGGGTGGAGGGAATGAGGTTCAGGGAATCAATCACTTTGGCCATTTTCTGGAAAAACATCGGGCCGTATTCTCTTTGGTTGGTCATGATGCGCGTTACATAAAATTTATCTGAAGGCCAGATCCTTTTTTGTATGAGATCGACCTGTGACTGAATGAGGTCAATGATGGCTTGTTCATCTGCTGCCGAGTCCAGCAAGGGCGCACAGCCGGTGCCGATGCACCATAGATTACGGGCCGGATTATGCGTATAAAACCGGGTGGTCGTGTCCGGCTTAAAAATTCCAAAATCATTGAGGTCGTTGCAATGCGGAGCCAGGCTGCCCGCCCCGGAAAGGAGTTGAAATTTGATTTTATTTCCATAATACAAACCCGTGATGGTATCGGTGTATTGCCACCAATCTATCAATGAACTGCTGTTGGGGGGACATACATAATAAATGAATCCCCCTACGGTTTTACTTGGCCGGGCACCCAGGGAATCCAACAGGTACCATTGGTCAGCGATATTTCTGCCAGGGTTGTTTTTACTGCGGGGATCGATTTCGATATTATCCCGGTATGGCGCATTGGCCAATTGTTCGAATATATTGCCGCCCGTGGATATTTCATCCTGTCTTGCACCAAAAACCAAACCATCGGGAGTCTGGAGGTTCCATTTTGCATTCTTGCTGTCAACGATATTGGCCAGCTGAACTAAATCCTTTTTAGCCTTGGCATACCGCAAAGGTTGATTAAAATTATCGTTGGGTTCGTTGTGTGAAACGATCTGAATATACAGTTTGGGAATAGTCTGCGACGCCAGGGTGGTACAGAACAGCAGCCAGGTTGTAATAAGAGCAATGGAATGCATACAAAAAATCGGGATTGCTTGCCTTTGGATGTCCTTTGGGGCTTAAAGTTTAATCAATACATTCCATTTTTTCTGACCAGGTACTTAAAGGTACGGATCCTGTTTTTTTTGCCAAAGCCTGACGGTTTTAGTATATAAAAAAAGCCGCTCCATGCCCGAAGCGGCTTTAATTGGTCTAAAAGGTAATTATTTATTTACAATAATTTCTGCACCGAGCGCCTGTACCCCGTCTGCGGTCAGAAATCCTTTGGCAAATACGGTATAAATTTTACCGGCCTCCAGGGTAAGGGGATCCAGGTCCAGGGCCACGGTCTGCGTACCGGCCACCCGGACTTCGAGATCGTAAGTGCCGGCATCCAGAGGAGTAAAAGCGGTTCCTGATTTAAAGGAAGTGTTGGGGAAGACTACCGCGCCACCGTCTACGGCAATATCCACCGCCGGAGCATTGGGTGACAGATGGATAAAGCGGACATGGGCCTTGCCGGCTGCCGGTGTGCTTAGGTCATCGGCGACTACGACGGCTGAAATCTTTTTCACGGAATCGATGACAAATACGCTGTAGCTTTTATCCTGTTCCAGGGTTACATTGGCGTTGATCACGGTAGTGGTGGTGCCTGCAACATTTACTTTTAAATTGCGGCTGCCTGCATTCACTTTCAGGTATCCGGTGTTCTGCGGATAGGTAAGGGCGGATGTGTTTTGTTTTACATCGTCCACCAGGAGGTCAACTCCCGGGGCATCAGGAGAAGCATGAATGACCAGGACATTGGCCTGGGCAAGGTCCTCATCCTTTGAGCAGGAGGAAAATAAAGTCGCAGCCATCAATAAAATGGCCGGAGCAAAAGCCAGCATACGATTTTTCATGATCTGAAGTTTTTGTTGTTATTTGACCAATCAAACGGAAAGCCTTGGATTTTTGTTTAATCTTTTTTTAAAAAAGTTAAACAAAACTATGAAATTAACATTTGTTCAAAGGTGCCATGGGGGAAAAACAAGTCACACAATCGAATTAAATAATTGATTAACAGTGTTTTTAGGAAAATGGAACCCGTTGGTCATTAACCAAGGCTCTGGAATTTAAAAAAATCCATATTCCTGGCAGAAAGCAGGTCCGTATTGTCATGAGATGACTGAAATACAGTAGGCTGGAACCAGCAGGTCCTAATCTATTGCTGTGGCAAAGCAAAAGCCAGCAAATATCCCGAAGGGTTTTCTTTGTCCCCGGCAACGGAGGTGACCACGTATTGTTTTCCCCCGCTCCAATAAGTGCATGGTGTAGCGTTGGCAACACCCGGAAGGTCAATTTCCCATAATAATTTACCGTTGTCCTTATCAAAGGCGCGGAATTTTTTGTCGTGCGTACTCCCGAGAAATACAAGTCCACCGGCAGTGACGATGGGGCCGCCATACCCTTCCGATCCCGTAATGGGTTCTCCGGGTTTCTGGTATTCGGGATGATTGCCCACCGGAATCTTCCAGGCATATTCGCCGGTATTGAGGTCGATGGCATTTAATTCACCCCAGGGTGGTTTGATGGCGGGACGGCCTTCCGGATCCCTGAAATGACCATAGGCGGTGATGTTGAGATAAAGCGCGGCCGTATCCGAAGGTTCGGATTCTGAGCTGGAGTCTTTTGCGGCCAGCTTGTTTTCCCTGATTTCCAGCAAATACGATTCTTTCCGTGAGATCCGGTCTGCCTTGTCGTACAGATAGGAAATAATGGCTTCTTCATTTCCCTGCATTACCGCGGCAAATCCCGGCATCCTCCCGCTGCCCTTCATTATTTTTTCCAGGGCGGTTTCGCGATCCATGCGGGCGGACAAACCAACCAGGGAAGGAAAATTGGGTTCATCCCCATTCTTATCTCTTCCATGACAGGCGGCACAGTGTTTGGTATACAGGGACATGCCCTGGTTATACCCGGACTTTGAACCTGCTGTTTTTTCGGTTTCTATTTTCTGAAGCAGTTCGATTTCCGGGGAATCCGAAGATTTGACATAGAGAATCCCGGTGGCCGGATCGAAAGCCCCCCCGCCCCAATTGGAGCCCCCCCTGGTTCCCGGCAACATCAGGGTGCCCCGGGTGTCCGGCGGCGTAAACAATCCCTCGTACCGAAAACTTCGGAACCTTTTCAACAGGCTGTCATAAGAAGAGGGGGAATGGTACATTAAATCCGCATCGGTCATCGATTGCCTGGAATAGGGTTTGGGTTTTAACGGGAAAGGCTGGGTAGGCCAGGCCTCTTCGCCCGGTACCAGGGAAGGGGGAACCGGTCTTTCTTCGACAGGGAAAAGGGGCACTCCGGTTTCGCGGTCGAAAACAAAGAGAAAGCCGGATTTGGTCGTTTGGGCCACCGCATCCACTTTTTTCCCATCTTTTTCAAGGGTCACCAGGTTTGGGGGAGCGGGCAAATCATAGTCCCACAGATCGTGATGCACCGTTTGAAAATGCCAGATATAAGCCCCGGTTTGAGCATTAAGGGCGACCACGCTGTTGCCGTAAAGATTTTGACCTTTCCGGTCTGCTCCGTAAAAATCATAAGTTGGGGATCCCAGGGCAAGGAAGACCATGCCCCGTTTTTTATCCAGGCTCATGCCCGCCCAATCGTTCGCCCCTCCTGCATATTTCCAGGCATCCCTGGGCCAGGTTTCATAACCCGGCTCACCGGGATGTGGAATGGTATGGAAAGTCCATTCCAGCTTTCCGCTGCGAATATTATAAGCGCGGATATAGCCCGGTTCGGCCCCGTACAATTCCGAGACTTCGGCTCCGATGATCAATAAGTCCCGGTAAACAATGCCGGGCGAGGTAGGGATCACAGAAATGGTGGCGGGATCGCCCCGGAGGCCGATATTCATGCTCACTTTACCGCTGTCACCAAATGGGATGACCGGTTTGCCGGTCAGGGCATGGAGGGCAAACAACCGGTCCCCGGCGGTATACAAAATCCTTTTATCCTCACCGTCTTCCCAATAAGTCACTCCCCGGTTGATGCCTCCTCCCTCGCCCCCTTCAAACGGATCATGGGACCAGATGATTTCCCCGGTACCTGCATTCAGGGCGTACAAACGGTGACGCGCGGAAGTGGTGTACAGTATCCCGTCGATGACAATAGGATTGCATTCGCTGCTCCCGATGCGGTTGTTGCGGGAGTCGTTTGGAATGAATTTCCAGGCAGGCTGAAGGAGATGGACGTTGTCTTTGTTGATCTGTTTCAGCGGGGAATAGGACGAACTTTCCGCATCGGCTTTATAGACAGACCAGGTGCGGTCGTTATTAATATCCGGTTGACAGGCGGATAAAAATAGGAAGGTAACAAGGCTGAGAAACGATTTGAGTTTCACGGAAGGCATAATTGTTTGATGGAACCTGGTCATGTTTTACGGGGCAGGAGTTTAAATAATTGGCCAAAAATAGGCTTAGCATAGCCGGACTGCAAATCCGATAAACCCCTATCTTCCCAAAATGTACAATCCCTTTGGAGGCCAGCTCCCGCCGCGCATCCGATGTAATAAGTTTGTTAACTGGTTAATTGTAATCCAATGCCTTTACCCATTTCATGGCATCGCCCAGATTGACCCTATTCCCGTATTTGTTTCAGGTCAGGACGGACACCGTTCTTACCGGATCCCGGCCATCCTTTCTTTGCCGGATGGCCAGTTACTGGCTTTCTGTGAAGGCCGGGTTAGCGGCAGCGGTGATTTTGGAGATATCAATATCGTAATGAAACGAAGCCCGGATCAGGGGAAAACCTGGTCAGCCATGCAGACCGTGGTGAATTACGACTCCCTCCAGGCAGGCAATCCTGCGCCGGTGGTCGATCTCCTGGATCCCGTGAACCCGGGTGGAAGATTGTTTCTGTTTTACAATACCGGTAACAACCATGAAAACGAGATCCGAAAGGGAAACGGCCTGCGGGAAGTCTGGTATATAACCTCGACAGACGGAGGGCAGACCTGGAGCCAGCCCATAAACATTACCGCCCAGGTGCATCGACCCATCAAATCGGAAGTAAATTCGGAATACCGTTTTAAAGAGGATTGGCGGTCTTATGCCAATACTCCCGGCCATGCCATTCAAATCGGCTCCGGAAAATACAGAGGACGAATGTATATCGCCGCCAATCACTCCCAGGGAGATCCCAAGCCTCATTTTGAAGATTATTTCGCCCATGGTTATTATTCCGATGATCATGGCAAGAGCTTCGTACTCAGCGAATCCATTCCAATTCCCGGAAGCAATGAAGCCACGGCCGCAGAACTATCCGGGGACGGCCTGTTGATGAATATCCGCAATCAAAAAGGGGACGTCAAAGCCCGGATCGTGGCCCGGAGCCGGGATGGAGGAAGTACCTGGGACACCGTTTATTTTGACGCCAATCTTCCTGATCCCGTAAACGAAGGCGCTCTCCTGAATCTCGGGAAAACAGGAAAAAGGCACCGGCTTGCCTTTTCCAATGCAGCCGATACCCTGCACCGCAACCGGCTTACTTTGCGCATCAGCCGGGACGAAGGTAAAAGTTGGTATAAAAACATCCTGGTCGATGCCGTTTCCGGTGAACAGGCCAGGGACCACACCGCTTATTCTGATCTTGTAAAACTGGACCGTAAAACGGTAGGTATTTTGTATGAAAGGAGGGGATATTCGCAGATCGTATTCCGGGCGGTGAACTGGAAAAAGGAATAAAGTCAAGTCTGACAGGCCGATTCTCCGGAAAGTAAATTTTTATAATTTATACTGCTTCCAGAAACGCCTGTTCGATCTTTTTCATAGTCAAAACATTTTGCCACTATCCGGGATTTTGGTAAACCCGTACTTCAGATAAAATCGTTCCGCTTCAGCATCCATGGGGTCAACGATGACGGCAGGCTTCGTTTCAGTGCATCCGCAAGCATAAGGCATTATTATTTTGCCTATGGGTTCACCTTTTTTAATTTACCTTCCTTTTATTAACTTATAAAGGGGTGTTGATATGAAAACCATGCTGATTTTGGTTGTTTTATTTTGTTTAGCTGACCGGTCGAAAGCCCCAAGCCCTCCTGTTCGTAAAGCTGATGTCATTATTTACGGCGGTACCTCTGCGGCCGTAATCGCCGCGGTTCAGGTGAAAAAAATGGGGAAGTCGGTCATTGTCGTTTCACCCGACCATCATTTAGGCGGCTTGTCATCCAGTGGACTGGGGTTTACCGATACTGGAAATAAAGAAGTCATCGGAGGTCTTTCCCGTGAATTTTATCAACGCCTTTACCGGTATTACCAGGATTCTTCGACCTGGAAGTGGCAGAAAAAAGAGGAATATGGCAACAAAGGCCAGGGCACCCCGGCTATAGACGGGGCAAACCGCACGATGTGGATTTTTGAACCGCATGCAGCCGAAAAAGTTTTTGAAGATTTTGTGAAAGAATATAAACTAGAAATATATCGCAACGAATGGCTTGACCGCACATCCAAAGGGGTAATTAAAAAATCGGGAGGCATCCGATCATTCAGGACCCTGAGTGGCACCAGGTACCGGGGAAACATGTTTATTGATGCGACCTATGAGGGCGATCTTCTGGCAGCTGCAGGGATCAGTTATCATGTAGGCAGAGAAGCCAATACTGTTTATGGCGAAACATGGAACGGGGTTCAGGCAGGGGTTTTCCAGCATGGTCATCATTTTAAATCCCGGATCAGTCCATATAAAATTGCCAATGATTCTTTAAGTGGACTGTTACCGGAGATTTCATACGAACCCGTTGCTCCGAACGGATCGGGTGACCGTAAAATACAAGCGTATTGTTTCAGGATGTGCCTGAGTAATCATCCGGACAACCGGTTACCCTTCCCAAAACCTGAAGGATACGATTCCTCCCGTTATGAACTCCTTGCCCGCGTCTTTGCATCCGGATGGAGGGAAACCTTTGACAAATTCGATGCTATTCCCAATCGCAAAACGGATACCAACAATCACGGTCCGTTCAGCACCGATTATATTGGCAAAAATTATAATTATCCTGAAGCAAGTTATGAGCACAGGGAACGGATCATCAAAGAGCATGAATTATATCAAAAAGGGCTGATGTATTTTCTGCAAAACGATCACCGCGTTCCGGAAGAAGTCCGGGAAAAAATGAAAGAATGGGGCTTACCAAAAGATGAATTCACCGATAATGGACACTGGCCTCACCAACTCTACATCCGTGAGGCCAGGCGGATGATCGGCGAATATGTAATGAAAGAAGCCGATGCCTTGGGTAAAACCCAGGTCCCGGAACCGATCGGTATGGGATCCTATGCGTTGGATGCGCACAATGCCCAACGATATGTGCAATCCAATGGTTTTGTTCAGAATGAAGGCGATATCGGGGTGCACCCCGATAAACCCTATTCCATTGCATACCAATCGATTTTACCAAAAGCCACCGAATGTAAAAATCTCCTGGTACCCGTTTGCCTTTCCAGTTCTCATATCGCTTATGGGTCCATTCGAATGGAACCAGTTTTTATGATTTTAGGTCAGTCGGCAGCCACTGCAGCCGTGCTTTCCATACAGCATAAGGTATCACCCCAAAAATTAAATTATGAAACCCTTAAAACGGTTTTGCTAAAAGATAAACAACGCCTGGAGAACTAAGAACTTCAGGTGCGGTTATGCACCGGCCACTATCCACTAATCACCTCCCGCGGCTGCGGGACACTACTCACCACCTGCCTCTCTGATCCAATATCTCGACCTCGGAGCCATATTCAAAATCAATCCCTCAATATTCGTAGAAAGGCTGTCTCCCGTGAGCACATTGACATAGCTGCCCGTCAGGGAGTTGAATTTCACCTGGGCCAATTTGGGGTTATAATTCTGTACCAGGAATTCCCCCTTGCCAAAAGGCTGGAAACTTACGCGGGCAGGTCCATCCATGGGTATGATTTCATTTCCATTAAAGACCTTACGGATTACATTGGCCCAGGCCAGCGGTACTTCCATCAGGCCCAGCGGTTTGGGGCAGAGCAGTTCTTCACCGGTGGATTTAAAATCCTCATCCGAAAAGGTATGGACATTTAGGACATAGATATTACCCTTTGCATTACGACATAAAAAAGGGATTTCTTGTTTATTGAATATGGCTGTCAGTTCGACGGTGGCATCTTTGGGTTTTATATTTCCTTCCAGGGACAAGGCAAGGTCCAGAGTATCGGGTTTTCCATTGACCAGGATTTCCGGGGTAGGGATGACGGGGGTATCGATGGGCCATTGGATGCCGGCCATTTCAGCCAGTTCCTGCCCCTGGCTCAGCCGGTTGAGGAAGCCGGTCGTGAGGATTAAACGTGATCCGCTCGCCATGGATTTTTTAATTTTTTCAAAGATGGCGCTGTCCTCTGCAGCCTGGGCGGGAAGGAATATTATTTCAGCATGGGAGGGATAATGAGCATAAGGAATGAGCGGGACCCCAAACATGCCAATGAAATCATAGATATACATATCGCCCCCCGGATCGCTGTTGGGCGGTTTGTAGGTGCTGATCCCGTCGACCGGCGTTTTGGACAAGAGGGCGGCGAGGTCGGCAAGGTGATTAAACTCGGACCGCAGGAAATGCTGCCCGGGATGGCCCTCCATAAAATTGTAGGAATTGAAAAGGATCAGTTCTTTTGCCCCGGCCAGCACCGCCTGGTAGGCTTGTTCGATAAAATCGTTCTGGTCGCAGTCGATATGGTCAAACCAGGCGCCTCCCATCTTGTCCCCGGACACCGATGACATCCAGCGGTAATTGACAAATCCTTCATAAGGCTGGACGTATCCAAAACGGGGCGTATATTGCCCGCGGCTTTCTGTGCCGATCCATACCTGGTCGTACAAAGCGGTTTGCCGGGTTACATCATATCCAAACAAGTGGTAGCGGTCATACCATTGCGGGTATTTGATGATCACACGGATGTCCGGATTGGCTTTTTTAGCAGGGGCGATGAGGTATTTTTCTGAAAAATCGGTCAGCAAATCCCTGCGGTAGGCTGACCAGGACCGGTCGCCTTTGGCGGTTTGGGATTCAACGCTGGTATCCGCCGTACAGACAAAATCATCTACAATAAAGGCATCAAACAACGGAGCGGTTTTTTCCATCAGGGAAGAGAGGTCTTTACGGGTCTTTTCATTTTGCCAGTTGAACCACTGGAATTTGCCATCCTGCTTTAAACCAAAATTTCCACCCGGTACGGTTGCAATGCCCCCTGCAACCTCAAAGCCATTGGTTTTAAAAAACCGAATGACTGAATCCAGCCGGGCATTGGACACGACCAGCCCTGAACGATACACCTCAAGGTACACGGAACTGATCCCGTTTGCCCTGAGCATGGAAAGCGCCTCCCGCTTGCCGGTTTCTCCCGTCCACAACTGGTCGACGGCCTGGGCGGTAAAATAAACGCTCAGTTTGAGGTCGTTTTTACGCGAAAGGGCATAGTGGTGGACATCCTGGTCCGTGTCGGCTTCCGGTTTGCAGGAGAACCAAAAGGGACCGGCAAAAAACAAATACAAGAGAAATTTATTTTTTTTCATTTGGGAAAAGGCAACGACCGGTAAGTTAGTAATCTCAAAAGAATCCTGAAAGAATGCCGACTGGTTTTATATTGTATTCAAAATCAGAACCACAGCCTTGATCGGATGTCTAAGTCATTGTTATTAAATCAAAATAAATGAAATCAGGAATACTCGTCCTTGTTTTGACCCTTGCTGCAATGCGGCCTGTCCTTGCACAAGAAGGTAAAATAAAAATATGGAATCCCGCCACAGATTCCATTCAATGCCTGGAAGGACAGGCCTGGGCAGGAAGTGGAAAGAACGTTTTTGCCCGGTTGCCTGCCAACTTGGAAAACAAGGTTAGGAAAGAAGTCTGGAATTTGTCCCAACACACCGCAGGACTGAGCCTGCGGTTCAGGACCAATGCTTCCGAACTGACCGTCCGTTATACCGTGAAAGGAGGCCATCAAATGCCGCATATGCCGGCAACCGGCGTGAGCGGAATGGATTTATACTCCAAATCGATCGATGGCCAGTGGTTATGGTGCGCAGGACGATACACCTTTGGAGATACCTTGAGTTACCGGTTTGTAAATCTGCCCTCAAAGGATCAACACGTCTCCAATTGGGAATATACTTTATACCTCCCATTATACAATTCCATCAAATGGATGGAAATCAGTATGCCTGCGGAATGTGAATGGAGACCCCTTCCGGTCCGGAATGAAAAACCGGTCATCGTTTATGGCACCTCCATAGCCCAGGGAGGATGTGCAAGCCGCCCGGGCCTGGCCTGGACCAATATCCTGGCGCGAAAACTGAATAGTCCGGTGGTCAACCTGGGTTTTTCCGGTAATGGCCGGTTGGAAACAGAAATCCTTGAGCTGATGGGAAAAACGGATGCAAAGGCCTTCGTACTTGATTGCCTTCCCAACCTGATGCCCCCGGCTTTTACGGGGGAGGAGGTGAAAAACAGGATCCAGCAAGCGATCGGGCTGCTGAGGAAGGCCCGGCCCGAAGTACCCATTCTTCTGACCGACCACGATGGCTACACGGATGAAGCGATGAATGAAGCCAGACGGAAGGATTATACCGGAGTCAACCAGGCACTCCATGAAATCCTTTATTCCATACGAAAGGAGGGGATCGGCCGGTTATATCACCTGCCTAAGGCCGAAATCAACCAGGACATTGAAACCATGGTAGACGGCGTCCACCCGAACGATATCGGCATGATGCGTTATGCGGAGGCTTATGAAAGGATTTTGAGAAAGATCCTGGACATGGAAGACGGAGGTACCGTGACTACCACAGCGGTTACCCAGCGCCGGGATGCCCGTATCTATGACTGGGAGACCCGGCACGAAGAAATCCTGGATTATAATAAAAACCATCAACCAGAGATCGTGTTTCTGGGCAATTCCATCACCCATTTCTGGGGAGGCCTGCCCCCGAATCCGGTCAACAATGGACCTGAGGCGTGGATCAAACATTTCGGAAGCCGGAGGATAGTCAATATGGGATTCGGCTGGGACCGGGTGGAAAATGTGCTCTGGAGAGTTCATCATGGCACCCTGGACGGCTTCAAGGCAAAACAGATCGTTCTGATGATAGGCACCAATAATCTACATCTCAATACCGATGAAGAGATTGTCGAAGGCCTTCGTTATTTAATCCAGGCTATCCAGTCCAAACAGCCACAATCGACGATTCTTCTGATGGGTATTCTGCCGCGCAGAAATACTGAAGAGCGGGTGGTTCAAATAAATAAAAAGATAGCCAACCTGGCATCAGGGAAAAATATTCAATATGCGGATGCCGGACCTTTGTTTGTAAGGGCAGATCAAAAGATCGACGAGGCCTTATTTACTGATGGGCTGCATCCGAATGAGATGGGATATGACAGGTTGGGTGGATTTATTATACGGTGGATGGATCAGTAGACAGGTTTGCTCCATCGCTGAAGTTCTTTTATTCGACCCGCTTCGGGGTCGCAGGATACGTTGTGATATCCCGGTGGCTTGTGCCACCGGTTATTAGTAGTTGACCCCTGCGGGGTCATTTGTCCCAATCCGTTGGCGAAGATTATACTATGAGCTAAAGCCCCCGGAGTTACCTTGATAAGCCCGAGGTTAAAGCCCCGGGGTTGGCCATACTGAATATACAGGGCACTAATGGGTGGAGTTCACATAACTCCAGCTTTCAGGCTGGGGTTACGTGAAAGACAATTACAAGATTGGGCTTTAGCCCCGGCCCGGCAGGATGTCAGCTGTTGATCTACATATATTAAGTAACCGTATTTTCAGCATGTGAATGGTTTTAATCTGATATCTCTTTTGGATTTATTGGGCACCTTTGCTTTTGCCATCAGCGGGATACGGCTGGCTTCGGGTAAAAATATGGATTGGTTTGGGGCCTACGTTATCGGACTGGTCACGGCCATAGGCGGAGGAACCACCAGGGATGTATTGCTGGATCTTACTGCTTTTTGGATCCTGGACCCCTCATACTTGTTGACCACCGCCTTTGCCTTGCTGGTTACTCTCTTGTTCAGGGAAAAGATCATGCTTTGGGGAAAACCCCTGTTTTTGTTCGACACCATAGGCTTGGGCCTGTTTACCATTGTAGGTATCGGAAAGAGCCTGGAAGCCGGACTTCCAGCCTGGGCTTGCATCATGATGGGGACTATTACCGGTTCGCTTGGAGGGGTGATCCGCGATGTCCTGATCAATGAGGTTCCCTTGCTGTTCAGGAGGGATATCTATGCCCTGGCTTGTATTGCGGGCGGAATCGTCTTTTTTATTTGTCAAAAGACGGGACTTGGATCTTTCTCCGAATTGGTTGGCGCCGCTTCGGTCATTCTCATCCGGATGCTTGCGGTAAAATTTCATATTCACCTTCCAACCCTAATACCTGAGCATATTCGCAATAACAGCCCTGGGGACTCATCGGAACAATAACCCGGCTTATTTTTTCAGAAGCCATCGGGGGAAAAAATAAAACCTCTTGCGCGATCCTATATCTTGATAAATTTAACCGACCTGATTTTATCTTCTGAGAGGATGGAAAGATAATAGGCTCCCGATGGCAAGGTCTCAAGATTTAAGGTATGGCCCTGATCCACCAGTTCCGGTACCGGTTGCAGGTAATGGATTTTTCCGCGGGAATCCACCACCCGGTATACCATTTTTTCGGACGCCAGCTTTTCAAACCGGAAGGTGATGGCCGAAGAGGCGGGTACCGGGAATAATTCAAATTTATTCAATGCGAGTTCTTTGAGGGGGGTGGTGTTTTTAACCGTGATTTTAGCGACTCCAAAATAAAAACCGATACCGCATTCGTTGGACAGGCTGCTGATGGTGTATTCCGTAGTCTGAACCGGTTTTACAAAAAAGGTATAAGGGCTGGAGGACAGGGTAATGGTTGAATCTTTTCCAATGGAGACCTTCCAGGGCGGCGTGCCGGTGAGCGTGATGGTAATGGGGACGCTGTCTCCGGGATTGATGGAGGCGGTGCCTGATATTTCTGCACTGGCTGACTTAGATACAGTGATCTGTGCCGTGTTGGATTTAAGGGTGGAGGACAGGTCCTTTACCTCACAATAATAACCGGCGCTTTCCATTGGAGTGATCGAAAGGGAGGCTTCGGTGGCATTTGGGATCAACATATTGTTTTTATACCATTGGAAGCCGGTACCTTTCCCGCCCTGGGCGGTCACTTCGAGTACGATAGGCTTTTGATCGCAGACGGATTTGGACTCGGGATGCCGGGTGATCACTAGCGGGGCGATGATCCCGGTCACCGCCACGGCATCACCGATTTGCGAATAGAAGGTCCCATTGCCATGGGTGCCGATCACCAGGGTGTTATCGGTCCAGCGGTGGTCCATGCTGCTGATCACGGCGTATTCCATGGGTGAATTTTCATTTTCTTTAAACCATTGAGTACCCGATTTGTCGATCATGGTAGTGCTGTATAAGCCTACGGTGGTGCCCACAAAATATTCCACCCCCGATTTTTTTACAATGATTTCACAACTTCTGATGCTGGGCTCTGCAAGATTACCTTCTATATTTATCCAGTTTGGGATTGCCGCATTGGCATTTCCGGTCCACCAGATGCTTTTGACGTTGTAGTTGCTGTAGACCACCATCAGGGTATCGTCGTTTCTTGGGTTTACGGCAATATCTAAAATGGAGCCTGTGGCCAGCACTCCGTTTTCTTTTGGAGTGATATTATCGGGAATTTGATTGGGCGGGGCCATCCGGGGATTCCGGAGCCTGAAAAGCTTGCCTGCTGAACTGCCATAAAAAAGATTATGGAGGTTATCGTAAGCTCCCCGGGTGCTTGCCATGCAAAGGATTTGTTCATTGTCCCCGATTTTTGTTCCCGGGAGCACTTGCCAGGTGCTGTCGGTCACCATACTGGCCTGGGTGGTCCGGTAAAGGACATTCGTACCCGTGAAATACAAGTCCTCCGTATTGTCAGGGTTCAGGTAAATCAGGGTTCTGAACGCGCTGGTGCTTCCTTTGGGTTGCAACAGGCCGGACCGGGAAAGAAAGGCATTGTTGGCAGGGTTGACCATTTGCCTTAAACAATAACCGCCTTGTCCCGAAATCAATAACCACTTGGTATTGTTTGTAATTTTAGAGATGCCATGGGTCATGCCGTCCCCGGTGTAAATTCTGATTTGATTTTTCGGATTGGGTGATAAACCATTATAAAACAGGGTGCCGTTGTCCTGGGTGCCGCCAATAAAAGAAAGGGAACCCGGATTGGGATCGATCGCGATCGCGTAATACTGGGTGTTTTGCAATCCGGTATTGATGTATTGGTGTCTGACGGTATCGGCCGAAACCTGGGTAGTCAGGGAAAGTCCCCCATCGTGAAAATGGATCATTTCAGAGGAACTGCCAGGCCTGAAAATAAAACCATGAATGTCCGGATGAGACCGGTCCCCGTCATAACCCTGAGTACTTCCTGCCGGCGCGTTGCGGTAATTGAAACCGCCCAACAGCCGGGTTGCTGTTTTGGACCGGAAACCACTGGCGCTGCGGTAGGCATTGGTGCCTCCGATCAGCACAAAATCCGGATCATCGGGCTTCACAGCCAGGGCAAGATTATACCCCCCGGATGTATTCAATCCCCCAAAATTTTCATTGGCGGCATTGGAAGGCAAATTCTGGCTGAGTTCGGTTACCTTATTGCCACTCATATCCAATTCAATTTTAAATAAATCTCCTGTTGGAAAAATTAAATTGGGTCCATTCGGTTGATTTACCGAAAGGGCATAGAGTATGGATTCGTTCGAGGGCGCCAGTGCGATGGAGATCCGGTAATATTTCTTTGGAGCAGGCCAAATATTAAATAATACAGAGTCGACTATTTTTTTCCATTGTATTGGGACTGCATTTTCACCCTCCCAGATACCCTGGTAGGTAGTGTTTGGAAATTTGACGGGCACAGCAGTGGATTGTCCATTAAAAGCCAAATAAATTTTAGATCCCGATTTGGAGATTATTATATCATTTGCATCCCATCCCCCAACGTCACCATTACCGATTTCAAAGGCCTGTTGAATGGAAAATTCCGCCAGAGACTTTCTATTAAGTTGACTAAACCCTCCCCATTTCGAAACCCAGATAAAGCCATCTTGAGGATTGACTACCAGTTTGCCAATATAATCGTATCTGTTGTCGAATAAAAATTCCTTGCCGGCTTGGGTTATTTTCACTGGCATCCAGGTTAAACCTTTGTCGTCGCTGACCATCACTCCGAAACCATGATGAGTATGTCCCCAAACCGTCGCCGAACCACCTGGTAATTCGCCGGTCCCGGCATACCAGGTATCGCGATAGGGTTTACCGGTGACTGGATTTATGCCTACCCGGGGATCCTGGGCCAGGGCGGTCACACTGTTCAAATTCGGGGTAGGAATCCAGGTCCAGTTCATTCCTCCGTCCGTACTCCTGAATACACCGCCCGAAACGCCCCCTGCCAGGATCAAACGGTTGGAAGTCCCGTTGTATCCGATATCATAGGCAGCCGATCTCACCCGGCCGGCAATGTTCACGGGCCCTGCTGAAATATAAGTCTGTGAACGAAGAGTTCTCTTAACCCTGGGTATAGCCTGTACTGCCAAACGATCCCGGTTTCTGGCATTGAAAGGCACCCGGCCGGTAGCCGGGTCGTGGCTGATCATCCATTCGTATTCCTCCCGGTCTTTATGAAATTCGGGTTTGGCCCAGGAAGGGGAAGCAACCGGTCCGGTCCTATGCGCGGAAAGTGATTTTTCCGAGGGTACAAAAGGGCTGACCACAAAATACAGGGCAATCAGGGAAGAAATGAGGATCCGCAAGTTGCCGTACGAATGATTCCTGATCATGATGTAAGGGCATTTGGTAAGGAAATTGGGTTAAGGCATAATTTGATCCGGCAAGTCCGTCCAATGGTTTATGATGACTTTTCCGATATTGAGTTCCAAAACCAGTTGATTTTTTTCACAAACCGCTTGATTGATCCCTGCCGCAGTTTCCGGCTTTTTGAGATGGATTAAAAAAGCGGGCAACTTGTCTTTCGGCAATAAAGTATCCCGGCGATACCCTTCCGGGCCATAGATCGGCTCGGTGATATAGGGTTCCTGGAGGCGTTCCAGTACAGCTCCATAGATCATTTGGTCCACACATATTTGAACCACCCGGATCTGGGACGAATTATTTTGGGGTAAAAGGAAAAGGTAATAACGGTACATGGAAACAGCCGGTGATGAAGGGTCGGGGGCGGCTCCGGGAATGACCTTTTGGCGAAAGGCCATTAGATTGAATTTATTTGATTTCGCCCGTGAACAGGAAAGAAATAAAAACAAAAAACAAAAAAGGGCAGAAAACAAACGCATGGCTTTTAAATATAGGGATTTGTTTTGAAAAGTCTTTGAATAAAAAAACTTGGGTGCATATCAATCCCGCGCCGGTCTCGTTTATCCGAAAATGTAAAACCTGCATTCTGTCATACCCCCAAAGCCTTCAGGATTGGGCATACCAAAATGAATCAGGCCTGATTTTCAGGGCTGACCACTTTGCGCAAGAACGACTTCGGTCTTCACTTCCTGTTTCCGCAAATTTGAAAATCTCGTCAGATGCCTTATTTTTGAGCCTCAATTCCATTTTAACCATGTTTAAACAGGTACTTGCTCTCACCCTGGCTTTGGCCTTTCTAATTGCCTGTAAATCAGAACATCCGGACCTTAAAACAGCCTATGAGCTCTTTAAGGAAGGATTTGAGCAGCATTCCTATATCATTACACACAGCGCTGAATTGAAAAATGAAGCCAAAATGGTAGATAGCCGGATCCGTAACGAAGACAAGGAAAGTGTGTTTGCCATTTCGGAAGTATACAATCATCTCGATGAAGTAGATGGCGGCCTGAAAAATTTGGTTGGCCGGATCCAGGCTGTCCCGGGTCATGAAAAAGAATCTTTCGGCGCCCCGGTCCTGGATAAAAAGATGGAACCGGCCCAGATTCTGATGATCCAGAAAAATTACAGGGATTCGGTACTGCTTATCAAAAACGAACTGGACGCGGCCGCCACCCTGCTCAATGCCCTCAAAACAAAATTGAATTAAGCCCGGTTTTGAATCTTTGGGCCCGGTTTTTATTTTTTAGCATTTTCATCCTGTCCTGTCGGGAAAAACACGACATGGACCTCTATATTCCGGAGGTATTTATCAATGCCCGCCAGGAAGTTTACCTGATTCTCAAAAACCAGGGCAATACATTCATCCCCCATCGCAATCTTGAGTTGGAAGTATGTTGGGATGATTCGTCCATGGTCCGGTTTAACCTCGACAGCATGGACCCCCACTTTCGTTATCCGGGCGACAGCAGTATCTTTCAATTGCCGTTTAAGGTGCAGCGCTCCCGGCATTTGGTAAAAGCCCGCGTGGACCGATTGAATCAGCTTGCCGAATCCGATGAAGTCCACAATGTTTATTCCAGGACGCTGAAAACGGATTTTCCTGAAGCCCCTGTCCCCTTGACTTATTTCCCGGGATCCAAACGATTTGAACCGGCAAAATACCTGGACCTGATTTTACAAGCCCCTTTTGCGAGCGGTATTCTCTGGTACGAGGACCATGTTGTTTACCCCGTGGCCTATTGGAGGAAAGCCTGGAAAGATCAGCTGATCTCGAAACTGGGGGCGATATATTCAGGAACCCCGGTGCCTCTTCCGGATACCTTGCCTTGGTCCCTGTCCCGGGACGTGGCCTTCGGGGTATATTTAAATTATATTGCGCACAGCCTTTGGCTGGAAATGGAAAAAGAAGTGCCCTGGTCTCTTCGCGGCATGAATCCCGATGATCTTTCGGGATTATGGGATGCACGGCAATTTTTTGAATGGGACAGCCTTAGCCGGGAATACCATCCGGGATATCAAATCAGCGGAGCCGTTTCTCCGCAGCATCCCTTGGTGAGTTACCGGTTCGCAGCTTTCCTCAACGGCCTTCCCGAAGACATTCCGGGCTCCATCAGGCGCTTTCTGGATTGGGGAAGGGCATACCTGGTCCATGCAGAAGGGAAAGGACTGCCCGTCTTTCAAACCGCGAAGGATATTTATTATCCGGAATCCGGCCAGTTGCACGCCGTAAATTCCTGCTGGGCCAGCGGGGGCCTGATGGCCGATTATTGCCGCGCATTCAATATTCCGGTAAGGCGGCACAATATTGAATTGTCCAACGGCATCCACAACCAGCTTGAATTTCCCACGGAAGCCTGGTACCTGGTACATGCCGATGATATGTACGACCCTTTGTTTTATCCCTTGCCGGGATCCATCTCTTCCACCCGGATGCTGTTTAACAAATCCGAATTCAATCAGATGCTCCGCGGCCGGCCCCATTGCCTGGAAGACAGTTGCCACAGCAAGGGGACCCAGCTTTCCTTTGAACGCAGGCGGAACCTGCTGAGCAAAGCCCTTGATTTGAATTCAGGTTATTTAATGCTGCAGTACGACCAGGGCAGGAACAAATTCAGGGAATTTATCCGGGGCGACCGTTTTGAAAAATTCCTGGTTCCGCTTTTTAATGAGGAGGAAGAACGGGCCATGATGGAAAAAATAAAAGCGGCCAAACCGGATTATCATTTCCTTTCAACCCTGTACGAGCGTTTTGAAGCGTGTAAAAACAACAGGAGATAGTCAATTTTATTTGAAGGAGGCCAGTGCGAAATAGACTAACTTCAAAATAAATTTGCGCACTTTTTTACAATCCGATATATGAAAGTAATGAAATTCGGGGGCACTTCAGTGGGTAAACCCGAACGCATGATGGAGGTGGCTAGGCTGATCACCGCGGACCGCGAAAGCAAAATCGTGGTTTTGAGCGCCCTCAGCGGCACGACCAACAAACTGGTTGAAATCAGCACTTGTATTGCCCAAAGGGACAAGGCCAGGGCCAAGACCGAGATCGAACTCATGGAAGCCCATTACCAGGCCTTTGTCCGGGACTTGCTCCACACGGAACCGGCTATCGCAAAAGCCACGGAGGTCCTGAGGGAACATTTTGAATTTCTGAATATCGCCACGAAGATTTCATACAGCGAAGCGCTGACCAAGGATATCCTGGCCCAGGGAGAATTGTTGTCCACCAAATTGTTCAGCTGTTACCTGGAAGAACAAAAGATCGGACACCACCTTCTTTCCGCCTTCGATTTTATGTCCATCGATGAAAACGACGAACCTCATATTTCGGTCATCCGGAGCAAGCTGGTGCCCATCCTGGCCGACAAAAGCGACAGCCAGATCTACCTGACCCAGGGGTATATCTGTCTCAATGCCCGCGGCGAGGTGGACAACCTCAAACGCGGAGGCAGCGATTACAGCGCCTCCCTGATCGCGGCAGCCATCCAGGCTTCGGTCTGCGAAATCTGGACCGATATCGACGGCATGCATAACAACGATCCGCGCATCGTCAAGACCACCCGGCCGGTGGAACAACTGAGTTTTGATGAAGCCGCCGAGCTTGCCTATTTCGGCGCCAAGATCCTTCACCCCGCAAGCATCTGGCCTGCGCAGCAGGAACACATCCCTGTGAAATTATTGAACACTCTGGCGCCCCAGGCCAAGGGCACCCTGATCGCCAAATCCGCATCGGGCCAGGGCGTCAAGGCCGTGGCGGCCAAAGACGGTATTGTCGCCATCAATATCAAAAGCAGCCGCATGCTGCTGGCTTATGGCTTCCTGAGAAGCGTCTTTTCCATTTTTGAAAAATACCGCACTTCCATAGATATGATCACCACTTCCGAAGTGGCCGTATCGATGACGATCGACCAGACCGGCAGCCTGAATCAGATCACCGCTGAACTCGAGAAACTCGGTACCGTATCCGTGATTACCAACCAAACCATTGTTTCCATTGTTGGCCATAATCTGATCCAGTCCCCCAACCTCCTCCGGGACCTGTTTGCCGGGATTGCCCATATCCCTGTGAGCATGGTCAGTTATGGGGGAAGTCCGCATAATATATCCCTGCTGGTGCCGGCGGATCAGAAACATGAAACCCTTCAATCATTAAACAGGCATTTATTTGGTTTAGATTAACAGTTTTAACTATTCATTTGCTAATCCATTAATAATCAAGCGAATAGAACATTTTACTTTTGCAGGCAAATATTAACAAAAATGAAAAAAATCCAAATTCTTACCGTTTTAATGCTGGTTCTCACCGTTTTTGCCTGTAAAAACACCGGTTCTGAAGCCGCCGCCCCTGCAATGGATAATACTTCGGTAGCCGCTCCCGAAGCCGCCCCTGCAGTGGATACCATGGCTGCCGCCCAGGATACGAGCATGCAAAAATAAACCGGATTCTCAGCCGCGGAGGTATGTTGGAACGGCATTCCGCCTTTCTGTATACAGCCAAGGTGAAACGTATTCAATTTAAAACTTAAACTTTAAATACAATGAAACAGATTCTGTTATTCGCCTTTTTCGCCCTGGTTTTTGCGGTTGCCTGCAAGAATACCGGTACCGAAGCCGCTGCTCCGGCTGCCGATACCACGATGATGACCACTACTGAAACCATGACTGCCGCTCCCGACACCATGGCCATGGCTGCATTTGCCTGCCCCATGCATCCTGAAGTGACCGGAAAAGAAGGAGACAAATGTTCCAAGTGCGGCATGGACCTCGTCGCCGTAAAAAAAGAGGAGCCGGGACATGAAGGACATGATCATTGATTAGTGGTCAGTGGTCAGTAAACAGTGATCAGTGATCAGGGGTCGGAAGACCGGTAGATTAGCAATACACACTTTTATTATACAAAGGCTGTTGAAAGACGGCCTTTGGTGTTTTGGAGCACACGGAGAGGATCGTGTCTAATGCGCACGGAGGTCGCGGAGGGCACGGAGATTATTTATTTTAATATTTAGTAGCCATGTACTGTTGAAGCGGTCCCCAATAACAAATACGGCCAACCAAGGGGCTGACTAAAAAGTCTTTGATTCGCGAAAGCAACAAAGCCACAATGGTTACGTCAAAGCATGGCTTCGGCGCTACCCTATTTATATTCTTCACTGGTCCCCTGGCATCGGAGATGCCTTATATTTCTAGAACCTGATAATGGGGCGATTAAGGGAGAAGCCCAACAGAGTAGGCATAAGTTGCAAGAAATAAAAATAACTTTTAACATGCGCGTTTTAGGCGTGTTTGTTATGTCGAAGCTTAGCTTCGGCCTATGCAATTATAGTGATCACCGATTGAAAAAGTACAAGGTCGGAGCTCAGCTCCTCCCAAACGTATGCTGAGGCGCACGGAGGTCGGGGAGGGCACGGAGATTATAAAATTATAGGTTTGATATTAGACCTAACGATTGATAAATTATAAGGTCGGAGCTAAGCTCCTCCCAAACAGGTTAGGGAGACAATTATTTTGGTCTGATTGAATTTTAGGTCAGCCTGACAATTTCCAACAAAAATTTTCTTGCCGACTTTTTCCCCTTAACTTACATTATCCTTTACACCATGCAAACACCGATACCCCATGGCCAATCTAATATTTATCAGTTACCGCCGCTCGGACATCCCCATTGAGCAGGTCAATCTTATTCATGAAGGACTGGAAAATGTATTTGGAGAGGGTTCGGTATTTCTGGATACCGCGGATATTCACGGTGGCGCCAAATGGAAAAAAATATTGAACGAGGCGGGTACCCATGCCAAAGTATGCCTGGTTTTAATCGGGCCCCGGTGGATGGAAAAAGATGACCAGGGCAGGATCCGGATCCAGCAGGAAGGGGATTGGGTGAGGCAGGAAATCGAGTATGCCATGGAGAAAAACCTGGTGATTCTGCCGGTTTTGGTCAATGGAGGAGTATTGCCGCAGAAAGAAGACTTGCCGGATTCGCTGAAATCGTTCAACGATTCACAGGGAATTGTGGTCCGGACGGCGGAGTGGTCTACGTATAAGGAAAAACTGATCAGGGACCTCAAAAAAAATATAAAAGGGACCAGCAAACTTAAAAGCCTGTTGTGGATTTTATTGCCGGCGGCAGCAGTGGTGGGAGGATCTTTTTTATTGCCTAATTTCATAAAACGTGACAATACCCAAGCGCCACCTTGTACGTCATTTGCTACAAATGCGGAATTAAAAACCCTGCTTTTCCCGGTATATGCCCGTGACCGACATTCCTCGCAGGAAACTATACAGTTGATTGATGAATCCTTTTCCACCAAATGCACCAAATACGGCATAAGTTTTGAAAATCAATTGGCAAACACCCGCTTCGATACGATTATTGTCAGAAGCAGTAAGATTCAGATTGCAAAGACCTGCGGAGCTGATTTGTATTTTAGCGGACGTTGGGTCGGAGAGCCCGGACAACAAGGATTTGAGGCAGACTTTCAACTGGTCAGGGACACCATCAATGCTTTTGTCGCGGCAGCTTCCGATCTCAGTATAAAACTGACCCGCTTCAGTGTTAACGAATTGTTAGGAGATGAAGCCGTTGAAGAATGGTACGAAAAAGTCATTCAATTCCTGGTGGGGCTCGTAGCTTATCAGGAAGGGGATTTTAAACAATCCGTGCTAGCTTTGAAAGAGGCAGTTTCCGATACGCTGCGGCAGGATTCCCTCAAATTGCTGGCTTATTCGATCATCACAGATGCCTATTATCAATTGAAAATGCCGGATTCCTGCCTGGAATACCAGCAAAAGCTGACCCGCTGGTCACCCACTGAACAAGTAGTGTTAAAAACGGCCATCCTTGCGGAACAGTATAATAGGCCGGAGGTCGCTATTGTATCCTATACCACCTTGATCGACAGCGGCAAGTACGATAAAAATGTTTTACTTGAAAAGCGGGCTGACCAATACGCTGAAATCAAGGAATATTCAAAAGCGAAACAGGATTACCAGCGTGTCAAAACCAACGAAAACAACAAGGAAAGGGTCAATGCCAAAATAGAAAGAACAAATACCCAAATCGAACGTAACCGTGCGGCGGTCACCTCGGTAAACAACCTCCAGGCAACTGAAACCGTGAAAATCAGGGCCGCGGACCTCTATCTTCAAAACGGACAGGCCAATAAGGCCGCTGAATTGCTGAAAAGCATTCCCAAAAACTCAGAATATTTTAAACAGGCGGAGCCACTTCTGCAGGAAGCACAGTTAAAGATTAATCCTTCCGCGGTAACCGTGACTGAAGCGGCAGTCAAAGCGAATCAAAGGCTGAAAACGGAGGCGGGATTGAGGAACCTGGCAGTCAAAAAGAACGATTAATTGTGAAAATTGAATTATTCGATCTTTATCACCACCAGGTCCCACAATGCCGTAAACAAAGAGAATTCAAGAACGGAAACAGAGTTGTTCTGAACTTTAGTGTATAACCATCAGTTTTCCGGTCGCATGTTCAGGCGTTTGTCCCGGAGCATTAAAAACAAGGGTATAGTAATAGATACCATTTGAAAAATTACCGGCGGATAAATCGGTGGTGTAAACCCCCGGGCTTTTAATACCCGCATCATAAACCGCTACGGTACGTCCCGTGAAATCCTGGATGCTTAATAAAACGCTGGCTTCGACCGGGACTTCATAGGCAAACCTGACGTATTCCGAAAATGGATTTGGATAAACGGAAACCGTTTCCCCCTTTACCTTTTGAAGTTTTCCCGGGACCCGGTCAGGTACAATTAATGAAGAGGTTGAGCAATCGTTCAGGTCGTCGTTGTGAGCAAGATGCGCTTTTAAGGAGGCCGCGGCGGCACAAATGATATGCCCATTGTGACAGAGACGCACCTTGTTTGAATGTGGGCCACAAAGCACGAATACCGTGACCTGGTCACTCCCGGTACAACCCAGGGAGTCCGTTACAGTCAGGGTATAGGTGGTGGTGGTCTGTGGACATATTAAATTAACCATGGAATCCGGGGAAGCCCCTCCGGACCAGGCAAATTGATAAGGCTCTGCCCCGCCGGCTGCCTGAGCGGTCAATGCAGTGCATTCCGATCCGTATACGACGGTCTGGTCAGGACCCGCATCGGCGGCAATGAAAAATTCGAAATCATAAATGGTGGTCGCCCCATTGATCCCAATTCTGAAATTATCTATATAAGCTCTGAAATCTGTGCCAAAAATACCCACAGGGCCTCCGACGGTTAGCCGGATGCCACCGCTCCCCATTGCCCCCTGATTGACTATTCTGGCTGTTGGGTATTTCTGTACAAAATCGGCAAGGGTGAACAAGGGGCCATTATCTTCAGGCGGGATACCTGCCCACCAAGCGCCGTTGGCTGCATCCCAGGTTTGCCAGACATTATCCAGGATCAGGCCCTGGTCCGGAACCTGGGCGTTTTGGGCATAAGAACCGGTTTGATACACCGGATTAAATACCAGGTTGGCATCCAAGGCATTATCCCCGGAAGTATCGATTTGCAAAACGATATAAGGAGCGTCGACCATCTGGCTTCGGTTGGCTATAATAGCGGAAAAGCTCAATTCGGTAAACTCCGACAACAAGCGGTGATGATGAAGGGTGTTCCGAAAACGGACATATCCCTGCGGGGAGTACATCTCCAGGCTGCCTTTGCCCATGAAGGAATTCTGCGGCGCGTTAATAAAATTGATTTTACCATTCGGATCTAAAAATTGTTTTACCCAGCCCGCATGGTTACATTCTGTAAGGGTTACGACCGTCTGGGAAAGAAGTGGAGGTCCGGCCCAAAGCGAGAGATTAAACAAAAGGAATGCAAAACGTTGTTTCATTTTCATAATAATAGGTATTAAGGAGTTAAACAATTCATGGAGAATAAAACCGGGTTTGCAAAACGGAAAGTAAATCCCTGTCCGAACCCTAGCTGGGTGGGGGAATATTAAATTGATATCTGCTGTCTGGTTTAATAAGACATACGGAAAATCGCACCAGATGAGTCATAATTTTCAAAATCCGGACTTAAATCATAATGTTAATTTATTGAAAAAGGTCAGGGGTTTTTAATTTTATTTTTAAAAAAGTCATTAATTAAATTAAAATAGAAGCAGTCAAATCCTTATTCCCTAATTCAAGACGACTATATTTTATTATCGGTGGGGTATATTCACGCACGGCAATTGTTTCGTATCTTCATAGGCTCCCCGGGCACACCGATTTTCCTTTATACTATATAAATAGGTTACGTTTTGGGACTTGGTTACATTTTATATTCGGAAATAGGGATTAGCCATGGTAAACAACCTCCAGGCCACTGAAACCGTAAAAATCAGGGCCGCGGACCTCTATCTTCAAAACGGACAGGCCAATAAAGCCGCTGAATTGCTGAAAAGCATTCCCAAAACCTCAGAATATTTTAAACAGGCGGAGCCCCTTCTGCAGGAAGCACAGTTGAAACTAAATCCTGCTTCGGTGACCGTGACCGAATCGGCCGTCAAGGTCAATCCAAGATTGAGAACAGAAGCGAACTTAAAAAACCAGGTGATCAGGAAGGTAAACTAAACCGCTTATCCCAAAACTTTGGAATCAGACCGGTTTTTCATAAATCCAGTATGTCTTATAGCGGATGGCGCCGATTTTTTCAACAATGCTGATCAGTACCGCATTATCCTCTGATATCCAGGAAAGTTCTGATTTGGTATATCCCCTTTCCAGGCCCTTTTGAATAGTATAATAATAAAAGAGGATATCAAGGCCCTTTCGGCGGTATTCTTCCGCCACTCCAAGCATCAATAAGCGGAAACTTTTTATTTTTCTTTTATAATAAAACCATTTCAAGATTCCCGGCAGATCCAGCCTGCCTTTCATATGGATCAGGATAGTATTGATATCGGGGATGGTAAGAGAGCAACCGACCACCTTATCCTTGAACTCCGCAAAAAAAATCATTTCAGGATCGACGATTTGTTTTAAGGTCTCCCCCACATAATACATCTCTTCAATGGAAGAAGGAACAAACCCCCAGGTCTCCTTCATAAAATCATTGAACAGGGTATTTATATTAGCCAGTTCCACGTGATAATTTTTAAGATTTACGGTCCGGAACCGCACTCCTTCTTTCTTCATTGTTTTTTCACTGATGCCTTGCATGCGTTGCAAGAGGGCCCCATTTTGTTTTACCAGCTCTTCGGTCATCAGGTAGGCGTAAAGATCATGAGCTTTTGAAAAGCCGGCCTGTTCAAACAAATGCCGGTAATACGGCGGAGTGTGATTCATCTGCATAAACGGCGGGCTGTCAAATCCCGTGAGCAGTATACCGCATTCGTTTGCTATGGAGAAATTCATTGGTCCATAGACCCGGTTCAGGCCTTTCTGGCGCAGCCATTCCAAGGCCTTATCAAAAAGGGCGGACGATACGGCAGAATCCTCCCTGCTCTCAAAAAATCCCAGGAAGCCGGCTTGCTCCCGGTGCAATTCATTATATCCTGAATCGATATAAGCCAGGATTCTGCCTAAAGCTTCCTTTTTATCCAGGATAAGCCAGGCTTTGTAAATGCAATGGTTGAAGTAAGGATTGTTTTTCCGGTCCAGGGTGCGGCGCTGTTCCATGCGCAAGGGGGACACCCAACAGGGGTCGTTTTTATATAAACTAAAAGGAAGGTTAAAAAACAAATTCCAGTCCTGCCTGGTTAATACTTCCCTGGTCTCCATATTATGGATTGGTCTGCCTGGACAGCCGGTTTCTTTCCCTGAGAATGATCGAATCCGTAAGCCGGTTGAACAGACCTGGAAAATTATTTTTCATCCAGCGCACGAAACGGCTGTTGAAATCGCAATAGATTTCGAACTTGTTTTTTAGTAACCCATCCATAAAAATCTTCGCGACACGCTCAGCTGTGATTGCTTTAATGTTTTTATTTAAGGCGATGCTTTCAGGGAGGCTGTGTTTTCGTTCGTATTCCAACAAGGGGGTATCGGTGTCCGGCGGATAAATGATGCATATGCGGATGCCGTCATCCTTTGCCTCCAGGCGCAAACATTCCACCAGGCCGGTCATGGCAAATTTAGGCGGGGCATAACCGCTGTATCCAATGACACCGGTATACCCCGCCACGCTGGATACAAAAGCCATCAAGCCTTTGTTTTTTTTCAACCAGGGCCAGGCTGCTTTCGTGGCATACACGGTACCCAGGTAATTGGTAAACAGGCATGCCTCCAGGTCCTGAATAGGTTGATCGGCAAACCGGCCGCAGGTGATGATCCCGGCACTGTTTATGAGCACATCGATCCCATTGAACCGGTCAACGATTTTAAGAATAACCATATTGATCTGTTCCCTGTCCGATATATCTGCCGGGTAATAGAAAATACCAGAAGGAAGACCACTGATTTTTTCCAGTTCTTTCTTTGCCTGAATCAGTTTTTCTTCATTTCGGCTGATCAGTACCGTTTTTGCTTTACGCAGGGCAAATTCTTTTGCCACAGCCAGTCCAATACCGGAAGAGCCGCCTGTGATAACCACTACTTTCTCTTCATACTCATGGTCGATCATGATTGTTTTATGACGGTGGTATATAATTCTTCCAGTGCCTCCGCAAATTGATCAATGCGGTCTGCTGATTGGGCAGCGGTACCGCACAGTCGAAGGATGGCTGAGTTAAGGGGCACCGCAGGGTAGATGACCGCAGTGGCCAGGAACCCCTGATCTAAAAGCCCTTTGGACAATTTGGCGGCATCTTCATTTTTACCACAACTGACCGGGATGATCGGGCTTTGTGTGGAGCCTGTAAGGATTCCGCCCTTACGTAATCCGGTCATCATCCGGCTGGTGTTTTGCCATAATTTATTTAACCTCCAGGTTTCTTTATCAATAATTTCCAGGGACTTGAGGGCAGCTGCTGAATTGGCCGGCGATAAGGCAGCCGAAAACATGTAGGGCGCCCCACCGTGTTTGAGATAAAGGATGACTTCCTCTTTTGCAGAAACGAATCCTCCATTGGCGGGTATCGCTTTGGACAGGGAACCGGTGAAAAGATCAATCCGGCCGGGATCAATGCCAAAATGTTCAGCGACCCCTCGTCCTGTTTTTCCCAGAACGCCCAGGGAATGTGCCTCATCGACCATCAGGAATGCACGATAGGCCTCTTTGAGGGCAAGGATTTCAGGCAAGGGACAGATATCCCCGTCCATGGAATAAACCCCTTCGACCAGGATCAATTTCCTTTTTACCCGGTCATTTTTTTCCAAAACAGATTTTAATGAAAGGGGGTCATTATGCCTGAAAGGTTCCGGTTGAATGCCTGCCACTTTTAACGCATCGACGATACTCCGGTGAATGCGCTCGTCGGCAATGACCAGGTCGTTTTTGCTGAACAGGCCGGCGATGACCGCGAGGTTGGCCATATAGCCGGAACTCAAAACCATCGAAGATTCGGTTCCCATAAACCGGCTTAGTGATTTTTCCAGGTGATGGTGCAGCACATTGGTCCCGGTCAGTAATCGTACACCACCGGTGCCGGTTCCGTACTCATGAATGGCATCGATAGCAGCGGATTCAATTTCCGGATGACCGATCAAACCCAGGTAATCGTATGAGGACATCATATAAACGGGCTTGTCCCGGATGTTAACCTTTGGGCCTGATTTTCCTTTTATGACTTCCTGGAAGGTATAGATATCCTCATCGGCGCCCAGCTTTAAAAGTTCAAACCAGCGATGCGCCAATGCGGTGGTCAAGGAGGAGATGATCCCGGGATCTGAAATTGGGTTTTCTGTTAAAAAACTCTTTTACCAGGTATTGATTTTGTTTTCCTTCAAGATTGAGTGTTTTCATAAAATAAAATATAGCCCAGGGCGAACTTCATTGCAGTCATTGAGGAGCAAAACTCAAATCCATTGCCTTTAAATTAGCAAATTCATTTTGTTAGTCCTACATTTATTTTGGCATTATTTTTTTTCAATTATGCTATTGATACAACTTACAGGTTTATCGGGGTCCGGCAAATCAACTATAGCGGATGGCACGAGAACGAGGTTGTTGGAAAAGGGATTACCCGTGGAGGTTATCGATGGCGACATTTACCGTAATAAATTATATCCTGAGCTGTGTTTTTCCCGGGAAGAACGTTGTGAAAATATCCGGCGCCTGGCTTGGCTGGCAAACCGTTTTGTTTCCCACGGGGTCATCACCTTGTTGGCAGCAATAAACCCATTTGAAGAAGTGCGAAGGGAAATAAAGGCCAACGGGCCCCATGTCAAAACAGTCTGGATCCGCTGTGATCTGGAAACGCTTATGAAAAGGGACACCAAACAACTTTACAGAAGAGCCTTCCTTCCCGAAGGCCATCCGGATAAAATTTTAAATCTAACGGGGGTCAATGATCCATTTGAAATCCCGGAGAAAGCCGATCTCATTGTGGACACCACTTTCGAGGTCGAAGAAATCAGTATTGGGAAATTGTATCATTTTATATTAAATACACTGGAAACCGCCTGATGGTTAAAGAAAAATTATTCCCCTTAACGCTTTATATGGTCATGAAAATTGCCAAAGAGAATGGTGAATAACCGGAGTGTTATACTCAACTTCATGGACAGCACCTCTTTGGATTGATCAAAATGCTCGTCGTTTCCGGTTAGAAAGAATACCTGACTGTATAAATAATGTAACAACACGGTAACAAAATTCACCCCCTGTTACACTTATATATAACCCTAATCATCGGCTAGTATTCATTGATTAAAGTTAAACCAGGTAATATGAAAGTTATTCTATGCTTTTGCCTTCTCATCTTAACAAATTGTGGGACAGTTTCAAAATTGCCTAAAACTCAAGGAGACCCATTAAATGTAAATTCTTATGGTTACCATCCACTGGATCCTCTTCCCGTTGAATTGGAGGCGGATACGGCAAACCCATTGACCAATTCAAGATTGTTGAAAGCCATGCCAGATGAAACCATACGGCTGGCCATTGGCCAGGTAATCAGTACCGGAGGATTAAAATTTACAACGGCTTCAGCCGGATACGAGGGTAATAGTTATGTGGTTGTATTGGATTATATAAAATTCAACACCAATTCTTTTAATGTAAAAGTGGATAGATCAAATGGCAGGGCAACCAAGGCGAATGTATTGGAACAGAGTTCCCAGGAGGGCGATGCAATTATTCCTTTATATATTGGCGTGGGTTTGAGATTAACAGCCAACATTACCATTAATAAGGGGCAAGTGGATTTAGGCAATTTATTTGCGATTGGTGCGCAGGCAGCATCACAAAGGATTTCAGGTACCTTGACGGTCCAGACCCTGGGAATTAGCGGGGAGAATATTTCTGCTGTCATTCCCATGCCCAGTGAAATAAACACGACTACCATTCAGAATGCCATCCTTGCATTGGGCATGATAAAAGCTAAAATTTATGAAGACAATACGACCATCACTCCAAGGGTTGTGGGCGTATATAATAACATTGGAGGGTCTACTGAAGTGATCAATGGATTTATATCTTCCATTTTGCAAAAACCTAAAATATTGGCGGTTAAATAATGATTTCCGGCTCGTCCCTGGTCGTAGGAAGGCGGAGCAAATCTGCGGAAATAGAGTCTGTGTAGCCTTTTTTGGTTTTCATCTCAGCTCCGGGGCTAAAGCCCCCGGTTGAATGATTATCTGGATTTAATGGTTCCGTTCAAAAGGGGTCTATCCTTTCGCTTGCATTATGGCTTATCTCATAAAACCGGACCGCATTGATCCAACGAGTGATTTTAGGATTGTGAATTTGGCCAAACGGCCCAGAAATAATCCTGTTTTATTTTACGTTCAGTTTGTATAGGACTTTTTTCTTAATTCTTATCTTTAAGAGACCACAATACCCCCATTATAATTACCCGTTATCTGATGTTTTTACCGGTACCTTTTGTACCCCGGTTGTACATTGATCTAAAACAGCATTAAATCATTTAATGAATGAAAACAATCAAAATACTGGGCAGGCCGGTCCTGAAAGAAGAAGGGGGGATCGAAGCCCTTCAAAGCCAGTTCAACAAGGTGGAAAAATCGTTCCGCCTGGAATCCCTTCGCGGGGAAACGAAGGTCATGGATACCGGAGCAAAAGCCGGGGATATCATTGCCCTGGAATTTGAAGACGGGGGAGAATGGATTGGATCCGCAGACGATATTGAAGAGATCTTTGGGATACCGCAACCCGCAAAGCGTGGGGCGGGGGCGGATATTTTCCCTTCACGCCTGGCCGTGAATTCCGGGGAAAGGGGTTTGCAGGATATCGGGATCAAATTCCTGCACCTGATCCGGGGCAAGGGAACAAAAAGCATCAGCCAGGCGGCGGCAAAAAAACTCGGACAAACCGCTGATGAAAAAATGATGCCCAAACCCGGCTTGTTCATGGTCAATGGGCAGGGTATCCTTACTCCGGTGAAAACCGGGTTGAAACCGGATAAATATTTATTGTTTATTCATGGCACCCTGAGTTCTTTTCACGGTTCATTTGGAGATTTATTTGATAAGGAGTCAGAAAATGACCTCGGCCAAACAATCATCAGGCAATACCAAAACAAGGTATTGGCCCTGCAACATTTTACTTTATCCCAAAGCCCGTTTGATAACGCGCTGGAGGTACTAAAACTTTTACCCAAAGGATCCAGCCTGGACATCCTCTCCCATTCCCGCGGAGGCCTGGTGGCCGATATCCTGGCCTGCTGCGATAAAAGAAATGTTTTGAAAGGGTATTCCGCTGAGAATATTACCCTTGCCCGGGATCAGGATGAATCCCTGGCAAAAACGCTGGAACAAATCAATGCGCTCGCTACCCGTAAAGAAATCATCGTGGAAAAAGTGATCCGGATTGCCTGCCCGGCAAATGGCACACTCCTTCTGAGCAACCGGCTGGACCATTTCCTCAATGGATTTTTGCGGGCGATCGGCTTATTGGCCGGTGGGCGATCTAATCCTGTTTATCCGTTTATCCGCGGATTGATTACCGATGTCATCCGCGCCCGCCTGACCCCGGGCATTTTACCCGGCCTTTGGTCCATGGTGCCCGAATCAACGCCCCAACGGCTCATCAACCGCCCGGAGGTGATGCTCTCCAACCATCTGCTGGTGATCGAAGGGGATGCGGAAAAAGGAAAAAACTTCTGGCAATCCATCCAGGTAGTGCTCACCAACCTTTATTACAGGGAAGACAATGATTTTGTAGTCCATACCGGCAGCATGCGTTATGGAGCCCTGCGCCAGTCAGGCCTTTATTTTTTTCTTTCCAAAGACGAAGACACCTCCCATTTTAATTATTTTAAAAACGAAAACACCAGACTGGCCATTCAGGACGCCCTAAACACCCCTCCCGGACAGCCTGTGCGAAGATTCGAGTACCGGGCCGCCTCTGAAAGGGATCGCGGGGTATTGGTGGACCTGTTTGTGAGCCTGAAAGCCATTTCCGCCGATCGTATTTCAGGGAACAAACCGGTGGTGATCCTCCTTCCGGGCATTATGGGAACCCATCTGTCCGTCAATGGGCAGATCATCTGGGCAGACCTTGGGGAGATTGGCAAGGGAAGGATCGTAACGGATCTTCATGCCGGCAATTACGATGTAGGCACCACCCATATCATCGGCGATTTTTACCAAAAACTGGTCGGATACCTCGGTAAGGATTACGATGTGTACACCATGGGGTACGACTGGAGACAGACCCTCGCCCAGGCGGTTGGGAAATTAAATACCCTCCTTGAGGATATACGGCAGCGGGCTCCTTTACAAACTATCTCGATCGTAGCCCACTCCATGGGAGGGCTTGTGGTACGGGATATGATGAGGTTGCATCCGGATCCATGGTCTGCCTATATCGAACGACCGGGTTCACGGGTGATCTTGTTGGGAACCCCCTGGCTGGGCTCCCATCTGATCATGGAAGTGTTTACCGGCCATCAAAGCCGTGTGCGTCAGCTTAGCTTTTTGGACACCCGGCACAGGCGGGATGAACTGATCCGCGTTTTTAACCAATATCCCGGGGTGTATGAATTATTACCCATTAATGAAGAACCTTTCGAAAAAGACAGTTTCTGGAATTCAATCAATGCGGAACTGGAATCGGACAAGATCCTTTTGCCTCCTTTATTAAATGAATTTAACCGGTATAAAAACCAGGTAAAGGCGTTCAGTAAAAATCCAGACCTGAAAAACATCTATTATATAGCCGGTAAAAGCGATCATACCACCTGCGCTTACCGGATCCGGAAGAACTTTTTCGGGAAGAGGCTGCAATACCTGGGCACGCCGGAAGGAGATGGATCGGTGACCTGGATGCTGGGCATTCCCAAAACACTGCCGGTCGAAAGGCTTTATTATGCACCCGACACCGGCCATGGAGACCTGGCCAACGATGAAAGTTTGTTTCCGGGCATCCGTGAAATTCTTACAAACGGCGCCACCCGTCAGATCAGCCAGCAACGTCCTGTCTTACCTGCCATCCGTTCGGTCATGAACAAGGAAGGAATACAAATCATCGAACCCATGCCGGATACCCTGGTATCAAACCGTGCGGATGAAGCCTATTCCATTCTTCTTGACCGGCCCAGGGCCACTTCCCGCCCGGCGCGGTCTAACACCCGGATCCTTGAGGTATCGGTAGTCCACGGAGATCTTCGGATAGCGAGTCATCCGGTGATGGCCGGACATTTTGTACGCGATGGCATCACCAATGCCGAGGCGGCGATTGACTATTATTTCGACCGTAAACTTTCCGAAAGGCACCGGCTTTCGGGTTATCCGGAACAAGTGGGAGAGAGCCTTGTTTTGTTTGATCCGGTCAAATATCCCAAAGGAACGGTGATTCTCGGATTGGGAGAAAGCACGGCCCTGACCCCGTTTCACCTTCGGAAAACCGTGGAAGCCGGCATCATCAGTTATGCCATGCATTTCAGGGATAATGTAAGTACCGCAATTGACGGCCACGATACGGCCGTCAGTTGCCTGTGTATTGGCACCGGTTACGGTAGGTTACCGATGGAAGAAGCCCTGCATGCGATCGTCACGGGGGTCATCCGCGCTAATCAACAGACTGAAACCCTCAATGGCCTTAAAGCGATAAAAAAAATCGAATTTATCGAGCTCTATGAACACATTGCCCAGAATGCTTATTACCAGTTGTCCCAACTGGAAAATAACCAAACCTCAGGTCCGGCCTTCAAACTTAAAAAGGGAATTGAGAAGAAGGCGGGGGCCAGGCGCAAGTTTCAATTCAGCAATGAAAATTCCTGGTGGCACCATTTTACCACCCGCCTGATGGGAAAGGATGAAACCAGTAAAATACCCAGGCTGCAATTCACTTCCGCTTCCGGCATTGCCCGCGTGGAAGAAGAAAACACCTTTACTTCCGGAAAGATCATTCAGGCCCTGCTGGATCAGATGGCCGTGGACCAGGGTCTCTGGAACAAGGAATATTCAAAAACCCTTTTTGAGATCCTGGTGCCCAATCCCTTTAAAGAGATCATCCGCCACCAAAACAATATCTTATGGAAAATGGACCTGGATACCGCTTCTTTTCCCTGGGAATTGTTTCACGACTATGAGACGGATTCCATGCCCGCCTTTGCAAGGGCCGGTATGATCCGCCAGTTGTATACCCCGGACACAGAGGCCAGCCCGGACATTGTACGATGTCAGAAAGCCCTGGTCATCGCCGACCCGCAATACAGCGCGGATGGGCCTGGCCAGTTGCCTTATGCCCGGGCCGAAGGAATCCAGGTGAGCAAGGCGTTAAAAGAGGGTGGCTTTGAAACCGAATCCCTGATCAACCGGAGCGGATTGGATATTCTAAACAACCTGTACAACAAAGAATACAAAATCCTGCATATAGCCGGTCACGGGACTATTTCAGACAACCCTCATGAAACGGGGATCGTACTGGAAAACGGCATGTACATTACTCCGGACATGCTCAAAAATTTAAGCCGGCTGCCCGAGTTTGTCTTCATAAATTGTTGTTACTCGGGGACGGTGGAGCCGGGTAAAGAAAAACAGTACCAGCAGCGGTACCGCTTTGCGGCCAATGTAGGCACTCAGCTTATCCGTATGGGTGTGAACGCCGTCGTAGTAGCCGGCTGGCCGGTCAATGATGCAGCAGCAGGTCTGTTTGCGGAAAAATTGTACCGGAGCATGCTGGCCGGAAAAACCTTTGGAGATGCCGTGCGCCTTTCCCGCGAGGCCTGCTGGACCCAATTCGGAGACTCCAACAATACCTGGGGAGCCTACCAGTGTTATGGAGATCAATGGTACCGGCTGACCGATCAAAACGCAGGTCCCTCTACCGAGGTGGATTATTTTACGGAAGAACAGATCCTGGTCGACCTGTACAATTTTAAAACAAAACTAGAGGGTAAAAAAATAAAGGACCGGCTTGCCTTGCAGGAACATTTGGATAAGATCGTGCAAAGAGCCCTCAAGGCTGGTTTGTATCAGGCCCTTGTCATTGAGAAGGAAGCGGATATTCTCTCCGAACTGGACCTGGTATCGCCCGCCCTTGAGCGCTATAAATCCCTGCGCAGCATCAACCAGGCTGATTTTTCAGTCAAAGCCCTGGAACAATATTGCAACCTGCGTATGAAATCGGCTTTAGGGGATAAACGCATTACCGCCTCTCAGATTCGCCAATTGATCACCGACTTTCATGCCCTGGGCATGCTGGGCCTTACCCCGGAACGATTATGCCTGATGGGCAGCGCTTATCAGAATCTGGCCATCATTGCCCACCGGAATCCATCTAAAACAATGCCATCGGTGACAGTTAGCCTTAAAGAAGCGGAAAAACAGTATAAAAAAGCCTTTGTTCTTTCCGATCCTGCAAAGGTCCAGGATTTGATTTATCCTCTTGCAAACTGGCTGATCCTGAACGCAATCAACGATGGGCCACCGACCATTGAAATCAAGGGTAAGAAAATGAATATATCCTCCTTTCTCAATCAGACAGAAATAAAACTAAAAAAAGAATTGGGCAGGAATCTCAATTTCTGGCAGGATATCAGCCTGGTCAATCTCGGCCAGTGCAAATTGTTTTATACTTCTTCCCTTGTGGAATTGGATGGGATAAAAAATGAAATTATTAATAACTATAAAAACAACTGGAATCTTTCCGGCACGCTGAAACATTTACAGACGGAACTGGATCAGATTGACTTTTTGATTTTTGGAGTGGAGCGGATGAAGAAAAGTAAAAGGTGGAAAGAGCGGATGAAAAAGAATCTTGCGGAGATCAGGGATGAATTGAAGGAAATGTAGCCGCGATTTCAGTCGCCAGGAATTATGGGATAAAAAACCTGCTGCCGCGAATTCAGTCGCCTGGTATGTCCAAAGGAACACTTACTTTCTGAAACGGTTGCTTTAGGCGTCCTCGTCTAAAGCGTATTTATTTAAATTCATTTTATAAGCCTTGTCTTTTCTATAACGCACATGGATTGGTATTGAGGTTAAATAACCGCCATTCAACTATGATATTCCGGAAAAACCCTGTTCCTCAACCCATTTAACCAGTGCATTGCCGAAGCCCAAAAAGAATTCTTCGCTCCGGATTTTATTTCACCGGGGACTTCCGCAGACAGAATCTCCAGCATCCTTTCCCGGCTTTTCACCAGGTCAGATAGTTCTATAAACATATCCGCATTAATCGCTTGTGCATAGGGCAGAATGAAGGCTTTGGTCTCTTCCAGGTATTTTCGGATAAAACCGGTATCGTGTACAAACCCAAGGGCAAAAAGGTTGCTGATGCGGTCGGCCAGCTTCAGGATTTTAGCCCTTTGACTTCCCGACTTCATGACTCTTTGCAGAAATTCGGCTTTGGGCTCCTTTTCCCCGTTCAGCCGGCGGATCGAGACTTCCATAACCAGGTCGTATACCGCAGGACCGTCTTCATCCAGTTGTCGGATCTCCCCCTCCGTAACCCCCGGCAGATGGGAACCGTCTTCAAATAGATCGTGGATCACGGAGGCCTTAAGCAGGATCGGATCGGTCATTTTATAATCCAGCAGGATGCCCAGGGTGCTGATCTGGTGGCGGAACATATTGCTTCCGGACCTGCGCCGGACCCCGATCAGGGCGGTAGCTTTGGTGATGTAGGGAGCGAGGATCACCTTTCGGAGGGAAGATTCAAAATTGTTCATGGTTAAACTAGGGTGGCCCGGACCGGGGTCATTATTTTAAGCGGAGAGAGCAGCCGTTTATTTTACAAATTCCTGCACCCTTTCCACGATCAGCAAATCGCCGATTTCATTTTTTTTGTCATAAACCCTTTTTAAGAGGGCTCTGTTTTTTCGTTTGCTGGTCAGAGTGGAGTATTTCATGACCTTGTAGGAGTCCAGGATCCATGGATATTTGGTCTTGAGATAACTGATGACGTTTAATCTTTTTTTACTGTATTTTTTTTCATTCATGATCAGGAACAGATAATCAATGCCGCGGAATTTGTTGAGGATGGTATCCAGGGTGGGATTATGGTCAAGGTCTTTTCTCAGGGTATCGGATACGATGATTTCACTGTTTTTATCAAAAACCGAAATGGCCTTGGGGCTGAGCTCGTACATCATTTCAATGCCACCGAAAGAAAGCGTCGAATAAGTTTCGAGCTTGAAGATCCCCGGGTCGAATCCCCTGATTCGTCGCCCCGACAGCGAGCCGGATGCGGTGACCGGGCCGTGTTGACTGATCATCAGATAGGATTGGCTGCGGTTTCGGGCGGCGCTGTCCTGGATATTGTGGGCGGCATAGATCACAATATGACTCCATTCCTTGGTCCCCCGCAGGTTCATGACATATTTATCCCAGCGGTGGTTTACGATCTCAAAAGGCGTGGCGAGCAGTTCGCCAAATCCGCAGTGTCCATCGGAACCAAAAACATAAAGCTTCAGCGGGTATTTTTTATACTGCGTCTCGTCTTTGGCATCGGAACGATAACTCGTATCCCTGCTCGCGCTGAAATAAAATTTATAATTGCGGAGCTTTTGCATGGGTTTGGTCAGTTTCTGGGAGATGCCTTCAAAGGCTTCGCTGGAATAATTGACTACGTTTATCAGTTCATTTACCTCCCTGGCCCGCTCCCTGGGGGTGCCCGGGGCGGCGGAGGCCACGGTATTGGCAATGGAATCCCTCAGGGCCGGATCCAATTTGGTAAAATTGCAGGAGTACCACAACAGATCCCGTTGAAAGGCAGGGGTTTGTACAGCCATCACCCGCTGGGCAAAGGATTCCGTCGCATAAAAGGAAATCAGAACGAAAAACAGTCTTTTCATTTACCCGTTCATCAGAATGTAAATATAATATAACGGATAAAGAATATTTAATGTGTGGGTGACAGGGAAAATCATTTTTTCCCGCTCAAATTTTCTATCCCTAAAAGTCGTCCCCCATCTCTTCCCCGCCAATCATCTCTATCCTGGTCTTCTTTACTTCTGATTTTGCTTTACCCCTGACCACGCCCATTTGTCCGTCCATAATCCTGAACAGCCCAAGACCGATAATCCCCTCCTTGCCATTCAGGTCCAGTCCAATGGATTTGTTGAAGCTCATCGATAAGGCCGCATGGCCAAGGTCAAGATCATTTAATGCTTTGGCCTGGCCGCTGAAAATCAGTTCCGTATTTGATTCCTTGGTGGAAACGACCACCGCTTTTTTGGCATGGTAAACCTGGTGCACCACTTTATACTCAGCGCGCCAGAAGGCCTGGCCAGCCAGGGACATGGCCAAGACATTGGGACTGGCTATTTCCTTTACTTTAATGAGGGGAGATTGAATTAAAAAGGATCGGGCTCCCGAAAATTGAACTTTTACCTGGGCGTTTACCGAACCGGACGGGATGTTTTGTACGGGCACCCCTGCATCCAGTTTGATCAGGCGGGTTCCCTTGGATTTAAAGTCGATATGGGCATCCGGGCTTTCCAGGGTTTCAAATGAGATTTTAAAATCTGTTTTAATATTGCCCCTTCTAACAAAAATGCCTCCGTCGATGACCCCGTAGTCACCCAGGGAGAATACATTAACCACCGGAAGCCAGGCGGCCTGTACCCGGAGTTCCCGGCGGATGATCCGGCTAAATTGTTTTGCTATACCCATGTATTTTTGAATTTATCATGAAGCAGTGTTCAGATTATGTAAATACTTTCATTTAAGTTACCCTTTATTTTTAAAAATTTGGTCACCATTTACTATAAGTCCAGTCTGCCGCTCTGGCTGGCCCTTCTTATTAGAAGCCAGGCAGACTTCCAGGTCTCGTTACTTCTTAACTGATAAACTGATAAACTGATAAACTGGCAAACCGATAAACCGGAAAGCCATTTTCCTCAAGAAAGATGTATTCACCTCAAATCAAACAACACGAGCAATGAACTCCCAATCGTCAGCCAAAGAATCACCTCCCGGAACCCCTTTTCATTGAGTTTCCGGACCAGGAAGACCCCCAGGTAAAATCCTCCGGCGATCACGGGGACCAGGACAAGATTGAGTTTAAAGGTGGAAGGGGTCACCGTCTTCCAAACCCAGATATGAAAGGGCAGTTTAAAAAGATTCAGCAGAAAAAACATCCAGGCCGCCGTACCGATAAAACTGTTTTTGAGCACCCGCATGCTGATAAAATACACATTGGAAAACCCTCCGGCCAGGTTGCCGATCATGGAAGTAAAGCCGGTAAGCAGGCCCATGCTGCCGGCAAATAACCAATGATCCGGCACGGAAGCCAGGGGCCTTTTTTCATAATAAATCAAGGCGGCCAGGGAAACCAGGATGATGGCCGCCATCAATTGTTTGAAGACCCGGTCATTGATCAGGTGGCCGAATACCGCGGCAAAGACCACCCCTGCAGCAATCCAGGGTAATAATTTGACCAGGTGCTCCCAGAGCGCATGGCGTTTATAATGTTTTACGGCCAGGATGTCGGCAAATATCAGCATGGGCAGCACCATTCCCGTCGAAGCCCTGCTGCCAAATATCCAGGCGAGGATGGATACCGTGATGATGGATATGGATCCGATACCGGCCTTGGACATTCCTATAATAGCGGCAGCGAGAATCAGCAGGACCCACTGGAGGGGGCTCAGGGAATAAGCGGGCAGGAGGGAACCGGGGAAGGACATGGGAGGGGAAAGATACGATATAGGCCGAAGCTAAGCTTCGTCCAAACCTGCAATCTGTGTTGTAATTGGGGGCCGGCTCCCTTCAGGGATGGGGCGTGCGGATGACAACGTTATATTATAAAAAGCCGAAGCCAAGCTTCGTCTAAACCGGTGATGGTGTGTCGCTGTGGGAACTAAGGGATGGGCCGAAGCCAAGCTTCGCCCAAACAAGATGTTGTGTCGTTGTGGGGCTATAAGGGTGGGCCGAAGCCAAGCTTCGTCCAAACAAGACGTTGTGTCGTTGTGGGGCTATGGGGTGGGCCGAAACCTAGTTTCGTCTAAACAAATGGCGTTGTGTCGTTGCGGGAGTTATAGGGTAGGCCGAAGCTAAGCTTCCTTTAGACTTGCAATATGGTATTTTAGAACATATTACCATTTTTATTAATGCATTTCTTTTTTGTTACTTTTTTCTTTGTTATCATCCGGTATAATTGTTGAAACTTAAAAAAATAGCGGAGGTGACCTAACTAAGCTTCCAGGTTAACGACCTATAAGACGAAGTAGTCCTCCGCTATTATTGATTAAGCACTAAGTAGAAATTTAGGCGTTTGGGCCTATTAA